>Ga0157367_1000323_pt1 | contig 24233 bp, 23 predicted proteins | sample AttbisABBM2_FD_113142 | JGI IMG/M metagenome (GOLD analysis project Ga0157367, IMG submission 113142) | Fungus gardens microbial communities from leaf cutter ant in Botucatu, State of São Paulo, Brazil - Atta bisphaerica ABBM2 | ecosystem: Host-associated > Fungi > Mycelium > Unclassified ... | reverse complement strand
GCTGATCGCGGGCTGGGTCTGGTTCAGGCGCAGCGCGGCCTGCGTGACGCTGCGTTCGAGCAGCAGCGTGCGCAGCACGCGCACGAGCCAGATGTCGAGCGAGGCGGTACGGTCGTCGTCTTCCATCGATGGGGGGTGTCCGGGCGAAGCGTAACCTTACCGCAGCCGCGCGCGCCCGTGCGTGATGACCGGTATCACGCGCACTTACGTGCGGCCCTTCGGCAGCGCGCTGATGCGCTTCACCTCTTGCGTTTCGAGCCAGGTCGGCGTGCGTGCGCAGTACAGCACCATCGGCAGCGCATCCTCGCCCCAGAACAGCTGCTTGTTCATCCAGAACGTCGGCACGCCGAACACGCCGAGCGCGATCGCGTCGTCGGTGTGGCGGCGCAGCTGCGCGGCCGTTTCCTCGAATTCGATCAGCTGGTCGCCGTGCCCGACGCCGACCCGCTCGCACAGTGCCGCGAAGCCGTCCGGCGTCGACGGGTCGTTGCCGTCGCGCCAGATGAAGCGGAACATCTCGCGCACCGTCGCGATGTCGGCGCGCAGCGCGATCGCGAGGCGCAGCGCCTTGTCGGAGTCGAACGGATGCGCGGGCGGCATCTTGAAGCGGATGCCGAGCTGCTCCGCGCGAAACAGCGCATGGCGATAGACGAACATGCGCTTCGCGGGCACGTCCGCGGACGGGCGCTGGCCCCAGTGGCGCTGCAGGTCGTACAGCGACACCGCGACCGGCTCGAACGGCACGTCCGGCCATTTTTCGTGCTGTTCGAGCAGCAGGTAGGAGAACGGCGAGACGAAATCGAAGAACCAGGCAGGCTGGGCAGGGTCGAGGCCGGTTGTCATCAGTTGCTCCGCGAAACCTCGTCATTTCCCCCAAGGGGACTCCCTTCGGGGCGCATGGCGAGGAGGAAAGAAGCGCGCTTGACAGGCAGCTTCTTCCATTGGTTGGGATGACCGGCATGATCCTTGTCTATCGCTACCGGGTGAAGTCGCTCAACGGACTGCCGAACCAGCAGAGCCGTGCGGTGAACTACGTGTGGAACTTCTGCAACGACACGCAGAAGCACGCGCTCAAGTGGGACAAGAAATGGCCGACGGGTTTCGACCTGAACGTGCTGACGACTGGCAGCAGCAAGGCACTCGGCATCCACTCCGGCACGGTCAATGCCACGTGCGAGCAATACGCGAAGTCGCGCAGCCAGCGACGTCGCCCCTACCTGCGCTATCGCGGCCGGAAGTCGCTCGGCCGGGTGCCGCTGAAGGGCCGCGACCTGAAACGCGAGGGCGACGCGTTTCGCTTCGCCGGCCACACCTTCCGCGTGTTCAATAGCAGCCGCCCGCTTCCCGACGGCAAAATCAAGGACGGCACCAACTTCGCGCAGGATGCGCGCGGCAACTGGTTCCTGAACATCGTGATCGAGATGCCCGATGTTCCGGCGCGCCCGATCCGTTCCGGCGTCGGTATCGATCTTGGTCTGAAAGACTTCGCCACACTTTCGACCGGCGAAAAACTGCCCATTGACCAGTTCGGCCGGCGCGCGGCCGACAAGCTGGCGAAAGCGCAGCGGGCACGCAAGCACAAGCGGCATATCGCGAAGCTGCACGCCAAAGTGGCGAATGCCCGCGCCGACTTCCAGCACAAGCTCGCGCTCGATCTGGTGCGGCGATTCGATTACATCGCGGTCGGAAATGTGTCGGCCTCGAAACTCGCCAAAACCAGGATGGCGAAGAGCATCTACGACGCATCCTGGTCGTCCTTCCGAAACAAGCTCCGTTACAAGGCGATCGCGCACGGAGCCACGTTCGAGGAAGTGGACGAAAGCGGTTCGACCCAGTCCTGTTCGGCGTGCGGGTCGAAAGACAACACGACGCGGCCGAAAGGTATCGCGGGACTGCGAACAAGAGAGTGGGCCTGCGATGGCTGTGGTGTCGTGCATGATCGTGATACCAACGCTGCGTTGAACATTCTCCGATGCGGACGTGCATCGCCAGGTGTGGGAATCGTCCGCCTTTAGGCTGACGAGGACGTCAAGGCGATCTCCTGAGGATAGGGGGCCGAGCGGCGTGGCGGGGCCTGGCGGTGGCCTCCATGTTACGCGGCGGCCGGCCGATGCCGCAATGATCGCGGATCGTCTCCTCAGGCGGAACCCGGTGTCGCCCGGGGGGCGGCGTCGTCGCCGGGCGGGGGCGCCGCGTCGTGCGCGTGGCCGCGCCCGGCGTGCCCCGGGTCGTGATCGTGCGCGGTCAGCCGCTCGCGCACGAAGCCGATGTGCTCGCGCAGCACATAGAACTGCCCGGCGTAGGCGAGCGGCATCTTCATCCGGTTCACCGATTCCTCGATGTCGTCGAGCCGGTCGAGCAGCTGGACGCGTTCCGCGGCCGTGTGTTCGCCGAGCGCGCTGCGCTCGAGCGCGATCAGCGCGCCGTACCAGCGGTAGATCCGCGAACGCACGCGCCAGCCGTACAGCGCGGGCACGAGCCGCAGCCCGGGGATCAGCACGACGATCAGCGGCACGACGATCACGAGCAGCCGGTCGACGAGGCTCGCGACCCAGAACGGCAGGCTCCGGTACAGGAAGGTCTTGCCCGACTTGTAGTAGCGCGCCGCGTCGTCGGACAGCGGGAAGCTGCGCGTGAGCGCCGACGGGAATTCGCCGGCGCGCTGCAGGATCGTCGCGTGGCCGTGCACCTCGCGCGCGGCTTCGATCAGCAGGTCGGACAGCGCCGGGTGCAGCGTGTCGCGCGCGACCAGCTCGATCGTCGGCGCGACCGTGTGGATGTCGGTGGGCGGCAGGTTCTGGCCGAGATCGTAGACGCCCATCGGCAGGGTGACCGCGGTCAGGTACGGGAAGCGGCGCGCGTAGGCCTCGGCCTGCGTGAACGAATACACGTGCACGCCCGGCGCGCGGAACAGCTTCGCCATCACGGGGATCTGCGTCGAGTCGCCGGACAGGAACGCCGCGTCGATCTTGCCGTCGAGCAGCGCGTGCGCGGCCTCCTCGCCGGAGATCGGCAGCAGCGCGGTCGGCCCGTCCGGCAGGATGCCGTTCATCTTCAGCAGCGCGAGGCTCAGCTCGCGCGCGCCGCTGCCTTCCGCACCGAGCGCGAGCCGCTTGCCCTTGAAATCCGACAGGCGCGCGACGATCGGGCCGCGGTACATGATCGCGAGCGGCACGTAGCCGATGCTGCCGAGCGCGACGAGGTGCTCGTCGCGCGTCTTCGGGCCGACGCCGCTCTGCACGAAGCCGACATCCACCGGCGCCTTCGGGTTGGACAGCCGCTCGAGGTTCTGCGCGGAGCCCTCGGACGATTCCACGTCGAGCGTCACGCCGTTCTTCGCGAGGATCGCCTTGTACTTCTGCGCGGCGTTCCAGTAGGTGCTGCCGGGCGGCCCGGCCGAGATCACCAGCGTGGACGGCGGCGCGGGCTGGATCATGCGGATCGCGAGCCAGACGGCCGCGATGGCGAGGAGGACGGTCGGCCCGATCGACAGCGCGAGGTCGCGCCACGAGACGGCGACGAAACGGGCGAGGATGCGGGGTGGCCGGCGGGGGCGCAGGATAGGCTTCATAAACGGCGATCGGCGGATGACGCACGCATGACGGGGCGGTGACGCGGGCGGCACCGGGGCCAAGAACGCCATGCATTCGCGGCGATGGTAACCGGTTTCGCCGCGCGTGCGCGAATCCGCTGCGCACCGGGCGCCGAGTCAAAAGCTTTGCGCTTGCGCGTGCGCTGGATTACATTGTGCGACGCAGCCACGCCCGACTCGCGCGACCCGGCACCCGACCAGACCGGGCGCGCCCGGCCGGTGGCTGCCCGGCCCGGCCGGCCGCCTTCGCGTGCGCCGGCCGCCGGTCTGTCCCGCCTCTCTCGCATCGCCGTGGAAATCACCGGCCGTTCCGGCGCGTTCGCGCGCGCGGGCCGGTCGCCACTGGGGGTACCCGGCCGCACTGTGCGCGGCCGTTCCGATTCACAAGGAGAAAACATGAAGTCGATCGTGTTGAGAGCGTTGGGCGCGGCCGCAGTGGCCGTCTGTCTGTCCGGCAGCGTGTACGCGCAGTCGAGCGAGCCGGCGGCGTCCGAAGCGCCCGCCGCCGCGAAGAGCGCATCGAAGGCCGCCGCGAAATCCGCGAAGCAGGCGAACCGCAAGCTCGGCTATGCCGTACGCAAGGCGATTTCGAAGCAGAACGGCATCGACGTGTCGAACATCACCGTGCGTTCGAAGGGCGGCGCGATCACGCTCGAGGGCTCGGTGCCCGATGCCGAACAGATCGAGAAGGCGGAAGCCGCGGCAAAGACCGTGCCGGGCGTGACGTCCGTCAGCAACAAGCTGAGCGTCCAGCAGCAGTGACGCCGGGCGGCGCATGACGCCGCTCGCGCTCGCATCCAGGCGGGCCTCGGCATGCCGAGGCCCGTTTTCGCTTGGCGAGTCCATCCGAAACATAACGAGAGAGAGGGCGACGATGACGAGGCTACGGTGGGGCAGGCGGTTCGGGTTCGGGGCGGCGCTGGCCGCGGTCGTGACGCTGTTCGGGGCCTGCAACGGCAACGACATCGGCGACAGCAACCGGTTGCCGGATTTCGTCGCGGGCAGCGTGCGCACGACGGCCTACGACGGCACGAGCGACGACCTGCTGACGGCCGGCCTCGGCAAGACCGGCCTCGCGAGCGCGACGGCGCCCGGGTTCGCGAACCCGTCCCGGCCGAGCGCGGCCGAGCTGCGCCGCCTCGCGATCTGGTCGAACTACCGCGCGCTCGTCGACATGAGCGCCAACGGCGGCTACGGGCGCTTCTGGGGGCCGAACGTCGATGTCGACGGCAACGACACGCTCGGCGAAGGCCGGATCGCCGGCACCGAATACCTCGCTTACTCCGACGACGGCAGCGGCCGCAGGAACGTCACGCTGCTCGTGCAGGTGCCGGCCGGCTTCGACCCGTCGCAGCCGTGCATCGTCACCGCGACGTCGTCCGGCTCGCGCGGCGTGTACGGCGCGATCTCGGCTGCCGGCGAGTGGGGCCTGAAGCGCGGCTGCGCGGTGGCCTACAACGACAAGGGCGGCGGCAACGGCGCGCACGAGCTCGGCTCGGACACCATCACGCTGATCGACGGCACGCTCGCGAACGCGGTGCTCGCCGGCAATGCGAGCCTGTTCACCGCGAACGTGTCGAGCGGCGAGCTCGCGACGTTCAATGCGCAGTTCCCGAACCGCTACGCGTTCAAGCACGCGCATTCGCAGCAGAATCCGGAACAGGACTGGGGGCGCGTGACGCTGCAGGCGGTCGAGTTCGCGTACTGGGCGCTCAACGAGCAGTTCGCACCGCTGATCGACGGCAAGCGGCACGGCGTGCGCTATCGCCCGGGCGACATCACGACGATCGCCGCATCGGTCAGCAACGGCGGCGGCGCGGCGCTCGCGGCGGCCGAGCAGGACACGCGCAAGTGGATCACCGCGGTGGTGGTCGGCGAGCCGCAGGTCAACGTGCGGCTCGCGCCGAATGCGGTGGTGCGCCAGGGCGGCGCGCCGGTGCCGTCGTTCGGGCGGCCGCTCGCCGACTACGCGACCTTCGCGAACCTGCTGCAGCCGTGCGCGGCGGCGTCGGCCACGCTGGCCGGCGCGCCGTACCTGAGCGGGCTGCCGTCGGGCGTCACGCAGTCGATCCGCGCGCAGCGCTGCGCGACGCTGGCCGCGGCCGGGCTCGTCGCGGGCGCCGACCTGCAGAGCCAGGCCGCCGACGCGCTCGCGCAGCTGCACGCGGCCGGCTATCTCGCGGATTCCGACCTGCTGCAGGCGCCGATGTGGGATTCGCAGGCGATTCCGGCGATCGCGGTGACCTATGCGAATGCGTACACGCGCTCGCGCGTCGTCGACAACCTGTGCAACTTCAGCTTCGCGACGACCAGCGCGGGCAGCGGCGCGGTCGCGCCGCCCGCCGCGTCGCCGATGACGAGCGTGTTCGGCGCGGGCAACGGCGTGCCGCCGACCAACGGCATCAACCTCGTGTTCAACACGGGCGCCGCGACCGGCGTCGACCACCGCCTCGCGACGCCCGACGCAAGCTTCGCGGGCGCGCTGTGCCTGCGCCAGCTGTGGGCGAACGGGCAGCTGAATATGCCCGCGAACGTCGACGCGGTGCGCGTGAACGCGAACCTGCAGGGCAAGCCCGCGATCATCGTGCATGGCCGCAGCGACGCGCTCGTGCCGGTCAACCACGCGTCGCGCGCGTACGTCGCGCAGAACAGCATCAGCGAAGGCAGCCGCAGCCAGCTCGCGTTCTACGAGGTGACGAACGGTCAGCACTTCGATGCGTTCCTGCCGGTCGCCGGGTTCGACACGCGCTACGTGCCGGTGCACTACTACGACCTGCAGGCGCTCAACCTGATGTGGCGGCACCTGAAGAACGGCGCGGCGCTGCCGCCGTCGCAGGTGATCCGCACGGTGCCGCGCGGCGGCACGCCGGGCGCGGCGCCCGCGCTGTCGAGCGCGAACCTGCCGCCGATCTCGGCCGCGCCGGGCGGCAATGCGATCACGGTCGGCGCGGGGGCGGTCGACGTGCCGCTCTGAACGCGGTTCGCCGCTTGCCGAAGGCCGGACGCCGATGTCCGGCCTTTTTTGTTGAAGCGGCGGGAATCGGTCCCGAAGCCGGTTTTCGTCGAACCGCATCCGCCGTAACAAATTGTTACTTTACGGCTGAAAACCCCGAATCTAATATGCGCCGGTATTTTCACTTAATTTAATAAATTATCCAGGGCGCATATTCCTTTCCGTTCTGTTAATCGATCCTTTCGATTTTATTAATCCGGATCGTGACGCGATCAATCGCATCGGGCGATTAATCGGCGTCGCGCCGGCGGGGATCGTGCGTCCTTGAAAAACAAGGCGGCCTTGTCTGGCCTGGCTTTGTGGGGAGCCTTTTTGCCGTCGATTCGCGGATGCGTCTTAATGACCCGGAAGCGCCGTTGATTATGAGTTGCCGTTTTCAATGGAATTGATTCCATTGTGCGGTAATCGATTATCGGGTGGGGTAAATCATGCCGGTCGGCTTGCGCCGACCCGGTAAAAAACTCGGAGCGCGTCGCATAACGAATGCGCTCCTGGTGCGGAACGCCGGGCCAAATCATCCTTTGCGCCCGGCGCTATTTATCGTTCTGTTCGAGAGGCAATAATGACGACACTGAAGTCCTTGAAAGACGGTTTCGCGCTATTTGGAACGACCCTGAGCGGGCCGCTCGTCGCGGCCGCCGCCGCCGCGCTGCTCGTCACGGGCTGCGGCGGCGATGACGGCCCCAGCCCGTCCGCGGCAGCCGCCGCAGCCACGACGGCGAACGCGCCGTCCGCCGACGCCACGGCGGCCGCCGCGGCGGCCGACCAGCCGTACGTCGACAACGACGTCTACGGCACCGGCCCCAACGACGCGGTGACCGACGCCACCGAGGGCGCGGCGGTCGTGCATCGGCAGGTGACGATCGGCGGCAAGGTCGTCAAGTACACGGCCACCGCCGGCCACCTGACGACGATCGATCCGGTCACGTCGCAGCCGAACGCGAAGATGTTCTACGTCGCGTACACGCAGGACAATCCCGATCCGTCGAAGCCGCGCCCGGTCACGTTCTTCTACAACGGCGGCCCGGGTTCGTCGTCGGTCTACCTGCTGCTCGGCTCGTTCGGGCCGAAGCGGCTGCAGTCGTCGTTCCCGAACTTCACGCCGCCCGCGCCGTACAAGCTGCTCGACAACCCCGACAGCCTGCTCGACCGCTCCGACCTCGTGTTCATCAACCCGGTCGGCACCGGCTACTCGGCCGCGATCGCCCCGGCGAAGAACAAGGATTTCTGGGGCGTCGACCAGGACGCGCGCTCGATCGACCGCTTCATCCAGCGCTACCTGACCAAGTACTCGCGCTGGAACTCGCCGAAGTTCCTGTTCGGCGAGTCGTACGGCACCGCGCGCAGCGCGGTCGTGTCGTGGGCGCTGCATGAGGATGGCATCGAGCTGAACGGGATCACGCTGCAGTCGTCGATCCTCGACTACGCGAACGCGCTGTCGGCGGTCGGCACGTTCCCGACGCTCGCGGCCGACGCGTTCTACTGGAAGAAGACGACGCTCACGCCGACGCCGACCGACCTCGACGCGTACATGGTGCAGGCGCGCAACTACGCGGACAACGTGCTCGCGCCGATCGCGCAGGCGCCGAACCCGCAGGACGGCGGCTTCGTCAACGTGCGGCTGAACCTGAACCTGCCGACCGCGCAGCAGATGGGCGCGTACATCGGCACCGATCCGGTGTCGCTGATCCAGACCTTCGGCAACCCGGCCGCGCTCGGCAACGTGCCGTCGTCGAACGACAACCCGCCGTACACGTTCTTCCTGACGCTCGTGCCGGGCATCCAGATCGGCCAGTACGACGGCCGCGCGAACTACACGGGCAAGGGGATCGCGCCGTACATCCTGCCGAACTCGGGCGGCAACGATCCGTCGATCAACAACATCGGCGGCGCGTACACCGTGCTGTGGAACAGCTACCTGAACACCGACCTGAAGTACACGTCGACGTCGTCGTTCGTCGACCTGAACGACCAGGTGTTCAACAACTGGGACTTCAGCCATACGGACCCGACCGGCGCGAACCGGGGCGGCGGCAACACGCTGTACACGGCGGGCGACCTTGCTTCGTCGATGAGCTTGAACCCGGACCTGAAGGTGCTGTCCGCGAACGGCTACTTCGACGCGGTGACGCCGTTCCACCAGACCGAGCTGACGCTCGCGCAGATGCCGCTCGATCCGACGATCAAGGCGCAGAACCTGACGATCAAGAACTATCCGTCGGGCCACATGATCTACCTGAACGACGCGTCGCGGACCGCGCTGAAGGGCGATCTCGGCAACTTCTACGACGGCATCCTCGCGAACCGCGCGGCGTTGCAGCGCGTGCAGAAGCTGCAGATGCGCGCGCAGCAGCTGCGCCAGCAGAAGCAGAAGCAGGAGCAGCTGCTTCACTGAGCGTGGGCGCTGCTGCCTGACGCGGCGCAAGCGACGCAAAAAAAACGCCGCCCGGCCATGTGCCGGGCGGCGTTTTTCGTTCGGGGGCCCGGTTACGCGAGCACGAGGCGGATGCCGACCGCGACCAGCGTCGATGCGAGCAGGTTGCGCAGCAGGCGCTCGGGCGCGCGCGTCGACAGCACGCTGCCGATCACGATGCCCGGCAACGAGCCGATCAGCAGCGACAGCAGCATCGACCAGTCGACCGAGCCCAGCAGCCAGTGGCCCATGCCGGCGATGAGCGTGAGCGGCACCGCGTGCGCGATGTCGGAGCCGACGATGCGGGTCGTCGCGAGCATGGGGTACAGCAGCAGGAGCACGGTGACGCCGATCGCGCCTGCGCCGACCGACGTCATCGACACCAGCACGCCGAGCACGGCGCCTGTCAGCACGGTCGACCACAGCGTACGGGCCGGGCTCGGCGCGAGCGGGTTGCGCGCGGCCAGCGCGGTGAGCTGCGGCCGGAAGATCAGCGCGAGCGACGTGAGCAGCAGCGCGCCGCCGAGCACGAGCTGGATCATGCGCGCGGTGCCCGGCGCGTTTACGCCGTGCGTGTGCAGCACCCACAGCGTGACGGCCGCGGCCGGGACGCTGCCCGCCGCGAGCCGGCCCGTGATGCGCCAGTCGACCGAGCCCTTCAGGCCGTGGACCAGCGTGCCGGTGGCTTTGGTCGCGGCCGCGTACAGCAGGTCGGTGCCGACCGCCGTCGCCGGATGGACGCCGAACAGCAGCACGAGGATCGGCGTCATCAGCGAACCGCCGCCGACGCCCGTCAGGCCGACGAGAGTGCCGACGAACAGGCCGGACAGGGAGTACAGCAGATCGATATGGGGAAGCGACATCGGAAGCAGGCGGTTATGCGGCGTTCGGCGGCGGCGCGTGGATCAAAGCCCGACATTGTCGCAAATGTGGCGCGCGGATGTACGACTGCGTTAAAAATCCGGTGGCTGGCGGTGGTGGGGTGGGCGGAGCGCCTTGTCGCACGGGGCTCGGGGGTGTTCGGAAGCAGGGCGCCGGGTGTTCGGTTGGCGTGCTTCACGGGTGTCGGGATGCGGGGCCGGATCGGCTGCGGCGGGACGATGAGCCAGCGAACCGGTTCCAGGCGATGAAGGCAAGCCGATCCGGCTGAAACAGGCGTTTGAACCGGATCGGTACGGCGGGCGAGGCGCCTTGCGTCAGTGCGGCGCGCGGCCGTGGCCGCACACACCGAACGCGCATGCCGCGCGACTTCCTGCCGGTTTCCGGCAGCGGCGTCGACTTACGCGTGCGGCGGCAGCGCGCAGCCGTCGGGGCCGCATGCCGCCGCGTCGTCGCCGCGGAGCGCGACGACGCCGTCCTGCCACGCCTGCTCGAGCGCCTGCGCGAACACGTCGGCCGGCTGCGCCCCGGACACCGCGTAGCGGCCGCCGAACACGAACAGCGGCACGCCGCGGCCGCCGATCTGCGCGGCGCGCGCGACGTCGGCGTCGACTTCGCTGCGATACGCGTCGCTGCGCAGCACGGCTTCGACCGCCGCGCGCTCGAGCCCCGCGTCGACGGCGAAATCGGCCAGTGCGCCGGAGTCGAACAGCGAGCCGTGCTCGCTGAAATACGCGCGATAGAGCCGTTCGGTCAGCGCGTGCGCGTGGCCGGTGGTTTCCGCGAGCTTCACGAGCCGGTGGCCGTCGAGCGTGTCGCCGACGAGGGTGCCGGGCAGGTCGTAGCGCAACCCGACGCTCGCCGCCGCGTCGGTCACTTGTTGCAGCATCTGCTCGACCTGTGCGGGCGCGAGCCGGTACTTGCCGGCGAGCATCGCCTCGACCGGCTCGACCGGCTGGCCGGGGAACAGCCGGTACGCGCGCAGCGCGACGTCCACGTGCTCCGCATGCGCAAACCCGGCGAGCGCCTCGTCGAAGCGGCGCTTGCCGATCCAGCACCATGGGCAGATCAGGTCGGACCAGATTTCGACGGTCAGTGTCGGGCGATGCGCAGGGGCGGGAGCGGTCGGCATGGGGGCGTGAAGAAGGGCGCGTGAAAAAAAGTGTAACCGAGACTATATCACTTTCTGCCTCGCCGCCCCGGCTACACGTCGCCCTGCGTTTCCTTCAGGTGCTTCAGATGCTTGTACACCGTCGCACGCCCCATCCCGAGCACGTTCGCGACATAGTTCGCCGCGCTCTTGCCGCGGAACGCGCCTTCCGCGTAAAGCGCCTCGACGAGTTCGCGGCGATGCTCGCGGGTGAGCCCGTTCAGGCCGACCTGCCGCTCGTGCAGCCAGCCGTGCAGGAACGTGTTGATGCGCTCCTGCCAGTCGTCGCGGAACAGCTCGTCCGGCTGCGCGACGACGCCCGCGCCCTTGATGAACAGGTCGAGCGTGGCGCGCACCTCGTCGAACACCGCGATGTTGAAGTTGATGCACAGCATCCCGGCCGCATGCCCGTCGTCGTCGAACAGCACGTTGCTCACGCAGCGCATGCGCCGGCCGTCCCAGTTGAGCTTCTCGTACGGGCCGATCACGCGCTCGCGCGCCGAGTGGTCGGTTTCCTCGAGCGCGGAATCGTCGCCGACCTCGCGCTTGGACAGGTTGTTCGCGAGATACAGCACCGTCTGGTCGTGCAGGTCGTGGATCACGACTTCCGCATACGGGAAGAACAGCGTCGCGATGCCGTCGGCAATCGGCGCGTAGCGGGACAGCAGCAGGTCTTTGACGGGAGATTTCTTCTTGCGCATCGGAATCGCGATCTCGGGTGAGCCTGCGGCAGGCGCCCCGGGATGCCGGCGCGCAACCGCCGCGGCGGTTGCGCCATTGTATCGGGCTCGCGCGCGCGTGACGCTCATGCCCGTGCCAGGTGCGTGTACAGCGCGTGCGCGATCGCGACGTCCTCGAGGCCGAGGCCGATCGAGCGGAAGAACGCATGGCGCGTGCGCGACGGCGCGGGGCACGTGCCGCGCACGAGCGCCGGCAGGTCGCCGACGATCCGCTCGGCCGTCCAGCCGTGCTCGGCCGCGGCGCGCAGCATCTCGCCCGCGCTCGCGGGCGTCGTGTGCCGGTAGTCGCAGTACACGTCCATGTCGGGCAGCCACGCGGGCGGGATCTCGTGCGCCTGCGCGACGTTGGTGCTGATCGACGTGATGAGCGCGGGGCGCGTGAGCATGCCGTCGCCGAGCACGGGCGTGCCCGACGACGTGCACAGCATCACGACGTCGGCGTCGCGCACGCATTCGCCGAGGCTGCCGGCCGCGCGCGCGCGCGGATCGAGCCTTGCGAGTTCGGCCTGCAGCGCCGTGTCGCCTTCGAGCGCCGGCGAGTACGCGCGGATCGTCTCCCAGTCGCGCAACGCCGCCGTGTGCCGCAGGTGCGCGAGGCCGACCGCGCCCGTGCCGACCACCGCGAGGTGCCGCGCGCTGCTCGGCGCGAGACAGTCGACCGCGAGCGCCGTCGTGCCGGCGGTGCGCTCGACCGTCAGGCGGCCGGCGTCGCACCACATCAGCGGCTGGCCGGTGCGCATCGACATCAGCGCGGTCCAGGCGGTCACGACGGGCTTGCCGTCCGTCACGATGTACGGCGACAGCTTCGCGCCGAACACCTGCTCGTCGGCGAGCGCGCCGAGGTAGGTGATGAAGTCGCCGGCCCCGCCGGGGAACAGCGTGAGCGTCTGCGGCGGCTGCACCGCGCGCGCCGTGCCGAGCGCGGCGAACATGCGGTGCAGCGTGCCGAGCACGTCGAGCGACGGAAGGGCGGCGCGCACCGCCGCGTCGTCGACGGTCAGCGGCAGGGACGGGGCGGCTTGCGTCATGGATGGTTCTCCGGTCGGGGCCGGACGCATGGTCTGTCGATGCGGGCGTCCGGTGAGGTTCGTGATGGACGAAAAGTCTAATATAGACTCGTGATTTCACGCGAGCTTTTCTTTTTCGGCTGTGCATCGGTCTGCCGATCATCGATAAGACTCATGAAATCAAAGGGTTGTGGGTGACGCTTATGACGCCGGTGCGCCGAGACAAGCGCCCGGTTATCGTATCCCCTATAGTCTATAGTAGACTTTCAGTCTATATTTCGCGTGCATGGACTCGCGTTGCCGCATGCCCGGCCGTCCCGCGGTTCCCGCCGTTTCGACGCGCGTTGGCGCAGGCGCCGCGCCGTCGATCTTCATTGCCTCAACCGAGACAGGATTCGTCATGAACTGGAAGCTCTCCCTCTGCGCCGCCGCGGCTTTCGCGAGCGTGGCCGTTGCCGCCCACGCGGAATCGACCGCCAACACCTTGCGCTTCGGCATCGAAGCCGCCTATCCGCCGTTCGAGAGCAAGACGCCGGCCGGCCAGCTGCAGGGCTTCGACGTCGACGTCGGCAATGCCGTGTGCGCGAAGCTGAAGATGAAGTGCGTGTGGGTCGAGAATGCGTTCGACGGCCTGATCCCCGCGCTGCAGGCGCGCAAGTTCGACGCGATCAACTCGGCGATGAACATCACCGCGAAGCGCCGGCAGAGCATCGACTTCACGCCGGCGATCTACGTCGTGCCGATCGTGATGGTCGCGAAGCACGGCTCGCCGCTGCGGCCGGAGGCGGCGAGCCTGCGCGGCAAGCACGTCGGCGTGCTGCAGGGCTCGTCGCAGGAGGATTTCCTGAAGGCGCACTGGGCCAACGCGGGCGTGTCGGTCGTGTCGTATCAGGACCAGGACCAGATCTACGCGGATCTCGTCGCGGGCCGCCTGGACGCGGCGGTGCAGGAGGCGCAGACCGCGCAGGACGGCTTCCTCGACAAGCCGGCCGGCCGCGACTACCAGATCGTCGGCGAGCCGCTGAAGGATCCGGCGACCCTCGGCGAAGGCACGGGCTTCGGGATGCGCAAGGGCGACAAGGCGCTGCAGGCGAAGATCGTCGGCGCGCTCGATGCGCTGAAGAAGGACGGCACGTTGAGCACGCTGTCTCAGAAGTATTTCAAGCGGGATATCATCGCCCGATAAGCGCAGCCGGGCCTGGTGTCCGGCGCGCGTCACATCCACATTCGACGCAGTGCGAGGAAGCATGGATTTCGACGTCATCGTCCTGGGGGCTGGCATCGTCGGCGTGTCGTCGGCGCTGCATCTGCAGGATCGCGGCTTGCGCGTCGCCCTCGTCGACCGGCGCGCGCCGGGCGAGGAAACGAGCCACGGCAACGCGGGGCTGATCGAGCGCTCGTCGGTCGTGCCGTATGCGTTCCCGCGCAAGCTCGGCACGCTGCTGCGCTATGCGCGCAACCGCTCGGTCGATCTCTACTGGGACTACAAGGCGATGCCGGCCTATGCGGGCTGGCTCGCGCGCTTCTGGCTCGAATCGTCGCCCGCGCGGCTCGCGGCCGCCGCGCGCGACCTGCTGCCGCTCGTCGCGGCGAGCGTCGACGAACACGACGCACTGCTCGCGCGCACCGACGCGCAGCCGCTCGTGCACGACGGCGGCTGGATCGAGGTGTTCCGCACGCCCGCGCTGTTCGACGCGGAGGCGCGCGCGCAGCAGCGCATCGCGGACGAGCACGGGCTGCGGATGAGCGTGCTCGACGCGCGCGCGTTGCGCGGCCGGGAGCCGGGCGTCGGCGACGCGTTTTGCGGCGCGTTCCACTGGCAGGACCCGAAGACCGTGTCGAATCCGGGTGCGCTGACGAAAGCCTATGCGCGGCTCTTCGAGCGCGAGGGCGGCACGGTCGTGCTCGGCGACGCGACGACGCTCGCGCAGGTGCGCGACGGCTGGTGCGTCGACACCACGCACGGGCGGATTGCGGCCCGTTCGGCGGTGGTCGCGCTCGGCCCGTGGTCCGACCAGGTGTTCGCGCCGCTCGGCTACCGGATTCCGCTGCGCGCGAAGCGCGGCTATCACATGCATTACCGGCCGACGCGCGCGCCGTTGAGCGTGCCGGTGTGCGATACCGAGCAGGGCTTCGTCGTCGCACCGATGGACGGCGGCCGCCTGCGGCTCACGACCGGCGTCGAGATCGCGCTGCGCGACGCGCCGCCGACCGGCGTCCAGCTGGCCCGCGCCGAGCCGCTCGCGCGCGACGCGTTCGGCCTGGGCGAGCGGCTCGATCCCGCGCCTTGGCTCGGGATGCGTCCGTGCACGCCCGACATGCGCCCGGTGATCGGGCCCGCGCCGCGCCATTCGAATCTGTGGTTCTCGTTCGGCCATTGTCATCACGGGCTGACGCTCGGCCCCGCGAGCGGCCGCCTGCTCGCCGAGATGATGACGGGCGCGCCGACCTACATCGATCCCCATCCGTATCGCCCGGCACGCTTCGGCTGAGCGTGATCGATCGGTGGCTGTGAATCCGGCGCCGGCCTCGATGGCCGGCGTTTTTGCGTGTGCGTCGCGCGGAGTGCCGGGGGGGCGACACACTTTTTCATTCTGCTGTCGCCGTTGTGGGTGTTTCTCTGATTTGAAATTGTCTGTGTAATTGTGTGGAAAGAAATCGAGGGATAAAAAATTATCGGGTGTGCGATTTTTTAAATGCATTTTCATGTTCTTGAAACGGTTGTGCCTGGTCAATTCCATTGACATGGCCGGCGTTTCAAAAGGAGCGTTCCGGCCTTGCCCGGGATGTACCGGAACACGTTACCTCGGGCCTCGCAAACGTTACGTTACATCCGTGCCTGCGGCACGCTTTTCTTCATATTATTAAGCTGATGGTTGGATATTTTTTTTGCAATGAAATCAAATGTGGTCGTGTTATTGCGTTGCAATAAATCAGGGAAATAAGCCTGATTTTCTCTGGTGGCACGCTTCGTGCGCTCCGTCCCCGTGCTTTACCAACGTAGTGTCAACGGAGACGAGATCACGATGGGAAAAAACTTCAAATTGACGGGCGCGGCGCTGTCGGTGGCGACGGTGTTCGGGATGCTGGCTTCGGGAGCCGCGGTTGCCGGGCCGCTCGACACGCTGTCGATCCCGCAGGTGATCGTCAATTCGCCGCCGGGCGGTGTCGGGGCAAGTCTTACGGCAATCGGAACGACGCCGGCGGGGTCGATCGGCGTGATCGCGTCGACCACGGGCGCGGTGACGACGACACTCGGCGGCCCGCTCGGGGACGCGATGACAGAGGCGCTGGGCGGCGCGGCCGGGCAGGTGACGGGGGCGCCGGGTAGCGTCGGCGGTGGGTCGAACCCGCTGGCTCCGCTTCAAGGTGCGCTGGGGCAGGCGCAGGGCGCGCTTGGCGGCGCGGTCGGCCAAGTAACGGGCGCACTGGGCAACGTCGGCGGCGGCTCGAATCCGCTGGCTCCGCTTCAGGGCGCACTGGGGCAGGCGCACGGCGCGCTTGGCGGCGCGGTCGGCCAGGTAACGGGCGCGCTGGGCAACGTCGGCGGCTCGAATCCGCTGGCTCCGCTTCAAGGTGCACTGGGGCAGGCGCACGGCGCGCTTGGCGGTGCGGCCGGCCAGGTAACGGGCGCGCTGGGCAACGTCGGCGGTGGCTCGAACCCGCTGGCTCCGCTGCAAGGTGCGCTGGGCCAAGCGCAGGGCGTGCTTGGCGGCACGGTTGGCCAGGTAACGGGCGCGCTGGGCGACGTCGGCGGTGGCTCGAACCCGCTGGCTCCGCTGCAAGGTGCGCTGGGCCAAGCGCAGGGCGCGCTTGGCGGCACGGTTGGCCAGGTAACGGGCGCGCTGGGCGACGTCGGCGGTGGCTCGAACCCGCTGGCTCCGCTGCAAGGCGCACTGGGGCAGGCGCACGACGCGCTTGGCGGCGCGGTCGGACAAGTAACCGGCGCGCTGGGCAACGTCGGCGGTGGCTCGAACCCGCTGGCTCCGCTGCAAGGTGCGCTGAGCCAGGCGCACGGCGCGCTTGGCGGCGCGGTTGGCCAAGTGACCGGTGCATTGGGCAATGTCGGCGGCGGCAATCCGGCCGACGCGCTGGCCAACGCGGTGAACGCGATCGCAGGCCAGGTTGGTAGCGGCTCAAGCCCGCTTGCGCCGGTGCAAGGCGCGCTGAACCAGGTCGTCGGCACGCTCGGCAACGGCAACCCTGCCGGCACACTCGGCAACGCGGTGAACACGATCACCGGTACGCTCGGCAACGTCGGCGGCGGCGCAAATCCGCTGGCTCCGGTGCAGGGCGCGGTGACCCAGCTCGCCGGCACGCTCGGCGGCAACGATCCGGCCGCTGCGCTCGGCAACGCCGTGAGTTCGTTGACCGGCGCTCTCGCCAACCTCGGCGGCACGAATCCGCTGGCGCCGGTGCAAGGTGCGGTGACGCAGGTCGTCAACACGCTGTCCGGTGCCGGTGCCGGTGCCGGTGGCGGCAGCCCGATCGCGCCGATCACGAACCTCGTCAACGGCCTGCAGAACGCGTTGCCGACCGGCGGCAACCCGGCCGGCGCGCTGACCGGTGCGCTGGGTTCGGTGACGGGCGCGCTCGGCAGCCTCGGCGGCACGCATCCGCTCGCGTCGCTGCAGGGTGCGCTGAGCCAGGCGCAAGGCGCGCTGGGCGGCGCGGTTGGCCAGGTGACGAGCGCGCTGGGCAATGCCGGCGGCGGGTCGAATCCGCTGGCCCCGCTTCAGGGTGCGCTGAGCCAGGCGCAAGGCGCGCTGGGCGGCGCGGTCGGCCAGGTGACGAGCGCACTGGGCAATGTCGGCGGCGGGTCGAATCCGCTGGCCCCGCTTCAGGGCGCGCTGAGCCAGGCGCAAGGCGCGCTGGGCGGCGCAGTCGGCCAACTGACCGGCGCGCTGGGCAATCTCGGCGGCGGCACGAACCCGCTGGCGCCGATCCAGGGCGCGCTGAACCAGCTCGTCGGCAATCTCGGCGGCGGCAATCCCGCCGCTGCGCTGACCAGCGCCGTGAATTCGGTGACCGGCGCGCTCGGCAACCTCGGCGGCGCGAACCCGCTGGCGCCGGTGCAGGGCGCCGTGACCCAGGTCGTCAACACGCTGACCGGCGCGGCCGGCGGTAGCCCGATCGCACCGATCACGAATCTCGTGAACGGCCTGACGGGCGGCCTGCCCGGCGGCAGCAATCCGGCCGGCGCGCTGACCGGTGCGCTCGGCGACGCGGGTGCACCGCTGTCGCAGGCGGCCGGCGCACTGACAGGCGCGCTGGCGAACGGTCCGGCACAGTTGTCGCAGGCCGGCGGCGCGCTCGCGGGCGCGGCCGGTTCGACGGCGGCGGCCGGTGGCAGCCTGATGGGCTCGGGCGCCAGCGCCGCGGGCAGTACGGCAGGCACAGCCGGCGCACTGGTGACGACCGGCGCGAACGCGACGGCCACGGTCGTCAACGCGGCCGGCACCGCAGTCGGCACGGCGCTCGGCTCGACGCCGGGCCTGTCGGTCACGCCGCATTCGAGCGGCGGTTCGCCGAGCAACCCGCTCGCCCCGGTGTCGTCGCTGCTGACGACGCTCACGGGCGCACTGCCGAAATAACGCAACCGGACGGCGGGCACCAGGCGGGCGTTGCCCGCCGCCCCGCCGGCACGCGCGCAAGGCGGCATGACAGCGATGTCATGCCGCCTTTTTCTTGCGATCCCTCGTCCGCCCGCCACACCCGCGGTCGCCAGCACCCGCATAAATGCGACGGAATAATCGGCCGCGCTCGTCCGTTTATTTACCGAGTCACGGCGTCGTCGCGCGGCGGGATAATTTCCGCATCGAAGTCGATCTCCCGTTCCGCGACGGCGGCGTCCGCGTAAAGCAGGCGGCGCCGCACGCGCCGCGATGTCACGCGAAGGAGAACCGGAATGAAACGGATACTGCTCGTCGTCGCGCTGACGGCCGGGGCGTCGCTGCCCGCGGCCGCGGAGCCGCCGCAGGTCAGCGGCGGGAAGCTGGTCGACGAAGACCACATGACGCTGTACACATTCGACCGCGACGCGCCCGGCAAGAGCATGTGCGACAGCGGGTGCGTGGCGAGCTGGCCGCCGGCGCTCGCCGACGCGTACGACAAGGCGTCGGGCGCATGGAGCATCGTCAGGCGCGACGACGGCAAGATGCAATGGGCGTACAAGGGCCATCCGCTGTACCGCTGGAGCATGGACCGCAAGGCGGGCGATGCGGGCGGCGACGGCATGGGCGGGATGTGGCACGTCGCGCGGCCGTGATGGCGCGCCCGTGTGCGAGGCATCCGGATGAGTTACGAATCGGACCTGCTCGTGTGGCTGCCGCGCCTCACGCGGTATGCGCGTGCGCTGACGGGCGACCCGGCGTGGGCCGACGATCTCGTGCAGGACACGCTCGAGCGTGCGCTGAACAAGCCGCCGCGCGTCGCCGGCAATCTCTGCGCGTGGCTGCTGACGCTGCTGCGTCACCGCTTCATCGACCAGCTGCGCGCGCGGCACGAGATCGCGGTCGACGATGCGACGGCGCCCTGGCAGACGATGGCCGCGCCCGCGGGCGAGATCAGCGGGCTGCTGCTGCGCGACGTGCAGCGCGCGCTGTACCGGCTGCCCGTCGAGCAGCGCGAGGTGCTGCTGCTGGTGGCGCTTGAGGAGCTTTCCTACCAGGAGGCCGCGCAGGTGCTGGCGGTGCCGGTGGGCACGGTGATGTCGCGGCTCGCGCGGGCGCGCGAGCACATGCGCGCGCTGCTGTCGGACGAGCAGTCCGGGCGCGGCGCCGCACCGCTACGGGTGATCGGGAAGACATGATGGACGAATCGCGCAAGCCCTCGAACGAGCACGATGCCGACGTGTCGGCCCAGCTGCTGTCCGCGCTGCTGGACGGCGAGCTGTCCGGCGCGGAGCGGCGCGAAGTGCTCGACCGCCTGCAGGCGAATCCGGAGGATGCCGAACGATTCGCGCATTACCGCGCGCAACGCGCCGCGCTGCAGGCGCTGTTTCCGCTGCCTGCCGCCGCGCCGGCGCTGTTCGTGCAGCGCCGCGCGTCATGGCGGCGCAGCGTCGCGATCGGGCTCGGCGGGCTGGCGGCCGGCGTGCTGCTCGGCATCGCGCTGCACGCCGGATGGACGGCGTTCGGCAACGAGCCGGCGTTCGCGGCGCGCGCGGACGTCGCCTACGCGGTGTACGCGGTCGACCGCCAGCATCCGGTCGAAGTCGGCGCCGGCGATCCGGAGCGGCTCGCGGCATGGCTGTCGGCGCGCGTCGGCCGGCCGGTCCACGCACCGTCACTTGCCGAGTACGGCTACGCGCTGATCGGCGGCCGGCTGTTGCCCGGCGTGTCCGGCCCGGCCGCGCAGTTCATGTACGAGCGCGCCGACGGCGAGCGCGTGACGCTGTACGCGACGGTGTTCGCCGGGCACGACCTGAAGCCGCGCGCGTTGCGCGCCGACGGCCGCCGCACCTATTTCTGGTCGGATCGCGGCATGGGCTATGCGCTGTCCGGCCGCGGCGACGATCCGCGCCTGCGCGAGATCGCGATGGAGGCGTGCGGCGCGCTCGGCGGCCGGACCGACGTATGGAAGGGTTGACGCGCGCGTCGCGCGGGAACGGAGATTGCGGAGGGTGCGATGACGCGAATGGCCCGGATCCTGTTGATCGCGCTGGCGGCCTGCGCAGGCGCCGCGCGTGCCGCCGAGGACGTGCCCGTGCACGTACCGGTCGACGCTGACGGCGTGCAGCGGGTCGCGATCGTCGGCGGCAGCTATTTCTTCCGTCCGAACCATGTGATCGTGAAGGCGCGCGTGCCGGTCGAGCTGACGGTGTCGAACGAGACCGGGTTGATTTCGCACAACTTCGCGATCGACGCGCCGCAGGCCGGCATTGCGGTGCGCACCGAACTGACGGCCGCGCCGAAGACGTTCCGCTTCACGCCCACGCAGGCGGGCCGCTTCGCCTACTATTGCACGCATCGCCTGCTGTTGTTCAAGAGCCATCGCGACCGCGGCATGGAAGGCGTGCTGGAGGTCGAGGAGGGGCCGTGATTGCCGGATGGCTGGCCGCCGCCGCGCTGCTTGGAGCGAGCATGACCGCAGATCCCTTGACCGTCGCGCAGGAACGTTTCGAGCAGGCGAGCTCGTACCGGGCGACGATCCGCTCGTCGCCGCGGCACGGCGAGCGTACCGAAATCCACTATGCGTACCGCAAGCCCGGCTACATCCGGATGGACTTCGTGTCGCCGCATCATGGCGCGGTGCTGATCTACGATCCGGCGAGCGGCAAGGTGCGGCTGCGGCCGTTCGGCGCGCACGTGCCGCCGGCGCTGTCGCTGTCGCCGGCCAATCCGCTCGTGCGCGACGCGAGCGGCCACCGGGTCGACCAGTCCGATGTCGGCGAGCTGCTGCGCAACGTGCGCGCGCTGCAGGAAGGCGGCGTGACCGTGACGCAAGGCGAGGAGACGGTCGGCGGCCGGGCCGCGCTGCGCGTGAGCGTCACCGGCGCGCCCGCGCACGCGGTGGCGGGCGTGCACCGCTACCAGCTGTGGCTCGACGTGCGCGACGGCTTTCCGCTGAAGGTGCTCAGCTTCGCGGACGGCGACGAGCAGCCGCTCGAAACCGTCACGCTCGACGATATCGAGATCGACGTTGCATTCCCCGATCACTTCTTCGATCCCTGAATCCCGACGCGCCGGAGGCGGCATGGCTGAGTACCGGTTTTCGACGACGTGGCGGGTGGACGCGCCGTTGGCGGCGGTCTGGCACGCGATCTACGAGGCCGACCGTTGGCCCGCATGGTGGAAGAGCGCGGAGCGCACCGTCGAGGTCGAGCACGGCGATGCGCACGGCGTCGGCGCGCTGCACCGCTACACGTGGAAGGGCGCGCTGCCGTACCGGCTGACCTTCGACATGCGGGTGCTGCGCGTCGAGCCGATGCACTCGCTCGAAGGCCGCGCGAGCGGCGCGGTCGAGGGCGACGGGCGCTGGTCGTTCGCGAACGACGGCGAGCGCACGGTCGTTCGCTACGAGTGGCACATCCGCACGCACGTGCGCTGGATGAACTGGCTCGCGCCGCTCGCCCGCCCGCTGTTCAAATGGAATCACGACGTCGTGATGCGCGAAGGCGCGCGCGGGCTCGCGCAGTGGCTCGGCGCGTGCGTCGAATCGGACGGCCGTTCGTTCCTGCCCGCCGCCGGCGCGTGACACGGGCGGCCGGGCGGCGTGCCGGGCTGTCGGCGGCGCCTTGCCCCTGTCGGCGAATCCCTACACGCGGGCCGGCATAAATATGACGTGAAGATCAGCCTCCGTTGATTTGATTCCCGTCAATCGTTGCCGATACTTTCCTCACAACAAACGTATTTCGTTTTTCGTCCGACGTGATCGAGCCCGTTTCGAGCCCGAACCCCGCACGACGGACGCCTTCGTGCCCCGCTCCGCAATCGAACGTCGCATGAGGCTTGGGTGGCTGGATTCTTCCCTGTCGAACCAGCAGCTTCATTCCCGGCATCGCACAACGAAACGGAGACCGACATGAGCCGCGCAGCACGAGACCTGATCGAATTGCAACGCCTTGCCCAAAGCGGCGCAGGCGCATTGACCGAGCATCTTTTACGCGAACTGGCGAAGCATCTCATCGCCGCGGGCGTGGCCGACTCGCGCGGCGGATGCTGAACGCGGCGCGCCCGGCGCGCGGCGACGGAACGGACGTCAAACCGGCGGAGGGCGCCGGGCGAACGGGGCGACCCGCCCGGGCGGCCCCGCCTGAACGGAGAAAAGACGTGAACAACAGCGACACGCTCGACTCGATCCGGGACATCAACATTTCGTACCTGATGCTCGCGCAGCGCCTGCTGCGCGACGACCGCGAGGCCGGCATGTTCCGGCTCGGGCTGTCGGCGCCGCTCGCCGAGCTGCTGTCCACGCTGACGCTCGCGCAGACGACGCGGCTCGCGGCCTGCGACCAGCTGCTGTGCGGCTTCCGGTTCGGCGACCACGCGATGCTGTCCGCGCTCGCCACGTCGCCGAAGCAAGCGGACGTGTCGCACACGCATGCGGCGATCCTGCTCGCGGGCCAGCCGGCCGCGCAATTCTCGTGACGGGGCGGCCATGTCGAACCCGAGCCTGATCGCCTATGCGCGCGAAGTGTCGCGTGCGGTCGACCTGATCGAACTCGGCGCGCGCATGCAGCTGCTCGAATCCGAGCTCACGCTGTCGCGCGAGAGACTGACCCGGCTTTACCGCGAGGTGAGGGGCGTGTCGCCGCCGAAGGGCATGCTGCCTTCGTCGGCCGACTGGTACATGACGTGGCGCGGGAACATCCATGCGTCACTGTTCTACAACACGTACCTGTTCCTGAAGGACGAGGCGTGCTGCTCGCACCTGGATGCGCTGACGAAGGGCTACCGGCTGTACCGCGAGCACTGCGCGCACGCGGGCATGGACGTCGAACTCGACCTGACGCGCGCGTGGACGCTCGTGCGCTTCTTCAACGGCGGGATGCTGCGGATGACGCAATGCGGCCGCTGCGGCGGCAAGTTCGTCGCGCACAAATACGATCTGCACGGACGCGGCGCGTGCGTGATTTGCCAGCCGCCCGCGCGTGCGGGCAAGATGACGAAGCCGGCGATGCATTGATGGTTCGCGTGCCGGCCCGGTAAGTCGGGCCTGACCCGTGCGGTCGCCCGATCGCTGCCGCCCGCGCACCGATTCGACACCCCGTGCTTACCCTGTGTCCGATCTGGCCCCGATCGCAGATGCCGGCAGCGGATGCCGGCATTGGCTGGGTATTATCGTTATATCCCCATGTTTTAAAAAGACATTTCCGGTTTCTTGAGGCGTGCGGCGGCACTTTGCGCCAGGCCAAAAAAACCGCCATTCCCCCTTCTTGAATTTGTCAAAACCCGTCCATATAATTAGCACTCGCTGCACGAGAGTGCTAACAATTCTCCGCCTGGCGTCGTGCCGGGCGGATTCCCAAAGCGTTCTTCAATCTCAGTCAAGAGAGGAGTGAATATGAACCTTCGTCCTTTGCACGATCGCGTGATCGTCAAGCGCCTGGATCAGGAAACCAAGACCGCCTCGGGCATCGTGATCCCCGAAGCTGCTGCTGAAAAGCCGGATCAAGGCGAGATCCTCGCGGTCGGCCCGGGCAAGCGTGACGACAAGGGCGCCCCGATCGCGCTCGACGTGAAGGTCGGCGATCGCGTCCTGTTCGGCAAGTACGCTGGCCAGACCGTCAAGGTCGACGGCCAGGAACTGCTGGTGATGCGCGAAGAAGACATCATGGCCGTGGTCAACGCCAAGTAAGCGTCCACCGACGGTACATATTCCCAAGAATTCAAGGAGTTAGAAGATGGCAGCTAAAGACGTCGTATTCGGCGATTCCGCCCGTTCGAAGATGGTCGAAGGCGTGAACATTCTCGCCAACGCAGTCAAGGTCACGCT
>Ga0157367_1000321_pt1 | contig 24301 bp, 21 predicted proteins | sample AttbisABBM2_FD_113142 | JGI IMG/M metagenome (GOLD analysis project Ga0157367, IMG submission 113142) | Fungus gardens microbial communities from leaf cutter ant in Botucatu, State of São Paulo, Brazil - Atta bisphaerica ABBM2 | ecosystem: Host-associated > Fungi > Mycelium > Unclassified ... | reverse complement strand
CGCCGGCTGGTGCGCGACGGCGGCAAGGCGCGGATCGTCTTTACCGAAGGCGAGGACGAGCGCGTGCTCCGCGCGGTGCAGGTGATCGTCGACGAGAAGCTGGCGCGGCCGATCCTGGTCGGACGCCCCGAGGTGCTGCTGGCGCGGATCGAGCGATTCGGCCTGCGTCTTCGTCTCGGCCAGGATGTCGAGGTGACCAATCCCGAATACGACGAGCGCTTCCCGCAATACTGGACGACGTATTGGGAACTGCGCTGCCGCGACGGCATCTCGAAGGAAATGGCGCGCGTCGAAATGCGGCGCCGCCTGACGCTGATCGGCGCGATGATGGTGCGGCTCGGCGATGCGGACGGGATGATCTGCGGGACGGTCGGCGAGTACCACAATCACCTGCGGTTCGTGGACGAAGTGATCGGCAAGAAGCCCAATGCGTCGACCTACGCGGCGATGAACATCCTGCTGCTCAATCAGCGGACGGTCGCGCTCGTGGATACGCACGTGAACGACAACCCGGATGCCGAGCAGATCGCGGAATTCACGATCGCGGCCGCGCGGCAGATGGAATGGCTGAACCTCACGCCGAAGGCTGCGCTGCTGTCGCGGTCGAACTTCGGGTCGGGAAGCGCGGCGTCGGGCGTGAAGATGCGCAAGGCGCTCGAGATCATCCGCGCGCAGGCGCCGGATATCGAGGCGGACGGCGAGATGCATGGCGACTGTGCGCTCGATGAGGCACTGCGCGCGCGGCTGCTGCCGATGTCGCCGCTGAAGGGCTCGGCGAACCTGCTCGTGTGCCCGAACGTCGATGCGGGGAATATCGCTTACAACCTGCTCAAGACGGAAGCCGGCAGCAACGTCGCGGTCGGACCGTTCCTGCTGGGGGTCAATGCGCCGGTGAACATCCTCACGTCGAGCGCGACCGTGCGACGGATCGTGAACATGACGGCGTTGACGGTGATCGAGGCGAATCGCAACGCGGCCGTGTAACTGCGGTTGATGCGGGTCGGCTACGGCCGACCCCGTCGGTCAGCGGGCTACGGTCCGCTGAAAAACGATCGCCGCGCGTGCCGGCATTGGAATCGTCGGCAATCGGCTCCCGCTTCGACAGCCGTCCCGATTCGCGAGGGGCCGCGCAGCGCATCAGTGGGCTCGATCAGGTCGATCTGCCCACGTCATGCGCTGCAACGCACACCTGGATCGGAAGTGGGCTACAGAACCCGCTCCAGCGCACTCGCGAACCGCGCAACCGCAGCATCGACATCATTCAGCTTGTCGAGACCGAACAAGCCAATCCGGAAGGTCTTGAAATCGGCCGGCTCGTCGCATTGCAACGGCACGCCGGCCGCGATCTGCATGCCGACATCGGCGAATTTCTTGCCGGACCGGATATCGTCATCGTCGGTGTAACAGACGACGACGCCCGGCGCCTCGAAGCCTTCAGCCGCCACGCTCCGGAACCCCTTCTCCGCCAGCAACGCACGAATCCGCGTGCCGAGTTCGAGCTGTTCCGCCCTCACCTTGTCGAAGCCGTACGCTTCCGTTTCCGTGATCACGTCGCGCAGCGTTGCAAGGCTGTCGGTCGGCATCGTCGCGTGATACGCGAACCCGCCGTTCTCATACGCTTCCATGATCTGCAGCCACTTGCGCAGATCGCACGCAAAACTGGTGCTTGTCGTCGCATCGATTCGCTCGCGGGCAAGCGGACTCAGCATCACCAGCGCACAGCCCGGCGACGCGCTCCAGCCTTTTTGCGGCGCGCTGATCAGCACATCGACGCCGCTCGCCTCCATGTCGACCCAGACCGTGCCGGACGCGATGCAATCGAGCACGAACATGCCGCCGACCGCATGCACGGCGTCGGCCACCGCGCGCAGATAGGCATCGGGCAACATCATCCCGGAAGCTGTTTCGACGTGCGGTGCAAACACCAGATCGGGCTTGTGCTCGCGAATCGCGGCGACGACCTCGTCGATCGGGGCCGGCGCAAACGCCGCCTGCCTGCCCGATTCGACCGGACGCGCCTTCAGCACGATCGACTCGGACGGAATGCTGCCCATGTCGAAAATCTGCGACCAGCGGAAGCTGAACCAGCCGTTGCGGATGACGAGGCACTTCTTGTTCGTCGCGAACTGGCGTGCGACGGCTTCCATGCCAAACGTCCCGCTGCCCGGGACGATCGCCACCGCCTTCGCGTTGTAGACCTTTTTCAGGGCGGCGGAAATGTCGCGCATGACGCGTTGAAAGCGCTGCGACATGTGATTGATCGACCGATCGGTGTACACCACCGAGTATTCGAGGAGCCCGTCTCGGTCGACATCGGGAAGTAATCCTGGCACGTTCGTCTCCGGTAAAGGTTGAACCATGTAATGAGCGCAAGCGGGATTCGTGGTGGCCACCGCTGCGCTCATGCAAAGCTGCGTTTTTTTTTGCTTGGACGACGATCGATTCTAACGAATGCGACGGGAGGTGGGGTTTTGGGGATTTTGTGCGGTGCGTGAAACCTGGTTGTGCCGTGCAGGGGGCAGTCGGCCATTTCCTGCGATTCACGTCGTCGTGCAGATGGCGGGCAATCGGCGTCAAACATCTGCCTTCGTGTGCTTTCGATGGTCTGCCTTTGAATCCGCCCCCTGTTTCGGACGTTCCGTTCATTTCCTCGAAAGCGTGAACGTATCCGGAGGGGCGACTTCCGCCCCATGTCGGGTTCCGTGACCGAAGGGCTTAATGCGGGTCGACTTCACCGGTCGCATCAAGCCCGTGCCCGGCGCGACCACGCGTCGACTTGGCGCATCTCCCACGCCGCGCGCAGCTTGATCGAACCGCCGCCCCCCGCCTACCGCTGCCTCGCGCGCACCGCCGACCCGCGATACACATCCGCTGCGCCGGACGCATCACCCGCCGCCACCTGCGGGCCATCCGCCGCCGCGATCTCGTCGAGCGAGCGATGATTGGTGCGCGGCCCGAACACGCCGATCGACAGCACCACGACCACCATGCTGGCGCCAATCAGCGCGAACACGCCCGGCGCCCCCAAATGCTCGAGGATCAGCGCGACGACATAGCTGCTCGCCACGCCGGTCAACCGCCCGAACGAATGCACGAAACCGAGCGCGCGGCTGCGGATCGCGGTCGGAAACACTTCCGCCTGATAAGCGGTGGCATTGCTCGCGAGCGTCGTGTTGCAGAACGTGATCAGAATCCCGAAGCCGATCACCGCCGCGGCCGACGACGACAGCGCGAACGCCGTGCCGAACAGCGCGGCGCCAAACGCGGCCGCGACGATCAGCCACTTCCGCTCGATACGATCGGCCATCGCGCCGGCGATGAACGGCGACACCGGATACGCGAACGCGATCACGAACGCATACAGCAGGCTCTTCGTCACGGGTGTGCCCTGCGCGGCCAGCAGGCTCGGCAGCCACTGGCTGAAGCCGAAGAAACCGATGCTCAGGCACGCGTTGAACGCGATCAACGTCAGCGTCCTGCCGCGATATCGCGCATCCCACATCGACGGCGCGCGCGCGTTCGCCGTTTCGATCGTCACGACCGGCGGCACGTCAGGCAACGGCTGGCCGTGATCGCGCGCGACGCGCGCCTCGATCGTCTGCAACACTGCTTCGGCTTCGTCCGTGCGGCCGCGCATCGCGAGCCAGCGCGGCGACTCCGGAAGGCGCGATTGCAGCCACCAGACGATCACCGCACCGCTGCCGCCCGCGAGAATGATCCAGCGCCAGCCTGAGATGCCGAACGGCGCGCGCGGCATCAGCAACCATGACGCGAGTGCGAGCACCGGCATCGCGAGATAGCCGATCGCGAAGCACACGGCGAACGCTCGGCCGCGCATGCTCTTCGGCACGAGCTCCGTGAGGAACGCGCCGATCGTGATCAACTCGGCGCCCACGCCGATGCCGGCGATCAGCCGACACAGGTGAATGCCCGCCGCGGTGTCCTGCGCGCACATCGCGAGGCTCGCCGCCGTATAGAGCAGCAGCGCTCCGGTGAAGACGGAGCGCCGGCCAAAACGGTCGGCCAACGGAGCAACGCCGATTTCGCCGATGAAGAGGCCGATGAACGTGGCCGCGCCGAGCGTCGCCTGATCGGACAGGCCGAACAGGCCCTTCGCGCCGACGTGAAAGATACCGTCGCGGACGAGGCCGGCCGGCAGGTACGTCATCTGAAACAGGTCGTAGATCTCAAAGAATCCGCCGACGCTCAGCATCAGCACGAGGCCCCAGATGGTGGCCGTCGGCGGCAAACGGTCGATGCGCGCCGTCACGGCAAGCGCGTATGGATTGGACATGCTGTCTCCGCAAAGAATGGAATGTCGAGCTAGGCGACCAGGCGACCGGGCCAGGCTCAGACCGTGGCGACCGGATTGACCGGCGAGCCGACGAGGCCGCGCAGATGCAGCGGCGGCGCAGTCAGCAGGAAGCGGTTGCGTCGGTGCGCGCGCAGCCAGTCGGCGAGCGGCGTCAGGTGCCACAGCTCGCCGAGATGAATGCCGAGTTTGAACAGGCAGAGTTCGTGCAACGGCATCAGCGGCCCGCGCACCGCGCGCGGGCGCGGTTGCTGCGGGCGCGCTTCGACCGCATGGTTGTCAGCCACGAGGGCCGCGAGCCCGGACACGTCGATCCACTCGAGCAATTGCGGATCGTCTCCGTCGAGCACGCAGCAGGCGCGATGCACGTCCGTGCGATCGGCCGGCGCCGTCGCCTCTTCGGCGAGCAGCAGTTGCGCAAAGCCGGTATGCAGGCAAACGATGTCGCCGCGCTCGACCACGACGCCATCGGCCTCCATCACCGACATCAGGTCCGCGTAGCCGACCTTGCGGCGCGCATCGCCGAAATGATGGCGCAGGTCGATCATCACGCCGCGCCCCTGCACGCCGCACGACGCCATGTGCTCGATCCCGAGCGCGTGCGCACCACCCACTTGCGCCCCGGCCTCCGGCACGCGCACGTGCTCGCCCATCCGGTAGCCGTTGTAGAACACGGCCTCGGCTTCGCCGTCGCCGTCCGCGTCGAACAGCGCGCCGACGTGCGACAGCGCATCCCATTGCGTCGAGAACTGCGAGTGCATGCAGAACGCGTCGTCGCAGACGACGTCGGTCGCAAGCGCAACCTGTTCGTCGGCGCGGTAGCCGAAGTACGGCCGCTCGTGCAGCAGCGCAGGCATGATCGCGGGCGGACGCCGCCGCGCGTTGAGGCCGCCACCGCGCGGCACGTCGAGCGGCAGGCTGAGCGAAAACACTCGCCCTTCGCGTACTTCGCGCACGCCCTCCAGCGTCTTCTGCGGCGTCAGCCAGTTCAGGCGGCCCTTCTGGTCGTCGGCGCCGAAATCTCCCCAGTTCGAACCGGGCGGCCGGTGTATCCAGCGTGGCTTCATGTCGAATGTCCCCTTGCTTTTAGTTGTCGTGGATCGCTCACGCGCGGCGTTCGCCGTCATCCGTGGCAGATCACCCCGCGCTCGGCCAGACGCGCGAACGCGTGCTCGCCGAGCAACGGGGCGAGGATCTCGCGATTGTGTTCGCCGAGCCGCGGCGCAGGCCGCCGGAACGTGCCGGGCGTATGCGAAAAGCGCGGCGCGATGTTGTGCATCGGAAGCGAGCCGACATCGTCATCGGGCAGATTCACGAGCGCCTCGCGTTCGATCACATAGTGATCCTGAACGATTTGGCTAACATCATGAATCGGGCCGGCCGTGACACCCGTTTCCTCGAAGAACGCGAGATTCTCGGCGAGATCGCGCTCGGCGATGAATCCGCCGACGATCTCGTCGAGCGCCTGCGCATGCTGCACGCGCAACACGTTGGTGCGATAGCGCGGGTCGTCCACCAGATCGGGCCGGCCGATCGCGCGGAACAGTCGTTCCGCCATCGTCTGCGTCGAACTCGACAGGCACAGCCACTTGTCGTCGCGGGTGCGATACGCGTTGCGCGGCGCCGTGTTGGTCGAACGGCTGCCGGTGCGCGGCTTGATCGCGCCGGTCAGTGCGTAATTGGCCGCGGACGGCCCGAGAATGGAAAGCAGCGGCTCGAACAACGATACGTCGATGACCTGGCCCGGTGCATCGTTCGCGTCACGCGCCCACAGCGCCACCATCACGGCGATCGCGCCGGAAAGGCCTGCCGTCATGTCGCCGAGGAACATCGGCGGCAGCACCGGTTCGCGATCGGCAAAGCCGTTGATGGCCGCAAAGCCGGCGTAGCCTTCCGCGAGCGTGCCAAAGCCCGGCTTGTGACGGTACGGGCCGGTCTGCCCCCAGCCGGAGATGCGGGCGATCACGAGCTTCGGGCGTGCCGCCAGCAGCACGTCGGGGCCGAGGCCCATCTGTTCGAGCACGCCCGGCTTGAAACTCTCGATGAAGACGTCCGCGTCGCGCACGAGCGCGAGGACGATCTCGATGCCTTCGGGCGTGCGCAGATCGACGCACACGCTGCGCTTGTTGCGCCCGTATACCTTCCAGTTCGTGCTGATGCCGCCAGCGCCGACCGCACGCAGCGTATCGCCCTGCTCCGGCTCGACCTTGATCACGTCGGCGCCGAAATCCGCGAGCTGCACGCTCAACATGTTGCCGGCCATCAGGCGCGACAGGTCGATCACGCGTACGCCCGCCAGCGGCCCCTGCGCGCCGGCGTCGAACTGACGGTCGTGAAGCGGGCCGATGCGCGCCGCATGGCGCGCGGCGTCGGTGCGTGATTGTGCTGCGGGTTCGAACATTCCTGCCTCCTGGTCGATTATTCGTGCAACTCGCCCTGCGGGCTGATCGTCGCGGGCACGCTGCCCGCCGCCGGCAGATCGCCGCCCAGCGTATGAGTGAGCTCGCTCGCCGCGGCCTGCACGCGCGGCAGGTAGTCGGCGAGCACCTTCTTGTTGAAGCGATAGCGCGGCACGCCCAGCGAAATCGCGCCGGCGACCGAGCGGCCCACGCCGAACACCGGACACGCGATCGCCGCGCTCTCCGGATCGCGCTCCGCGATCGATACCGCATAGCCTTGCTCCGCGGCCTTGTCGTAATCGCCGCCGCGCGTGCCCGAGAAGGCGAGCAGAACGCGCCCGGCCGCGCCAACGTCGAGCGGGAAGCGGTCGCCTTCGCGCACATTGGTGTGCACGGCACGCTGCGCATAGGCGCGGTACAGGCACACGCGCTCGTCGCCGTCGCGGACATAGAACGCGGCCGTCTCGCCGGTTTCCACGGACAGTCGCGTCAGCAGCGGAACGGCGTGCTCGCGGAGCTGGAACGATTCGCGATACATCATGCCGAGGTGGAACGTCGCGGGCCCGAGCACATAGCGGCCGTCGGGCATGCGCTTGACGAACTGGAACATTTCGAGCGATTCGAACAGCCTCAACAACGTGCTCATGTTGAGCCCCGTCGCCTCGCTGACCTGCGCGAGCATCAATCCGTTCGGCGCATCGCCGAACGCCAGCAGCGCCGTCAGCGCGCGGTTGACGGCGGACACGCCGCCGTCTGCCTGAGCATTCATACCTACCTCGCAAAGAGAAACAGGGGGCGACCGATACGGCAGGACGCCCGCACAAAAACAAAAGTCACTTTCATTTTTGTCGATCACTCGCTTCGTGTCAACAAGGATCGTCTACGGTATGCGCTTCCTCGCTGTCGGTACCCCCATATATTTCAAGGGTAAACATCGATCTTGACGAGCCGGCCCACCTCACATAAAAATGAAAGCGACTTTCATTTTATTGAAAATGATGAAAACCACGCTCCAGAACGAACCGGTGTGGCGCTCGCTACTGTACGTGCCGGCCCATGTTCAGCGCTTCGTCGAAAAAGCTGCCGGATGCGGCGCCGACGCGCTGCTGCTGGATCTCGAGGACAGCGTGCCGGCCGACCGGAAGGATCTCGCCCGCAGCGCGCTGGCCGCCGCCGTGCCGACGCTGAAGCGCGCCGGGAACGACGTGCTCGTGCGCGTGAACGGCCCGTTGCAACTGCTGGTGCCCGACCTGCGGGCGGCCGTTGCCGCCGGGGCGGATGCCGTCGCGATACCGAAGGTGCTCGGCGCATCGCACCTCGAAGCCATCGACGCGCTGCTCGGTGAACTGGAAAACGAGTACGGCGTCGCGCATCGCACCACCCGCGTGATCGCGATGATCGAGACCCCTGCCGCTTTCGAGGCGCGCGCCCGCATTGCCCGCGCGTCGGCCCGCATCGTGGCGATGATGCTCGGCGGCGGCGATTTCGCGCTGCACTGCGAAAGCGACGCGAGCCCGGAAGTCCTCAACCTCCCGAAGCAGTTGCTGGTGATCGCCGCGCGCGCGGCGGGCGTGTTGCCGCTCGGCCTCGCCGGCACGCCGGACGCGCTCGACGATCTCGACGCCTTCGAACACATGGCGTGCCGCTCGAAGGCGATGGGCTTCGCGGGCGCGACCTGCATCCATCCCGCGCAGGTGCCGCGCCTGAACCGCGCATTCGCACCGTCCCACGACGACGTACAAGCGGCGCGGGCACTGATCGATGCGTACGAGTCCGCACGCGCCGAAGGACGCGGCGCGCTGCGCGTCAACGGAAAAATGATCGACGCGCCAGTCGTCGAGCGCGCACGACGCGTGCTGGCCCTGCACCGCGGCGTAGCGCCGCGCGGCTGACCGCGCAGACCCACCGGTACACGCCGCGCAAGGCAGCGCCGATCCGCCTCATCAATTCGTATAACTAACACAACAACAGCTGTAGCCAGGAGACAGGCAATGAAAGGAAAACTGCTCGCAATGTGCGGGCTCGGCATGGCATCCGCCGCCGCGAACGCCCAGAGCAGCCTGACGCTGTACGGCGTCGCGGACGTCTATATGGAATACCTGACGCATCAGCAAGCGGCGGCGCCCGGCGGCTCCGCGCCGCTCGTGCGGATGGGTTCGGGCGGCAAGAGCGGCTCGCGCTGGGGCCTGAAGGGCGCGGAGGATCTCGGCGACGGCTGGCAGGCCGTCTTCCGACTGGAAAGCTCGATCAACATCAACAATGGGGCCGGCTCGGGTTCGGGCGGCTTCGACCGCTCCGCATGGGTCGGGCTGCAGCACGACACCTGGGGCACGCTGCGCGTCGGCCGCCAGTACACGACGCTCTTCGACGTCATGGAGCACTACTCGCCCACCATCGCATACTCGACGATCTACGAGCCTGCCGGTGCAATCGTCGGCGTGAACTTCCGCGAAAACAACATGGCGAAGTACCGCGTCGCGTTCGGGCCGGTCGCGGTGCAGGCGCACTACTCGTTCGGCGGCACGCCGGGCGCGTTTCGCAGCGGCGCGGCGTCGGGCATCGGCATCGAGTACACCGGCGCGGCGCTATCGCTCGCCGCCGCGTACGACAACGTCAACGGCACGCTGCCCGCCGACTACACGCACTTCCGACGTTATGCGGCGTCCGCTATTTACACCTTCGGCACCGCGCAGTTCATCGCCGGGCTCGTGCACGCTAACGGCAATGTCACCACGCCCGGCGTCGTCACGCGCTTCAATTTCTATTGGCTCGGCACGCGCTACCAGATCACGCCGGTGCTGCAGGTCATCGGCGCGTTCTATTACGAAGACCTCGGCAAGCTGAACCGCGCGCAGGGCCAGGCGGACCCGGATCCTGCCAATCCGAAGCAAATCACCGTGCAGTTCAACTATGCGGTGTCGAAGTCGACCACGCTTTACCTGACCAGCGGCTACGCATGGCGTGCCGCGCTCGATTTCGACAACTACAACTACCACTTCCTCAACTATTCGCTCGCCGCCAATCGCGGCGGTTCGCTCGGCCTCGCGATCGGCATGCGCAAGGCGTTCTAGCGCGGGCCGGCATTCATCTTGTCGTTCCGTTCTCCCGCTCAATTCACGGAGTATTTTCAGCATGAACCGACGCCACTTCCTGTCGACCTTCGCAGGCGCCGCCGCAGCGGCCGCCCTGCCCGGCCTCGCGCACGCGCAAACGGCGCCAGCGACCGCGGCCGCCCCGACGCCAGCCGGCTCGCCCGACACGCTTGCCGGCCAGCTCGCCGACTACGCCGCGTCGCTTCGCTACGCGGACCTCGACGCAGCCACCATCGAGACCGTCAAGTCGCACTGCCTCGACGCGCTCGGCTGCGCGATCGCCGCTCACGACGAAGGCCCGGTCAGCATCGCGAGACAGGTCGCGCTGGCGGCCACCGGCGGGCCGTCGACGATCATCGGCACCACGCGCCGCACGAGCCCCGACCTCGCGGCCTTCGCGAACGGCGCCGCACTGCGTTACTACGACCTGAACGACGCCTATGCCGGCAAGGAGACCGGGCATCCGAGCGATAACGTCGCACCGTGTCTCGCGGTCGCCGAGGCGCAGCGCAGCAGCGGTCGCGACCTGATACTCGCGATCGCGCTCGCGTACGAGATCAACTGCCGGTTGATGGATGCGGCCGCCATCAGCCCGCGCGGCTGGGATCACACGTGCTACAGCCTGCCGGCGGTTGCGCTCGCCGGCGGCAAGCTGATGGGGCTGACACGGCCGCAGCTCGTGCAGGCCGTCAATCTCGCGCTCAACGGCCACATGGCGCTCAACCAGACACGGATCCAGGAACTGTCGAACTGGAAAGCGCTCGCCGACGCCGATGCCGCACGCAATGCGATCTTCGCGACGCTCCTCGCGCGCGACGGGTTGACCGGGCCGTCACCGATCTTCGAAGGCAACGCCGGATTCTTCCGGCAGGTGTCGGGCACATTCGCGCTCGACCCCGCCAGCTTCGGCGGGCACGGCGGGCGGTTTCGCATCAACGACTGCATCGTGAAGTACTACCCGGCCCAGGGGCTCACGCAGACGGCCATCCCCGCGGCCATCGACGTCGCATCGAAGATCGGCGACGTGTCGCGCATCCGCAGCATCGAGGTCGCGACGACGCGCGTCGGTTACGTCACCGCCGGCAAGGACAGGCAGAAGTGGGCGCCCGAGACGAGCGAGACCGCGGATCACAGCCTGCCGTACATCGTCGCGCGTGCCATGATCGATGGCGACATCACGACCGGGAGCTACACGCCGGCGGCGTTGCGCGACCCGAAGCTGCGCGCGCTGATCGAACGGATCACGGTCGTCGAGGCGCCTGAGCTGACCGCGCGCTACCCGGAATACGCGCCGAACCGCGTGACTGCCGTGACCGACGACGGACGCCGTTTCTCGAAGGAGGTCGACGACCTGCCGGGGTTCCCGCGTCACCCGATGACGCGCACGGATTTCGAAACCAAGTTCGGCAAATGTGTGCGCGGCTACTGGAGTTCGGCACAGACGCGCCGCGTCACGGACTGGCTCTGGCATCTCGACGAACAACCCGACGTGTCGAAGCTGCCCGCGCTGATGGCGATTCCGGCCTGAACAGCCACCGCCTCTCGGGGCGGCGTCCGTCTCTCGCCCCCTCTCCAATCCTTGCGTTGGGAGCGTCAATGTCGCTTTGGCCCTGACCGTCGGCTTATGGCACCAATGGAAGGTAAGCTCGACGCCGATCAAGAAACTGGGCGCCTCTAAAAAGGCGCCTTCATGCGCCGAGGTCGCCTCATCACGCAGCCAGGGCGCGCGTATCGTCTGCAGTCTGATCGTGAATGCTCATCCGGTGCGCGGCACGTTCATGGACATGCGCGCTCGGCGTACGGTCGATCATCAAGCTCAGCAGTTCGGAACGGTTATAGTGGCCTGCCGCATCCATCAGCATCTTGCGGCGGTCAATCTGCGTGAAGTCGAGGTCGACGATGACTTCGCCCTCGCCCGATCGAAGCGGCTCGGCCATCAGCATGCCGTCGGGGGAGACGATCGTCGTGAAGCAGCCGCCCGAGATCGGGCCGATACCGCAACCGGTGTCCTTCATGATTTGTGCCTGCTGGTCGGCATCCAGCCACGCCGTCGCATTGACGACGAACGCGCCGGACTCGAGCGCATGCTGACGGATGTTGATCTCCATGCGCTGCGCGAAGCCTTCGCCGAAGGCCGAACCGGGATACATCGCCGAATGAATCTGCTCGCCGTCGGCGATCATCGCGTAGCGCGCGAGCGGATTGTTGTGCTCGAAGCACGCAAGCTGCCCAACGCGACCGACGGCGCTGTCGACCGCCCGCAGCCCCGAGCCGTCGCCCTGCCCCCAAACCATGCGCTCGAAATGCGTCGGCGTGATCTTGCGACGGCGCTGGATCAGTTTGCCGTCCGCGTCGAACAGCAACTGTGCGTTGTACAGCGTGCCGCCATCGCGCTCGTTGACGCCGATGGACACGACCATGCCGGCCCTGCGTGCGGCTTCGCCGATTGCATCGGTCGCAGCGGACGGCACGTTTACGGCCTGTTCCAGCAGCCGAAGGTGCTCGGTACCGGACAGCAGTTCGATGCCCGTCTGAACGGCCGCGAAATACGGGTAATAGGGGACCGACCGTTTCCGGAAAGGTGGCGAATTGCACACCTTGCCGGCCGAGCTCGTGGATCTTGTCCACGACCTTGGCGACGGTCGCTTCACGACTGTAGAGCACCGGGCTGAACTGAACAGCGGCGGCCTTGACGACTTTCATGATCTGCTCCTTGAAGAGTGTGCGGTGCGGCGTTCCGCTCGCGACACGCGCATTGGAGCAAAAGAACGTATCCGGTTCGTGTCCGAAAGTCGGCTATGTGTATGCTTACGTATCCGCGTCTGTTGCCGATACTTCGGGATACAAAGCGACGAGGCAGAGCGGCCCGGAAATGACGCGAGCGGTAACGCGACGTCGCGAGGTCTCAATCGCGTTGGTCGCGTGGCTCGGCTTCCGCGCGCTTCGCCGTCGCACGCGAAAACTGCATTTGATATTCGCTCGGCGACAACCCGGTCTTGCGCTTGAACAGTTGCCTGAATGTGCTGACATCGCCATAACCGACGCGCTCACTCACTTCCTCGAGCCCGATCGGCCGCGTTTCCAGAAGACGTTTCGCAACCTCGACACGCAGATTCTGCAGATACGTCAACGGCGCGAGGCCGACGGCTTCCTTGAAACGACGATTGAGCGTGCGTTCGCTGACGGCAAGCGATGCCGCCAGATCACCGAGCCGGAATCCTTGCTGCAATGTCGCTTCCATCCGCTGCTGAGCACGCGCGACCAGCGTGTCGGTATGCCCGTGTTCGTCGAGAAGCGTGGCAAAGGACGCCTGCGACGTCCGGTTCATGTCGATCAACAGCGCCTTCGCGGTCATCGTCGCGAGTTCTCCGCCGGCGCAGGCTTCGACGAGGTGCACGGCGAGATTCAGATAGGACGTTACGGAGCCGCCCGAGATGATTCCGTCTTGCGCGAGCAGCAGTTCGTTCGCGCGAACTTCGACTCGCGGATAGCGGCGTGCGAAATCCGCTGCTCTCGCCCAGTGCGTCGTCGCCGCGCGGCCATCCAGCAGGCCCGCCTCGGCAAGCAGGTAATTCGCCGTGCAATACGCGGCGAGCATCGCGCCTGCCTTGCGTTGACGCCTCAGTGCGGAAGTCAGTTCGTTCAACTGCTCGCGACGGCCGATGAACTCGTCGATCCGCGAAAAGAAAGGCGCTGTCAGCAGCACGGCGTCGGTTCGTTTGCGCGGGTCGATCTTGCCGTCGACAGGAATGATCTGACCTGACGCCGCCTTGACGGGTTGCCCGTCGAGCGACTCCACGCGCCATACGAGCAACGGCGCGGACGTCGTGCCCGGTGCAGCCCGGCGCGCATGAAACTGATTCGCGGCGCTGAAGACATCAATCGGGCCCGCGACGCCGGACGCAAGAATTCCGTCATAGACCCAGATGCGGATGATCGCCATTGCGTGTCCGAATTTCCTTGAATAGTGGCGATCCTGCCACTGTCGGACACGCATGTAAACCGCGACGATGGCGCCATCCAATCAACCGAAGACAGGAGCATCCCATGCCGATGATCGACGCAATGTGGCCCGACCACGCACTGACGCCCGACGCTGAGGCCCGCCTCGTCCGGGAACTGACCCATCTCCTCATCGCAGCGGAAGGGTACGATCCCGCAAACCCGGCCGTTCAGCGAGTGACCGTATTCCACCTGCACCAGCCGGCCGCGATCTACATCGGCGGCGAACGTACCGATACGGTGCGCTACCGGATCATTCCTTCGGTTCCCGAAGGGCAATACACCGACGAATCGCGTCGCTCGCTCGTGCGAGGCGTCACGGAAGCCGTGGCGCGCGCGGAAGGCCGGCCGTTCGACGATGTCGCACCGCGCGTCTGGATCTTTCCGACCGAGATCCCGGACGGTGCCTGGGGAACACGCGGCTCGATCTGGACGCTTCCCGATATCCACGCGCTGCTCGCGGGCGAAGCGGAGCGCGGCGCGGGCGTCGAGCGTCTGGCACGACGCCGCCGGGAAAAAGCGCGCATCGCGCTGGCGGCCGCGCTCGATGCTGCGGATGCGGGCATCGTCCGCAACGCGTGCAAGGAGTAACCACCATGAAGTTCAACGACACGGCCCCCGTCATGACGCCGACTGCCGGCGTGCCGCTGTGGCTAGCGCGCCTGGCCGAAAACGCGACGCTGGAAGCCACCGTGCTGAAGCGCCCGATCGACGGACGAGCCGATATTCTCTCGGTGATCAAGCACGCGGTCTCGCTCTACGAGTTCCAGCAGCATGCTTACAAGGGCATGATCGGCAACCGTCTTTATCTGGAATCCTATCGTTCACGCGTCAACGGCGTGCCGATCGAGACGGTGGTCGTCGCCCATATGAACGAACAAGGCGAGACGGATTCCGTTGTCATCAATCACCGGCCGCTCGATGCCGCGCTGCTGTTCTCGCAATTGATGCGCGAACGCGTGGACGAGCGCTTTCGCGCGTGCTATCTGTCGGAACCGGAAGCCGCCGCGCTGAACACGGCAGCCGACGTGTACCGCGCAATTTCGCACCGAACGAGATCCACGATCATGACTCAATCCGTATCGAAAACACCCCTTTCTCCCGCCGTCGATGCGGGTTCTTCAACGTGTTCGACCGTGCCGACGTCATCGTCGCCGGGACCCGCGGTCAACGTCGGCGAGGTGCAGGTCAATGCCGACATCTCGCTGCGCCATATGGTCTACCGTCCTGCGGATCCAAAGGGCACCGTACTGTTCCTGCACGGCTTCCCCGAGACGATGTATGCGTGGAAGCCGATTGCCGAATCGCTGTCCAGCGATTACGAAGTGCATGCGTTCGACTGGCCGGGCTACGGGCAGTCCTCGCGTCCGCCCGCCGATACCTTCTCGTACGCGCCGAAGGACTATGCGCGTGTGCTGGCAGACTATATCCACGCGTCCGGTATCGACAGTTCGAAACTGGTGATTTACGCGACGGATATCGGTGCACTGCCCGCGCTGCTGGCGGCACTGGAGCAACCGGATATCGCCAGGGAGATCATCGTCGGCGACTTTGCCCCGTTCAACCGGCCGCAATATATGTACGAAAGCCTGCAAGGCCTGAAGTCGACGCCTTCGTCCGACATCGTGCATGCTGCAATGAACAAGAATCGCGACGAAATCCTCGCAAACACCTTCTTCCGCGGCATGTCGGATGAGGAGCGCTACGCGCTGCCCAAGGAATTCACCGACGATATGGCGAAAGGGTGGGACGGTGACGTGACGGCGGCGGACGCCTTCTTCCACTACTACGCGTGCTTCACTCGGGATCAGGATTACTTCGAAGCCAATATGGCGGCGCTGAAAGTGCCCGTGAAGGTTGTGTGGGGCGAGAAGGATATCTACATCAAGAAGGAAATGGGCATCGAGTACGCGAACCGTAACGGCGCGAAGATCTCGATTCTGCCCGAACTCGGCCACTTTCCGCATCTGCAGGCGCCCGACCAGACGGTGAACGAGGTGCGGGCCGCGTTCGGCGCAGCGAGCGATTGCGGGACCAAGTAGAGCGAGTAAGCCGCCGATGCAATCGGTGCATTCTGCATCGACGGCGATCGATGTCGACGATAGCGCCCGTTCAGCATGCGATGCGCGGCATGCGCACGGCCGCGCAAGCGACTACCCCGCGCTACGATGGCGCACGGGAACCTGGCGCAGGATAAGTGCAGGAGACACACCTGTCCCGCCAAGCGATTCAATCGCACCAACCGATCACCTCGGCCATCGCCAGGATGGATCGGACAGGTGTTCGGCGAAGTAGTCGGACAACGCGGCGACCTTCGCCGGACGTGCGCGCGCGGAAGGCGTGACGAAGTAGAGGCCGCCCTTCGTCAGCGACCAGTCGGTCAGGATCGCTTCGAGGCGGCCATCGGCCAGATATTCGCCCGCGATGAACTCCGGAAGCTCGCCGATCGCAAGGCCCTCGAGCAGCGTCGGCACCAGCGCATCGGCGTTCGTCACGCGCAGCGGGCCATTCGGCATGATCGGCTCTTCCTCGCCCGCGTCGTTCGTGAAGCGCCACACATCGCTATGCGCGCGAAACGCGTACGACAGGCACGGCCGCTCCACCAGTTCGCGAGGATGCGCAGGCCGCCCTTCGCGCTTCAGGTACGCGGGCGACGCCACCACGTATTGCGTCACCGCGCACAAGCGCCGGGCGACCAGCGACGAATCCGGCAGCGCGGCGATCCGCAATGCCGCGTCGAACCCGTCGGCGATCAGGTCGACCGAGGCATCCGACAGATGCAGGTCGATCGACACTTCCGGATATGCGCGAAAGAAACCGGGCAGCAGCGGCGCGACCCAGCGCAACCCGAACGACATCGGCACGGCGAGGCGCACGAGCCCGCGCGGGTGCACGGCCATCTCGCGCGCGGCGCTTTCCGCCTCTTCGGCATGGCGGTACACCTCGCCGGCCTTTTCACAGATCGTCCTGCCGAACTCGGTGAGCGCGAGCTGACGCGACGTCCGGTTGAAGAGCCGCCCGCCCAGGCGATCTTCCAGGCGGGCAACGCCGCGCGAAACCGTCGCGACCGATACGCCCATCGAGCGCGCCGCGGCCGCGAACGATCCCTCCTCGGCAACCTTCGCGAACATCGCGAGCCCTTCGAAGTCAGGCAGCCTGGCCATTTCCCCTCATCTTTGCATTTATGCAACGTTGGATTTCGATCAATTCTATTTCGAAAAGAGAGCCGCGTCGATATTCTCCTCACATCGCAGCACGTAACACCGAACACCCTCATCCACGTACCGAACCAAAGGAGAAGCACCATGGCACGCAAGCTCGACAACAAGATCGCACTCGTCACCGGCGGCACCAGCGGGATCGGCCTCGCCACCGCACAGCGCTTCGCAGCGGAAGGCGCACACGTCTATGTAACCGGCCGGCGCCAGGCCGAACTCGCTGCGGCCGTCGACGCGATCCGCGCAGCCGGCGGCAGCGCGACCGGCGTGCGCGTGGACTCCACGAAGCTCGACGAACTCGACGCGCTGTATGCGCAGATCAAGGAAGAACAGGGGCGCGTCGACGTGCTGTTCGCGAACGCCGGCGGCGGTTCGATGCTGCCGTTCGGCAGCATCACGGAAGAGCACTTCGACGACACCTTCAATCGCAACGTGAAGGGTGTGCTGTTCACGGTGCAAAAGGCGCTGCCGCTGCTCGCCGACGGCGCATCGGTGATCCTCACCGGCTCGACGGCCGGCAGCGCGGGCACCGCGGCATTCAGCGTGTATTCGGCTTCGAAGGCGGCGGTGCGCGCGTTTGCACGCAACTGGATTCTCGATCTGAAGGAACGCCGCATCCGCGTGAACACGATCAGCCCGGGCGCGACACGCACGCCGGGCCTGCTCGACCTCGCCGGTCAGGACGATGCGCAACGGCAAGGTCTCGCCGATTACCTGGCTTCGCTGATCCCGATGGGGCGCCTCGGCGAGCCGGAAGAGATTGCGGGGGCGGCGCTGTTCCTCGCGTCGGACGACGCGAGCTTCGTGAACGGGATCGAGCTGTTCGTCGACGGCGGCCAGCAGCAGATCTGAACGCGGCGCGAGGTGCGCCGGGCACGCAGGCGGTCCTGGACGATCGCATCGGCGCCCGGCGCACCCGCGCGTTCGAGGCCGGCACGTCGAAACGCAACATCGTGAAACCGCGCTTGCGCTCCGACGACATGGGAACGTAATCTGAATTGCACGGGCGGACGTGGCGAACGATCCGCCCGGTTTCCTTGATGCCCCGCGATGAACATCAAAAGCCGTGCCCGCCAGCACCCGGCCCTGCCGCCCGCCAAGCCTGCCACCGGCCCGCTGCGGTGGATCAACGGGCTCGCCGTCGTGCGTGGCTATCGATTGCCGTGGCTGCCGCACGATCTCCTTGCCGGCGTCACGCTCAGTGCCGTTCTCGTGCCAGCCGGCATGGCGTATGCGGAAGCAGCAGGCCTGCCCGCCGTCAACGGCCTCTATGCATCGTTTGCCGCAATGCTTGCGTACGCGCTGTTCGGCCCAAGCCGCATCCTCGTTCTCGGCCCCGACTCCGCACTGGTCGCGTTGATCGCCGCAAGCATCATGCCGGTTGCGCACGGCAACGCCACTCAAGCTCTGGCCCTGGCCGGCGCGCTCGCGGTTCTCACGGGCGCGATCTGCATAGCGGTCGGGGCGCTCAGGCTCGGATTCGTCACCGAGCTTCTGTCGCTGCCCATCCGGTACGGTTTTCTGAACGGCATCATGCTGACGATCAGCATCGGACAGTTGCCCAAGCTGCTTGGCTACAAAGGCAAGGGCGAATCGTTCGTCGAGCAGGTGCGCGACGTCGTCGAAGGAATCGCGGCATCGAAGGTCAATGCGACATCGCTCGCACTTGGCGTCGCCGCACTCGTGCTGATACTCGTCTGCAAGCGACTCTGGCCCAAGGTGCCGGGCGTGCTGCTCGCCGTGGCGACGGCGACAGTGGCGGTCATGTGGTTCGATCTGTCCCGGCGCGCCGGCGTCGCGACCGTCGGCGCAGTCCCGCAAGGGCTGCCCGTGCCGCGCATGCCGCACGTGAGCCTCGGCGACTGGCTGCACCTCGCGGGCAGCGCGGCGGCAATCGCGCTGGTTTCGTTCACGGACATCAGCGTGCTGTCCCGTACCTACGAATTGCGCAACGACACCCGCGTGGACCGGAATCAAGAATGCATCGCGCTAGGCCTGGCGAACCTCGCCGCTGGTTTGGTGCAAGGGTTCGCGGTGAGCGCGAGCAGTTCCCGCACCCCCGTCGCGGAGGCGGCGGGCGCGAAGACGCAGGCGACGGGCGTGGTGGCCGCCGCCGTCGTTGCCGCGCTGCTCGTATTTGCACCACACGCGCTTTCGCACACGCCGCAATCCGCACTGGCCGCCGTCGTGATTGCGGCATGCGTGAACATGGTCGAGGTGCGCGGCGTCGTACGGCTTTACCGGCTGCGCAAAAGCGAGTTCGTGCAGGCGGTGGCGTGCTTCGCCGGCGTCGCGGCCCTCGGGGTCGTGAACGGCATTGCACTCGCGCTGCTGCTCACCGTGCTGTCGTTTCTATGGCGCGCGTGGCGGCCTTACGATGCCGTGCTCGGCCGGGTCGACGGCAGAAAGGGCTATCACGACGTGTCGCGCCATCCGGAAGCGCGGCGCGTGCCGGGGCTCGTGCTGCTGCGCTGGGATGCGCCGCTCTTTTTCGCGAACGGCGAAATATTTCAGGAACGCGTCCTGCGCGCCGTCGACGAGTCGCCCGAGCCGGCACGCTGGATCGTCATCGCGGCGGAGCCCGTGACCGACATCGACCTTACGGCTGCCGATGTACTCGAACGGCTGCATCGCGAACTTGCCGCGCGGCAGGTCAAGCTGGTCTTCGCGGAGCTGAAAGGCCCCGTCAAGGACAGCCTCAAGCATTACGGCATGTACAGCATGTTCGGCGACGACAACTTCTTTCCGACGATCGGCGAAGCCGTAAGCCGTTATGTGGAAATCCATCGAATCGAGTGGCACGACTGGGAAGACTCCCGCGGATCGGGGGTGGTCTGCTAGTCGGCGACCTATCGGAGGCGGTATGGAACGAGAGCTGAAGCTGCGGGTTTCCGTCAAGGATCTCGCCAAGTTGCGCCACGCACCGTTGCTCGCGCAGTCCAACGGCGCCGACGCGACTCAACAGCTGACGAGCACGTATTTCGATACTTCCGCGCTTGCATTTCACCAGTGCGCGGCTTCCCTGCGGGTGCGTGCGGTCGGCAACGACAGAATCCAGACATTGAAACTGGAAGGGTCGGCGCGGGCCGGCCTCTTCGAGAGGGACGAATTCGAGACGCCGGTCGACGGCGACGCCCCCGATCTGACACTGCTGCGGGACAAGCTCCCCGATGACACCGACTGCGGCCGCCTGGTTCGCGACGAGGCCACGGCACCGGATCTTCAGCCGGTGTTCGTCACGCGGATCAAGCGGACGGTTTTACCGCTGCGCCTGCCGTCCGGCGATGAAGTCGAGGTCGCGCTCGACAAGGGGACAGTCGACGCGGATTCGAAGTCGGTCCCGATCGCCGCGATCGAACTGGAACTGAAACACGGCCGCCCTGAAAACCTGTACGGCATCGCACTGGAATTGCTCGACACCGTGCCATTGCGCATCGATCACGAGAGCAAGGCCGATCTCGGGTACGGGCTGCTCGTCGCCGAGCACCAGCCGGCCGTCAAGGCGCAACCGGTGCAGTTGAAGAAGCACGATTCGATCGAAGACGCGTTTTGCCGGATCGTGCGCAACTGTCTGGACCAGATCCGCGCCAACGAACGCGGTGTCGAGTCCGGCCATGATCCGTCGAGCGTTCATCAGATGCGGGTGGGGCTTCGTCGCCTGCGTTCGGCGCTCGACCTGTTTGCGAAAGTGATTCCCGCGCTTCCCGGCCTTGACGACGAACTGCGCTGGATCGCGGGCGAGCTCGGCGCGGCGCGCGACTGGGAAGTGCTGGCCGGAACGACGCTCGACCATGCCGGCACGAACGGCAATCCGGACGAGATCCGTCCAGTGCGCAACGCGTGCCAGCGCATTGCCGTCATCAATCGCCAGCGCGCGGCTTCCGCGGTCGGATCGGTTCGCTACACGCGGCTCGCGTTGCAGCTCGCGTCATGGGTGAACCGAAAGGGCTGGCGCGACGGGATGCCGGACGAACGGCGCGATGCGATCATGCGGCCGGCGAGTCCTTTTGCTCACGAGGTGCTGTGCCGCCGGCACCGGAAACTGATCAAACGCGGCAAAAGGCTGGCCGATCTCGACGATCATCGTCGCCACCGTGCCCGCATCGCGGCGAAGAAGGTCCGGTACGCCACCGAATTCTTCGCGCCGCTGTGCCACAAGCAAGCCGTCCGATCGTATGTCGACGCGCTGACCGAACTTCAGGATGATCTGGGCTGGCGTAACGATGCCGTGGTCGCGGAGCAGCTTCTGAAGGCGCTGCCTCGCACGTCGCCCGACACTGCGCCGGGCGCGAGCTTCGCGCGCGGCTTTCTGGCCGCGCGCGCCGCCGCCGATCATCAGACGTTGAAGAAGCTGTGGAGCCGCTTCAAACGGCTGTCGCCACCGCACTGAACCGGCACAAGGCCGCATCGATGGCGCGCGACGGCACTCAGGGCTTGTACGCAATCGCCTCGATCTCGATCGCGGTGCCGACCATGTTCGTCGCCTGCAACGTCGAGCGTGACGGCTTGTTCTCGGGGAAGAACTCCGCATAGACGCGATTGAATTCGGCGAAGTCGCGCGCGTCTTCGAGCCAGACGGTGGTTTTCACGACGTCGCTGAGCGTGCATCCCGCCAGCGCCAGTACGTGTGCGACGTTCTTCAACGTCTGACGCGTCTGCGCTTCGATCCCGCCGGCGACGATGCTCCCATCTTCGTTTCTCGCCACCTGACCGGATACGAATACCAGATCGCCGGCTTTGGTCGCCAACGATCGAGGCAGGTTTCGCGTGACAGGGTTGCGCTCTGCGAAGTATTCGATGGCCATTTGAACCTCCGTCCAATCCGCCTGGCGCCTGCGCCAGCCAATGACGACGAGCGTAGCGCGGAACAGGCACGCCGCCAATTCGGTGTTCGCGACCGACGAGCCGCTACGCGCTGCCTCGCCGCGTCGTCAATACCCTGACGAAAGCGTCCGCCAGCACCTTCGGCTCCGCCAGCACCTTCGGCTCCGCCGGCAACACCACCGCACACACCGACGTCGCATCATCATCGGCAAGCGGCACGAACGCGACGCCGTCGAACGCAAGCGTGGCCATCCGCTCCGGTACGATCGCCACGCCTCGCCCTGCCGCGACGAGGTGCCGCGGCTAGGCGCGGCGACGACGCTCGCGCTGGTCGTCGTCGGGCAGATGGTCGGCTCGCTGCTGCTCGATCAGTTCGGGCTGTTCGGCACGCCGCAGCATCCGGTCAGCGTGATTCGCATCGCCGGCGCGGCGTGCCTGATCCTCGGGGTCGTGCTGATCCGTGCGTGATCGCGCGCAGACGCAACGCCGTCGCCGACACCGGCGTTGCGCTGCTCCCAGTGCCGACGGTCGATCAACGCGTCGGGTCAGTATCGATCGGACACCCCATCGATCCCGCGCTCGTGCAATTCGCGAACGAGCCTCGCACGCACCGTCGCGACATCCGAAAACGCGGGCCGTCGATGCGCGGCGATTTCGGCAGCCGTATAAGGCTTGAAATCGCGCGGCAGCGCATCGCGATTCATCGTCGTGAGCACCCAATTGAGTACATCGGCGAGATCCTCGTCCGACAGCGCGGAGTTCGACGCGCCGGGCACGCGCATCACGTACTCGCGCCCGGCCGGCAGATGCGTGAAGTAACCGAGCGAATTCGCGAGCGGCGGCACCTTGCCGGCAATGCCGCCGCCCGTCGCCGTATGGCAACCCATGCAGTTGAGCACCCAGTGCTGCCGCGCGAGCGTGGCGTCGGCCGCACCGTCGGCATGGGCAGGGACGGCGATCGCACATGCGGCGGCGGCGACCAGCAGCGACGACAGCTGGCGAGTCACGATCGAACCGATCCGCCGCGCCACCGCACGGCGCATGCCACGACGCTGAATGCCGGCCGCATTCACAGCCCCAACCCCTTCGTCACGATCGCCCGTTGCGCGTGAACGGCCGTGCCGTCCATTTCCTTCGCCCGCGCCGCACGAATGTCGGCTGCCGTGAACGGCTTCGCGTCGCCGTGCTTGTCGTTGAGATCGAACACGACGTAGTTGAGCACGTTCGCGATGTCGTCATCGCTCGCACTCGCGAACGACGGCATCTTGAAGTTGTAGTGCTTGCCGTGCACGTCGATCTCGCCGAACATCCCGTGCAACAGCGTCGCGACGAGCTGCGCGCGGCCCGCGTCGGCCATCGCGTACTTGCCCGGATACTCGGTCAGCGGCGGCGCGAGGCCGTCCTGCCCCTTGCCGCCCACTTGGTGGCACACCGCGCACTGCGCGTCGAACAGGCTCTTGCCCGCCGGGTAATGAACGGTCTGCTGCGCGCCGGCCACGCCCGGCAGCATCAGGAACCCGGCGGCAGCCGCCACGCACGCGACCACGATCTTTCCAGCTTGCTTCACTTTCATTGTTTTGCCGCTCCGAGCAGGACCGAAACGGAACAGTGGTAATTCGAATTGCCGTTCGCCATGCACCAGTTGATGTCGTTGTTCAACGACAGCTTGTACAACGGCTTCTCGCGCTCGTTGCGGTTGCAGAAACATTTGCCGCACGACGTCTTGCCGCAGCAGTCGTTGTACGACACGATGTAGTCCGACCCGTCGTGCGGATTGCGGCAGGTGCCGATCCACGTGATCGGCGACGGCGTCGTGCCCGGCGGGCAACTGCTCGACGTGCCGCCGCAGCAGCTGCACAGCCAGCCGTCGATCGCGCAGTATTTCCAGTAATCGCAGCTCATCGGATCGTCGCTCGCGCCCGACGCGGCAGCCCCTGAAGCCGCCGCTGCACCGGACGCCGCATCCGCCGCATACGCGGTGCGATCGACGGGCAGGAGCGGCAGCAGCGCCGATCCCACCAGCACCTTGCCGAGCTTCGCCATCGCGCTGCGCCGCGAACTATGCTGCGCGACACCGCGCGCCGACCGCTCGAACCATGAATCAAACAGGCCCATGTCGTTGTTCTCCATTGACGTTGAAAGAGGGTCGGCCGATCACGCGTGCTGCGCGTGCTTTTCGTGACCGCCGTGGTCGTGATCGCCGTGCACGAACTGCTGCAGCGATGCAACGCCACGCTCCTTCGCTTCGAACAGGCTCTCGAGATGCTCGCGGGTGTTGACGAGCCCCTTCGCACGCACGGTGCCGGTGTCGTCGAGCAGCACCGCGTACGGCAGCTTGCCGATCTGGTACGCGAGGCCGAGCTCCTGCGACAGCACGTACGGGAAACGCGCGAGGTCGTGCTTCTGCGCGAAGCGCGTGTGTTCGTCGAGATCGCCGTCGCTCGCGAGCACGAT
>Ga0157367_1000319_pt1 | contig 24443 bp, 11 predicted proteins | sample AttbisABBM2_FD_113142 | JGI IMG/M metagenome (GOLD analysis project Ga0157367, IMG submission 113142) | Fungus gardens microbial communities from leaf cutter ant in Botucatu, State of São Paulo, Brazil - Atta bisphaerica ABBM2 | ecosystem: Host-associated > Fungi > Mycelium > Unclassified ... | reverse complement strand
TCGCTCAATTTCGGCCGCGATGTCGCGGATCTTATACTCCGCGAAGAAGTCGGGAGTTTCCCCTGACGCGGCGATGTTCCTCGCGTGCAACGCGTGATACTCGTCCGCGAAGCGGTCGAATTCGGCCTTATCCATTGCGTTCCCCCGTGATTTGCATGTTCGGACGCCATATCGTGGTTCCGCACTTTTTTGCGCATCGCCGCAGGCGCGCCGCATACTGCCGACGAGGCTCACACTTGCACCATTGCACCCGTATTGAAGCGGGTCGCCAACGTGGGCCACACTACCAGACGGTCAATCCTCTCGCCTATTGGTGAAGTGCCCAATATTTGTTCGCTAGGTAGCCGATTGCCAGATATACCGGGATACCCATCGCTTGGGCAACATGCGCCGCGTTGGTTAGCTTTAGGACGCCGATAACGACGAGCAGGTTTCCCACATATGCGATCGCGGCGACGACGAGAAAGCGAAGGAGATTTCTACGGGAGGCACCAACTTGAAACGTGATCCGGCTATTGAGAACGAAACTCATCATCAGACCCACGACGTAGCCGCCGATATTGGCCGGGATTGGCGCAACGCCAAGGTCCATCAGCCCGTAAATGATTGCGACACCGATCGCCGTATTCGCGGCGCCAACGGCCGCGTAGGTCAGCGGTTGTCGAAACGCACAGAGTATTTGCTTTGAAGGCCGACGGAGCATCGTGTCACGAGCTTCAAGGATTGGTGGGTGTCGCGATGATGGTCGCAACGCGAGAACGGCCGTGATGCGGCCCTAATGAAGGCGATTTGCGCGGCGCCCCAACGGGAAATGACATGCCTTCAGTTCCGCCCGTCGTTGCGCGAGCGGGCGCAGTATATCGCGCGGAAATGTTGACCGCGCTGTCGGGCGACCTGAACCACGTGACGAACGACGCGAACAAATACGCGATGCCGTCGTACTTCTACAAGGCCGACGCGGATTACGGCAGCCGCCTTGCACGTGCCACGCACGCCGACCTTTCGCGCGTGAAATCGCTCGCCGACAAGCTCGTCGAGAACTGATCGGGCAATCTCGCGGAGGCTGCAGGCGCGACCTTCGCGCCCCACCCCATCCGATTGCGCCGCGCGATCACGAGCGGCGCGCAATGCTGATGAAGAATCGACTCCGAACCGCCCTCTTCCGCACGCTCGCGATCGCGGGGTGCCGTCGCGCTCGCGGCCTGCGCGCAGATCGCACCGCCCGCGGCCGTTCCCCACCCCCGACGCGCACGCCGACCTGCGCCGCTATGACGTGCGCGCTGCAGAACGCCGTCCTGCAAGGCAACGACGCCGCGGTTGCGGCGCTCGAACAGGTTGGCGCGACACCGAATGCCGACATGACGTTGCGGCTAAGGCCATAAGCGCTCGATCCTCGTGCGGACGAACGCAGCCTCCTCGACGACGAACCCGGCCTCGGTGCCGGTGCCGCAATCAACTCGTCGGCGCGCAGGTCACGCCGCACGCTGGCACAGCCACCCGGAAGCCGCCATCGTCTCGACATTGTTCACGTTCGTCATGCTGATTTCGAACAGATCGCGGCCGGGCATCACCGGGACCCTGACGCTCATCCCGCAGCGGTTGTCGTCGAGCGGCTTCAGCAGCTGGTAGTTGGTATGGGTGCCGCCGTCGGTGCTGTAGGCGAACACGACATAGCCCGGCAACGCGCCGAGGCTGCCGAGCGAGACGCGCAGCTTGCCGCCGGAAAACACCGACTGCGCCGATTCGTTGATCACGTTCCACGACGTGTTCACACGTGCCTGCCAGGCGGCGCCGAGCGTCGGCAACGCCGGCAATTGCTGCCCATACGGCGTGACGCGGAACACATAGCCCGAGCCGTCGACGACACGCTTGGTCAGATACCGGTTGCTCACCGCGTTGCCCGCATCGTCCGTGCCGGGCAGGATATCGAACCGATACGACACGGTATCGCCGTCGCTCCACCACCAGCCGTCGCTGCGGTACACGTACGGCGCGCCACTCGGCGCGACGTCCGTCCACGTCGATCCGTTCCAGCTCGTCAACGCGAGGCTGCCGTCCGCGTTCACCGCAACGTGCATCGGCAACGATTCGTTGCCGTAGACGCCGCCGACCGCGGACACATCCGGCGACGCAGCCGCCGGCGGTACAGCGACATTCACCTTCGCGGGGGCACCGGCGATGCTGCCGTCATCCTGCAACGCCTGCAGCAGAATCCCGGGCGCGATGCGGGCCGCGTCATAGCCGGTGCTGCCGGTGATCATCAGCGCCATTCGCGCGGCGGGCAGCACGTAGAAATGGCTGGAAAAGAACTGCGTGCCGCCGCTCTTGTACGCCCCCGCGGCGCCGGCAGCGCGCAGGACCGGATCGTCGACGTCGTCCCAGCCGAGACCATAGGCATACGCATAACCGAGCCGGGTCGACTTGATCTGCCACCGGTCGGTCTGGTCCGTCAGCATGTCGGCGATCCCCGCCGCCGACGCGATGCGCTGCCCCTTGAACAGGCCGTTGCCGATGAACAGTTGCGCGAGGTTCATCATGTCGAGCGGCGTCGTCGACAGGCCGCCGGTGGCGTACGGATTCGGGAATTCCTGCCCGAACTGGGTGCCGTTCGCGTACGCCAGCGCGAACTGGCCGCTCGTCGGCACGCTGGTCAGGAAGCCGGAGTTCGTCATGTTCAGCGGCGCGAGGATGTTGCGCTGAACGAAATCGGTGAAGCTCAGCCCGGTGACGGCCGCCACCACCAGCTCGAAGATCGTGAAGCCGTCGTTGCAGTACACCGCGAACTGGCCGGGCGGATGATTCAGGTGTTCGTTGGCGAGCACCTTCTGCGCGGCCTCCGCATAGCCGGGAATCGGCGCATACGCGAACATGTTGTCGACGTTCTGGCCGGGCAGCCCGGACGAATGCGACAGCAGATGACGCGACGTGATCTGCGCGTACGCCGGCGACAGCATGGTGAATGACGGCACGTACCGGACGATCGGCACGTCGAGGTCGATCAGCCCGCGATCCTGCAGGATCACGCCGGCCAGCGCCGCGATCACCTTGGTGACGGAGCCGATGTTGTAGCGCGTCGTCGGCGTGGCGGCGACCGCCGGGTTGATCGACGCATTGCCGAACGCCTGCGCCCACACGACCTGATCGCCCTTGAGCAACGCAACGGAGATGCCGGCGAGGCTCAGCGGATGGGCATCGAGCGCGGCCTGGATCGTTTGCCGCCCCGCCGCGATGGTCGCGCCATAGCTCGGCGTCTGAATCGTATCCGCGCCGCCGCAACCGGGCAGCATCGCGGACAACAACCCCGCGCCCGCGTATTCGAGGAATTGCCGGCGGCCGGCGCTGGATGGCGCCGCATCGTGGCGCCGGTCGTGTGGATCGCGTGTGTGGGCCATATCGCCTTCTTCTCAGGAAACCTGCTGTGCGGCACGCCGCGCATCGCGCGTCGTCAGGGAACTGCCGTCGGGACTCCAGCCCGGCGGCCGGATCAGGTACTGGATCGCGGTGTGCAGGCTATCCGCCTTCGCGAGGTCGCGCGCGATATTGCGCCACTCGTAGAACGCGATCCTGATCGGATTGTCGGTGCCGATGCTCGACGTCAGCCCGTAGTGCGGCGTGAATCGCTCGGGCGTGTACGAGCGGAACAGCCGATCCCAGATCATCGTGGTGCCGGCGTAGTTGGTATCCAGATAGTCGAAATCGCTGCCGTGATGGACGCGATGCTGCGACGGCGTGTTCAGCAGCGCCTCGAACCAGCGCGGCATCTTGCCGATCGCTTCGGTGTGGATCCAGAACTGGTAGATCAGGCTCACCGACTGCATGAACAGGATCATCTTCGGATGGAACCCGACCCACGGCATCCACGCCCAGAACAGGAACGATCCGGTGATCGTGCCCGTCCACGTCTGGCGCAGCGATACCGACAGGTTGTATTGCTCCGACGAATGGTGGACCGAATGCGACGCCCAGAACCACCGCACCTCGTGACTCAGGCGGTGGAACCAGTAGTAGCTGAAATCGTCCGCGAAGAAGCACAGCACCCACGCCCACCAGACGTTCGTCGGGATCGTGAAGAGCCGGTGCGCGTACACCCAGCTCAGTACCGCGAGCACCAGCCCGCCGGTCAGCACGCTGGCGACGAACGCGCCGGTCGCGAGCGCGAGGTTGGCCAGCGTGTCGCGGGTTCGGTACAGCGGCCGGCCGAGCACCGCCGCGAGCACGATTTCCACCGCGATCAGCACCGCGAAGGCCGGGAACGCGGCCACCATGATATTGGGCAGATTGTCCATCACCGTTGCGCTCCACGCAGGCGGGCGGCGAGGCCGCGCCATGGCCGTTCAAGGATTCGACCGGGAAAGGCCGGTCGGCTCGTGCGCAAGGCGAGCGCGATTCAGGGTGCAGGCACGGCACCCTGTCGCGATGCGATCAGAAAGGACTACGCCCCGAAAAAGATCGGCCGCACGCGGACCGATCGGTGCTTCCACGGCGCAGGTCGTGCCTGTGCCGTGCCGATTCGATCGGACGTGCGGCCCGAACCGTGGGTTGGTCTCCCCGGCTATCCAGGCCTTCTTCTACACCCCGCGCCACTGTTTTTTTACGATTGCCAGCAGGTGCGAAGGTACTGCACCCGATTCGTTTGGGAAATACCGCATATGCAGTAGTCGCCTTGCCGGCTGCTGTCACGAACGCGTCACGCTCGGGGGCGGCGCAAGCGGGCACGATGCCGTCACGCCGACGCGTCGATCAAGGTCTGCATCTCCTGCGGGTCGAGCGGCTTGTGCATCACGCTGAAGCCGCTCGACGAAGCGGCATGGATGCCCTCGGGCGACGTATCGCCGGTAATGATGACGGCCGGAATCTCGCGTTCGATGACGCGGAACACCCCGTGGACAACGTCGGCGCCGGTCACGTGCCCCGCCAGTCTGAAGTCCGTCACGATCATGTCCAGTTCGGCGCGCCGGGGCGCGGCAAGTTCGATCGCACGCTCCAGCGATGGCGCGGCAATCACGGTATGCCCCCAGGTCTGAAGCAGCGTCTGCATGCCGGCCAGCACGTCGCGATCGTCGTCGACGACGAGGATGGTCTTGCGCACCTGCCCGCGCCAGGGGTCCGCACGCTCGCCCGATGGAAGCGCGCTGGTGGCGCGCGACGGGGCATGGTCGGCCATGGCCAGCCGCACCGAGAACAGCGAGCCGCGGCCCGCGGTCGAACGCACCTGCACGCTCGCATTGATCAGCGCCGCCGTACGCTGCACGATGGCGAGCCCGAGGCCCAGCCCCTGCTCCCGGTCCCGCGCCGCGTTGCCGATCTGGAAAAACTCCCGAAAGATGTTCGGCAGTTGATCGCTCTCGATGCCGATGCCGGTATCGAAGACCTGGATCTCGACGTCGGTGCCGCGCCGCCGGCAGGCCAGCAGGATGCCGCCGCGCTGCGTATAGCGCACGGCATTCGACAGCACGTTCGACAGGATCGTGTGCAGCAGCACCGCATCGGTTTCCAGCCAGATCGCGGTCGGCCGGATCCTGAGCGTCAATCCCTTGGCCAGCGCGGCCTGACGAAACTGGTTGTCCAGCGCGTCGAGCGCCTGCTGCAGCGCAAAGCGGCGCGGCTCGACTTCGATCACGCCCGCATCGAGCCGGGAAATGTCCAGCAACACGTTCAGCAATTGCGACATGCCTTTCAACGCGGTGCGTAACCGTTCGGCGATGTCGTCGAGAGCGGTTCCGTCGACGCTCGGTGCGCGCGCCATCGCCCGCAGCGTCGCGATGTAGAGGCCGAGCGCATGCGTCGGCTGACGCAGGTCGTGGCTGGCGGCGGCCAGGAATTGCGATTTGCTTCGATTGGCGAGTTCGGCGCGCTCTTTCTCCTGCGTCAGTTGCCGGATCAGGTCGACGTTCTCGAAGCGCAGCGACACGGCATCGCGCACGGTACGCTGCAGCGTCCGGCTGAAGGCGAGATTGACCGCGAGCAGGAACAACGAAAGGAAGCCCAGCACCGAAAACAGCGCGCTGCCGTACGCGAACGACCGGATCGCGAACGGCAGCACCGTCGGCAAGGCATAAGCCACGTAGGTCGGCCACCACGACGAGAGCGACGCCACCGAGCCGCCGGTCATGCCGGCCAGCACGATGCAGATGAGCGCCGTCACGATCGTGTTGTCCGGCGAAAAGAACAGCACGCCCATGGCGCCCCACAGGCAGCCGGACAAGCCCGCGAACACCATGTATTTGCGCGCGCGGTGCCTGGCCGTGCCGGCAGGATGTTCGCCTGCGCGGCGATCCCGCCAGACCATGACGGTGCGGATGGCGGTCAGCACGCAGATCGCCGCGGCCCACGCGAGCAGCGCATGCCGCGACACCTCGTTCCACAACAGGAACGTAGTCAGGCTGACCACGGCGAGGTTGCCGAACAGGATCGGCGGAGACTGCCGGTACAGCGTATTGACCAGCTCCAGCTGCACGTGGGCACGGTGTTCTTGCGCTATCCTGTTTGCCATTTCAAAATCGCGTAGCGGATGCAGCGTTGGACGGGGCGGACGTCGATCTCGCCCGCCGCGTGACACGTCGCAACGGGGTTGCATCGTATTGTCGCAAAGGAACGAGCTTCCGGGTGCCCCGGGAGAAGGCGAAAGAAAAATGAAAAAAATCGTGCTTGCCGAAGACCACGCCGTTATTCGCGACGGGCTGAAGTTGCTGCTGCAGACGCGAGCGAACTGGACCGTCGTGGGGGAGACCGGCGACGGCCGAACGGTCGGTCAGCTGGTGTGCGATACGCAGGCCGATCTGCTGCTGCTCGATCTCGATCTACCCGGCTTCCCCGGTATCGACCTGGCGAAGCAAATCAAGGCGCAATCGCCGCAGACCAGGATCCTGGTCGTCACGGGCAATCAGAACCCGGCCACGGTCCGGGCGGCCGTGGCGATCGGCGTCGACGGCTACATGCTCAAGCACGAAGATGGCGACGAGCTGCTGCGCGCCGTCTCGCTGGTGCTGTCGGGTATCCGCTACGTGAGCGACTCGCTCGCCCATGTCCTCGAGCACACCGGCGCCGCCGCCGTGCCGCCGGTGACGACCCGAGAGAAGGAAATCCTCGTGCTGATCGCCAACGGACACTCGAGCAAGGACATCGCCATCAAGCTGAATCTCAGCGTGCTGACCGTACGCAAGCATCGACAAAACCTGATGTCGAAACTGTCGCTGCACAACGTCGCCGAAGTGATCGCGTATGCGCTGCGCGACGGCCTGACCGTGCTGCCGCGGCCCGACGACGTCGGCGCGGAAGCAATACTGCGCTGACGCACGGGCCGGCGAGGACGACGCATGCCTGAGCGTCGTGGCTTGCCCTCCCGTTGATCGTCGTGACGCGCGACGTATCGGTCGCATCCGCCGGCTCACGCTCCGCGCGTCACCCGTCACCCGACCACGACCTGCTGCCCCGGATCGATCTCGCCCGGCTTGCCCGCCAGGTTCCGGTTCAGTTGCAGGATCTCGTTGAGCGCGACGTTGATCCGCTCACCGTCCGACATCCGCTGCTGTTGGTCGGCCGGCACGTGTGCCGCGGCAAGCAACGATCCTTCGTGACTTTCCGCGATCGTCCACAACGAATCGCCGGCCGCCACGGTCACCGTCAGCGGCGTGGGCGTGGGGCTCGGTGAACCCGTCGAAGGCTGCGCCGGTTGCGATGGCGTACCCGACGGCTGCGCGCTCGCCGTCGCCGATGCCGACGGCGTCGCCGACGCATTCGGCTGCACCGGTGCGGTCGTCGTGCCGGGCGGCGGCGCAAACGACGCGCCCGGCGTCGGCGCCCCGGCATTCGAACCCGACGGTTTCGGCGACGAACCCGGCGGCTTGTGCTGATCGTCCGACGCGGTTGCCGACGTGTACAGGCTGATCCCCTGCATGATCCCGAAGATCGCCACCGGTGCCAGCGCGATGCCGGTCGGCAAGCGCTCCATCCACGGCGTCGCGTTCGGGAAATGCGAATGCAGCCGCCCGGCACCGAGCAACGCGCCGGACATCGCGGTCAGCGTGCCGGTCACCGGATCCACCGTCAGCGCGGTATGCACGCCGGTTGCGATGCCGACCGCCGAGGTCAGGTAGTCGCCGGTCGCGCTCGCGATCCGCGCCAGTTGACTGCGGTTCTCGGCATTCACGCCGCGCAGGCTGCCCTTGTAAACGATGCCGGTGTAGACGGCGCTGAACGCGCCGCCGATCGCCTGTCCGCCGGCCAGCAGGTCGCCGTGCGTGATCGCCCTGAACGCATTCATCGTGATCGAACCGCCGTAGCCGCCGAGCGCCAGCACGCGACCGACGCGGCCGACCAAATGGCGCGGGCTGCCGTGATGCAGCAGCTTCAGCGACGTCCCGCCGACCACGCCCTGCATCTGCGCGAGCATGTCGGCGGCGATCGCCTTGGTATGCGCGACGGTATCGTCGAACGACAGCATGCCGTCGTCGTTCAGTGCGCGAAGCTGTGCGGCCATCGCCTTGCCTTCGTGCGCGATCTGCTCGAGCTGCGCACCGCGTGCGTCCACGTCGAAGCCGTTCGCCTTCAGTTGTGCCTGCAGCCCGCGCACGAGCCGGTCGACGACACGATCGAACATGCGCGGATCGCCGTTCTTCAGGCTCGCGACCGCGCCGTGATGGAGTGCCTGGAACACGCGCCCGACCCGCAGGCCCGCATACAGCGAGTTCGTCGCGGTGCGCACCGACTCCCGGCCGACCGCGACGAGCACGCCCGCGCCGGCGCCGCCAGTCACCGTGGCCGCCGCGATGTCGCCGGCGATCCGCCTGGGCGACGGTGGCGGCCTGTTCTCGCCGATCGGTTCGTCGTGCACCCGCAGCGCATGCAGTTCCGCCTGCGCGCGCTGCGCGTCGGGAATGTCGACCTTCGCGAGCTGCGCCGCTTCCCGGCGGCTCGCGCCGATCGGCTTGGTGCCGTCGTTGATCAGCGCCGGATCGTGCACGACCGCGCGCCAGTGGTCGAGCGGGTCGGCGGCAGCCGGACGCTTGCCGGTGGTCACCCGGTCGGGCACGCTGCCGCCGTAGTCGGCCAGCCAGCGGCCGCCGAACCTGCGTGCGCCCTCGTCCGTCCCGGTGCGCGGCGGGTTGCCGTCGGCGTCCCACAGCGGCATCGCATGCTCGATCGTCGCCTTGCGCGCCTGGTTCAGCCAGACGGTCGTGTTGCCTTCGTAGATCTTCTGGCGCAGCGCGGCGATGTCCGCGGGCGTCATTCCGTCCGCGGCGCCGAGCCGCTCGACTTCCGCGAACAGCAGCTGATGCTGGTTCGCCAGCGTCTGCCGGTCGACCCGCTCGAACACGCGCGTGAGCGCATCGGCGCCATGCAGGCGGTCGATGATCTCGGGCCGGTTGCGGTTCTCGACGATCAGCTTCGCGAGCGCGCCGGTGAGATCCTGGTTGCCGATGAAGTCCGCGCCGTGGGTGCCGTACGACAGCCCCATGTGCACCCATTCGAGCCCCTTGCGCTCGAGCACCGCGCGCAACAGCTTCTCGTGTCCGCCGCCCGGCACCGATTCCGGCACCGCATCCCAGCCGTGGAACGTGACCATCACGTTCGGCGCCTTCGTGTCGGGGTGCGCGTTCGACCAGCGTTCGAGGGCGGTCATCACACGCACGTAATCGTGATACGTGTCGTTGGTGCCCGACTGGAACCGGTAGTCGGCGCCGGACACGAGCGCGCGCGACGGCGCCGTCTCGAGCCGGATCGCGAAACCCGTGCGTGCGGCCTCGTCGAGCCAGCGATGCAGATGCGCGAGATCGTCGAGCGCGAGCGCCGTCCCGTCGGAGCCCGGCGCCGGATGGATCACCCCGTTCTCGCCGTCGAACACGGCGTGCTTCTGGTCGCCGAGCGCGCGCACCGCGCGCAGGAAATCGGGATCGTGGGCCTTGCCGAGCACCGCCGCGAGCGAATGCGGATCGATCACGAGCGTGACGACCGGCATCACGCCGCCATACCGCTCGACGAGCGCGCCCATCAACGCCGGATCGTCGCTCAGCGAGAACGAGCGCGCCATCGGCACCATGCGATCCTGCAACGCTTCGCTCGAGCGCGTGAAGATCTGCCGGATCCGCTTGTCGGCGACGGTCGCCGCGCCCAGGTTGCGCGTCCGCGCGCGCAGCTTGCCCGGCACCGGCAGGAACCGCGACGCGGACGTCGACACGTCGCGCGCCACGTACAGCTTGTTGAGCAGCGTGCGCCACATGCCGACGTCGACCATCACGGCCTGCGGCTCGCCCTTCAGCACGAGGTTCACGTCGCCGGGCCGCTGCGCCTGCTTGTTGTATGCCTCGATCTGCTGGTGCGTCGCGAAATACTGCTCGGGCTTCGCCGCGCCGTTGCGCAGGCTGAACTCGACGGAGGTCGCCGACGACAGCCCCGGCTGGTACGGCTCGATCGACAGCGGCTCGGGCGCGGTGCCCTTGCTCCCCAGGCGCCGCAAGTCCGCGAGCACCTCGTTGTAGCCGTGCCGCGTGCGGGCCGCGAGCGCGCGGAACGGCGCCGAGTGCAGGCCGCGCGCTTCCGCCTCCTTCCATTGATCGTGCAGCGCCTTCGCGCGCGCCTCGAGCGCGGCGACCCGCGTCGGCCGCGCGCTGTTCAGGAAATCGCGCGGCGACAGTTGCGTGAGCAGGAAATGCACGTCCGTGCCGAAGCGATCGCTGCCGATCGGCATCGCGTCGAGCGGCACGCCCGGGAGTTTCTTGTCGTTGGCCTGCGGGATCTTGTCGAACCAGCGCATCTCGCCGTCGCGCTCGGCGATCACACCGAGCGGATCGCCGAGCGCCTCGGCCACCGCGCCGTCGGTCCTGAACACGTAGATCACGTGGCGGCCGCCGTCCAGCGCGCCGTTGCGGATCGCGGTCAGCAGGTGCGACACGCTGTTGCCGCTGAAGTCGACCGCGTTGAGCACCGACTTGTCCGACGGCAACAGATGCGGATCGACCGGCGCCAGCGGCGCGGCGTTCGCGTCGTGGCCCTCCGCGCGCGCCAGCGGCCGGCGCACCGGCACGATCGACTGGAACAGGTCGCCGGCCGAGCGGAACGGCTTCTTCTCGACGGCCGGGGCTTCCTGCGCCGGGCGGAACCCGCCGATGCGCTCGACGGTGGCCGGCGCCACGTCGCTGACGACGAAGCGGATCCCGCGGCGCGGCGACCGGCCGACCGGAATGCCGCCGCGGCGGCGACGCCGAAACACCGTGCGCAGATCCTGCTCGGGAATCTCCGTATCGCCGAGCGACGCCTTTTCGAAATACTTCCACTCGTGGTTCGTGTTGCGCTCCGCATGGCCGAGCACCTTGCCCGTCTCGTCGTCGACCACGTGAATCCAGCGCTGCGCTCCGGAGACCGCACGCACGGCCTGGCGCGGCCGCTTGAAGACCGGCGCGTCCTGCAGCTTCGACACGTCGGCGGCGAGCGTCGTGTCGATCGCATGGCCCGACGCCGTGACGTCCCACGACGTCTTGCCGTCCGGCGTCTCGATCTTCGACGGGCCGCCGAACGCCACCAGTTCGTCGTGCGCGACCGGCGACACATGGAAATCGAACTTGCGGCGTGCGCGCCGGCCGCCGCTGTTGGCATTCTCCAGCGCCTTGGTGAGCGCGGGCGGCACGCGCTTGCCGTTCAGCATCCGCACCGGGCCAAGCACGCCGTTCGCGTCGGTCTCGAGCACCGCGACGAAGTCCGGCGGCGTATAGGCCGCGGCGCCGTCGGGCGGCACGTGATGCGCGGTGATCAGCACATGCGCGCTGGGGCCAAGCTGCCGGGCCAGTCCGTCCAGCGTGGCCGCATGCCGGCCGTCGACACGCGTGAGCGTGCGGCGGCCGAGGGTGTCGAGCCAGGCGGCGGCGCGCGCCTGATGTTCCGCCTCGACCGCGGCGGCACCTTGGGGCGCGGCCGGGGCGGCCGAATGACCGGAAACGGTAGCCGGCGTCGCCGCGGCGGACGGGTTGCCCGCCGGGTCGCCGGCCGGGCTCGCCAGACGGCCGGCCGGCCCCGCGTGGCCGAACATCGGCCAGATCGGGCTGCCGTCGACCGCGCCGAGCGCGCGCGTTCCGCCGGCATGCACGGCCGCATAGCCTTCCGGCAAGCCGGAACGATCGATGCCGACGAGCCGGTACGACACGTCGCCCGTCGCCGCGTCGCGGGTGCGCACGACGTACATGTCGACGCCGGCCGGCTTGAACAGCGAGCCGCCGTCGGGCGTGGCAATGCGCAGCGCGCTCGCCGGATCATGGCCGAGTGCCGACAGCAGCACGACGTCGGCCGGTGCGGCGGCCTCGACCGCGGCCAGGTGCGCGGTGGCGCTGGCCGCGACGCGTTCCGCCGGCGTCAGGTCGCCCTGCGCGAACGCGGTGTCGTCCGGCAGCGCATCGGCCGGTACATACGCGTGATTGCGCGGCCCGGCATGCGCCGCATCGAGTGCCGGCCCGAGATCGTCGTGCGCGACCGTCGTCACGCCTTCCGGCAACGCGCGCTGTGCTGCGGCGGCCGTGCGGCCCGTCGCGTGCGCTGCCGACGCCGCGGCGTCCGGCACCGTGCCGCTGAACCGGAACCAGCCCGCCTCCGGATCGAGCGCACCGAAATCGGTGCCGCTGCCGAGCACGATGCTGCCGTCGCCCGTCACGAATTCGACGCGCAGGTTCGTCAGGCCGGCCGCGTCGAATGCTTGCATCACGTCGTCGATCACGCGGGTCGGCTCGGGGCCGTCGAGGAAATAGCTCGGCCAGTGCTGGCTCACGGTGCCGCCGGCTTGCGTCACGCGCGCGGCCTCGCCGATCACGCCCGGCCGGTCGGCCAGCGCGCTGCGGAACGGATGGTCGAGCGTGACCGATTCGAACGTATCGTCGGGAATCGGCGTGAAGTCGTAGCCGGGATCGGCAAACGTCGGATCGGGCACGCGCGGCACCGTCGGACGCGCCGGCCGCTCGGCCCGTGGCGGCGGCGCGGTGTGCGCGGCGGTCGGCACCGGTTCCGCGTCCGGCCCGGCGGGCAGTGCCGGGCGGCCCGCCCGCGCGGGATCGCCGACGAAGCGCTGCATCGGCAGGCGATCGGTGTCGACCTCGCCGGTCCGGCGCGTCCCGCGCACGGTGGCCGAGCCGTCCGGCTTGACGAGCAGGATGTCCTGCGGCGCCCAGACCGACGTCGGCCGCCCGGTGAGTTCGGACAGGCGCTGCGCGAGCGCGGCCGCGAACGTCCCGCTCGCGGCCCGCACCTGGCCTGGCGCGACGCGCAACGGATCGTGCTTGTCCGACCCGCTGAAACAGGAATACAGCGTCACGTCCTGCCCCGGTTCGAGCTGCGGCGCGACACGCTCGGCCACCTCGTCCGGCGTGACCGGCCGGCCTTCCGGGCCGAGCATCGCGTCGGCCGACATGCCGTGTCCGAACACGACGTGATGGCCCGGCGGCGACATCAGCCCGCGCGCGCCGATCGGATGCAGCGGATCGCCGGGCGGCATCAGCAGCGTGTCGGCCGGACGCAGGAATTCGGGATGCTGCGTTGCGTCGACACCGGTCACGTCGTCGAAACCCGGTTGCAGCACCGACTCGCCGTGGATCGTCGTCGTCATCACGCCGTCGTTGGCGATCGTGCGGTCCGTATAGACGCGGCTGTTCTTCCGGTACGTCTTCTGCGGAATTCCCGACAGGCCGTCGTCGGCTTCGGCCTCGGCGGCCTCATCGGTGCGCGCGGCCCACTCGTCCGCCGTGAAGATCTGCCCCGGCTCGACCTCGACGAGCGGGACCGGCACGTAGACCGGAGGCTCGCCCGCATCCGGCTCCGGTGCGAGACGCGGATGCGCCTGGGGTTGTGGCTGTGCCGGCCCATGCGGCGTCGCGCCCGGCCGCGCGGCATCGCCCGGCGCACCGGTGTTGCCGCGCCGCCCGCTGTCGGCGTCCGGATCGATCTGCGCGTCGATCGGGCGCACGGGTTCGACCGGCCCATCGCCATGCATGGGCGTGCGCGGCACCGGCTCGCCGCGCTGCGCGAACACCGTCGGCGGGTCGCTGGCATCGGGCGCCTCGGGCACATGCAGATAGAGCCGCGTCGCGACGTCGGGATCGTGAGCCGGCACGCCGATATCGTCGTCGAGCGGATACAGTTCCAGCGCACCGGTGCCGCGCACCGAGTTGGACGTGATCGACGCGATCACGGGCACCTGCAGTTCGTACGCCAGCTCCTGCGCGAACGGATAGCCGCCGGAGCCGAGATAGCAGCCCGTCAGCAGCACGCCGTTGCCTTCCGTGTAGGCCGGATCCTCGAGCAGCCTGCGCGCGAATTCCTTCGGCGAGATCGTGTCGCCGTCGGTCGTGACGGCGATCGAGCTGTCCCAGCTGACGTCGCTCGGCTTCGTACCGTGCGATTCGACGATATCGAAACCCGACACCTTCAGGAACTGTCGCGCGGTCGCATGGCCCAGCAGGTTCACGACATTCGAGCCCGGCACCGGCCGCAGTTCCAGCGGGTTGACGCGAACCGGCTGCGCGCGGCCCGGCGAGAACTTGCCGTTCACGTCGGGTTCGATCTGGAAGCGCGCGAGCCGGCGGTGCGGATTGGGGATCGCACGCTGCCATCCGGCCGCGTCGGTGTCGCCCAGTCGGCCGAACACGGGCGCCTGGATCAGGTCCGCGAATTCCTGCAGCAACTCGGGATCGGCGCCGCTGTGCGGCCCCTCCAGCGCGATCGGCGTGCCCGGCGTATAGCCTTTCCACGCCAGCTCCTCCAGCGCGTGGGTCATTTCGAGCGCGCTCGCCGAGCGGCCGCTGCGCGGATTGATGACCGACCCGCGATTCGTCAGCACGCGCCAGACGTAAACGCCGAGCGGCACGCGCGCGTCGCCCGACGCGCCGCCGCCCCAGCGATTCGACACCGGACGTGGCGCGACGGTGCTCCAGTCGACCGCGTGCGCGCCCTGGTCGATGACCGCCAGCGCCGGCGAGAACCGATAGGTGCGCGGCCCATGCTGCACCGAACGGTCCGGCTTCCCCGCGAAACTGGGGGCATCGGGCTCGATCACGATGCCGGACGTATAGCCCGAGTCGGGGCTGCCGTCGATGCGCCTGCGCGGCGAACGCCATGCGACGAAGCCGCTCGCGCCGTATACGTCCACCCCCAGCACGTTCGCGAGCAGTTGTGCGAGCGGGCTCACCCGCGTGCCGGCGCCGCAAGCATAGAGGATCACCGGCGATTTGCCGTCCCAGCCGCTCTGGCGCACCAGCTCGGCCAGGTCTTCGGCGCTCATCGGCTTGCCGGTCGCGCTCGCGAACGCATCGGTCCACGCATGGGCATACACGGCGAAGTAGCCCGGCGGCACCGGCATCAACGGCCGCTCGCCCGCCGGCAACCGGTTCTCGGGCTGCGCGGGATGGTTCGAGTAGATCGCGAGATCGGCCTCGCGGCGCGGATAGGCGCCCCATTGGGTCTCGTTCATGCCGAACATCGCGTTGATCACGTCGACGCGCTGCCCGTCCTCGCTGCGAATCAGCGGTTTCGCCGGATCGAACCCGCGTGGGTACAACACGTGCAGCGTGCGATCGTATGCCTCGTTCATCGACAGCGTCAGCCGCTTGCCGGCATCGTCGAGCCCGACGCGACCGACGATCGCTTCGGGCGGCACCGTGCCGTCCGCGGCCAGCGCAGTGTGATCGACCAGCGCGACCTGGTAGCGGCCTGCCGCCACGCCGTCGCGGGCGACCATCATCGCGTCGTGGTACGACGCGTAACGCGTGACGCCGATCGTGCCGTCCGAGTCGGACGCGGCGGCCGCGCGTTTCGCCGCGTCGTTGCCCGCGGCCGCGCGCCGCTCGTCCGCGTTCGCCGCGGTGATGTCCTCCAGCAGGTTGCCCCTTTCGGTTGCCGGCAGGCCGTCCTCCGACGGGCTGCGCACGTTCCCTTCGCCATCCTCCAGCGCGTACACGTAGTATTCGATGTCCTCGAGACGGTTGCCGCTGTCGAGAATCGACTTGACCACGCCGCTCAGGATCTGCGGATCGGCCGCGACATGCGCGGGAATGGGCCACGATGCGGGGCGCCCCGCGGCTGCCGGCGTGCCGGCTTTGGCCGGCGTCGCACCCTCGCCCGCCAACGCATCGGCAACGGCCGGCGCCACTTCGCCGTCGATCCCTTCGGCATCGGGCGCGAGCCGCAGCAGGATCGCGTCGCCGTCGTCCGGCGTGCCCTGCGTCCTGCGCGCACGCAGCCACGCAGTGAAGCGCGACCGCAGCCCGCCTTCCGCCGGCGACACCGGCTCGCCGTCGCCGGCGGGTTCGCCGAAACTGGCCGCCTGGTCCTCGGCGTGGCGCCACGGGTTGCCGATCTCGCCGACCGCGAGACGCTGGTTCGCCAGCCCGTTGCCGAACATCGTGTTCGCCACGTCGATCGTGATCGGCCGCGGCGTCGGCGGCGGGGCCGGCGTCTTCGTGATCGCCCGAATCGGCCGCTCCATCAGCGTGTGCGAGCCGAGCCCCATCTGCGCGACGCCGATCCCGAGGTTCAGCAACTGCTGCGCGCGATCGGAATCGGACATCGCGTCCCAGTTCTTCACGAGCGACACGCCCTGGTCGAACATCTGGTAGCCGCCGATCGCGCCGCCCGTGACGTTGAACACGCCGGCCGTGCGGCCCGTCGTCTGCGCGACCGACTGGAACGCGTCGGCTTCCTGCGCGAAACGGCCGAGACCGGCCACGTCGGCCGTCACGCCCTCGCCGCGCGATGCCAGCGTGACCATGTCCGAGACCTTCCCCGTCGCGCGCAACAGCGACGACGCCTCCGCGAGCGACTTCGCCGCGACGCCGAGCCCGCCGCCCGCGATGCCCGCGCCGCTGCCGATCAGGCTGATCCAGTCGCCGCGCGCCTGCGCATTGCCGAAGCCGATCGACTGCCCGTGATCGCTCAGATTGTTCAGGTCGCCGATCGCGGCCGGCACGCCGACCGCCATCCCGGCGCCGACCGCGGTCCACGCGGCGCCGAGCATCAGGCCGCCGACCGGCGCGCCGATGCCGCTCGCGACCAGCACGACACCGCCGGCCGCGGCGAGAATGCCCGTGCCGATCTCGAGATAGTGTTCGACGTGCTGGTACCACTCCGTCTTGTGTGCGTCGATCGATTCGTATTGCGCATAACCGCCGGACGCCGAGCCGTTCGTCAGGCTCTTCGGCACGTAGAGCTTGCCGTCGTCGGACAGCGCGTTGTTGTGCTGGTAGTCGTCGACGGTGTCGTACTTCCAGCCGCGATCGTCGATCAGCTTGTACTGGTCCGGATGGTTCGCGACCTGCACCTTGAACAGCGCGCTCGGCGCGGTACCCGTCCCCTTCGACACGTAGTAGATCGGCACCAGCGACACGACCGCGTGGTCGCCGCCGACCTTGCGGATCTGGTCGACGACGGTCTGGATCATCTGCGTCGCCGCTGAATTCTTCGCGTACAGCGACCGACTGTTGACCGCCACACCGTTCTGCAACTGCCCGTTGCCGACGATCAACTGCTCGAGCATCGCCATCGACGGCACGTCGTTCCGGTCGGTCGGCGTCGCGGCCGGGTCGTCCGGCTGGATTCCGAGCCCGGCGCCGACGAAGTTGGTCATCTGGTCGGAGCCGGTGGTGAACGTATAGGACTTGTCGTCGAAGTTCTTCTGGAAGTCGTCGAAATACGCCTTCAGCTGCTTGTCCGGGTCGGCCTGGAACAGCTTGTAGCTGGCGTTGGCGGCGTCCTTGTTCTGCTTGTTCTGCGCACTCTTGGTGCCCTGGTCGTAACGCAGCTGGAAGTCGTTCGCGAAGCCCGCCTGGAACCGGTTGTCGTGCTGCATCTTCGACAGCAGCGCCTTCGACAGCGCCGGATCGACACCCGACGAAAGCGCCTCGCGCACGGTGTCGAAACCGTAGCCCGTGTTGCTGCCGCGCAGCGTGTAGATCAGCGTCTTCGCGTTGCCCTTGTCGTCGAGCAGCCAGTTCGCGACGTCGTCCTCGCGCCGCACGGGCACGCCGCTCGCGGTCGGCTGCTGGTCCGCCAGCCCGACCGCCTTGCTGAGCCCCTTGTAGAACTCGGTGCCTTGCCCGTACGGCTGCGGCGTGCCCGTGTTCGTCTGCATCCACTTTTTGCCGAAATCGTGCTCGACGGTGTCGAGCACGACGCCCGCGAATTCCGGCGGCGCATTGTTCAGGATGTCCTGCATCCATTTGCCGGCCTTGTCGGCGTTCATCGTGTCGTCGTAACGCGCACGCATGCTCGCCTGATCCGTTGCATCCGCATCGGGCTTCTGCATCAGCGGATCGATCTGCGAATGGATGAACTTCGCGTCGAAATGCGGCTGACCGGCCTGCGTCCACAGCGCCTGGCGCTCGTCGAGCGAGAACGACGCGTCCATGTTGGTCTTCAGCACCTGGAGCGCCGCGCCGGGATTGCTGCCCGGGCCCTGCATCAGCTGCGCGACCTGCTGCTTCGTGTACTGCAGCCGTACCTCGGGCGCCGCCGCAAGCAGCGTCTGGATCTTCTGATAACCGGGATTGTTCTTGTCCGCCTGCGCCTGCGCCAGCGCGTACGCGAACACGCCGCCCGCCTGGTCGATCTGCGCGTTCAGCGCCTTCGCGTCCGCGTCGCTCTTGCCGTCGGTGCTCACCGGAATGCCGGTCAGCTTGACGAACGCTTCCGCGAGCGGATTCTGCTGCGCGAGCGCCTTCTCCTGCGGCGACAGCTTCGGATCGTTCGGATCGACGGTCACACCGGTGTCCTGCAGCAGCGCGAACGTGACCGGATCGGACTGCGCGAGCTGCTTCATCTGCGGCGACAACGACGGATCGTCGGGGTTGATCGTCGTAATCGTGCGCTTGAGCTGGCTTTCCTCCCCCAGCGCGTCGACGAGGCCGGTGTACCACATGCCGTCGTGATTCTGCTTCACCGATGCGACGACCTGCTTCTGCTCGTCGGCCGTCACGTAGGTCAGTGCGGTGTCGTCGCCTCCCGTCACGACCTTGTCGTACTGGCTCTGCGCCTGCGACAGCGCCTGCGTGATATCGGCCTCGTCGGCACGGCGCAATCCGCCCGGCTCCTTCTGCCACGCCGCGTAGTCGGCCTTCGCGTCGTTCAGGCGCAGCGTCGCGGCCGACGTGCTGTATTCGTGGCGCAATGCAGTGGTGAGAGCCGTGTATGCGTTGTTGGCATTCGTGTCGGCCGTGCCGGCCGCCTGGCGCAGTTGCGCGCCGGTGTCGGGATCGGCGCGCCGGATACCGCCCGGCAGCGCGTTGTACTGCTGCACGTCGGCGTTCGCGGCCTGGTCCTTCTGCATCGCCAGCGCGAACTGGAACGCTTTCTCGTTGGTGGCCCGCTCGGGTGCCGATTCGGCCGACACCGCCTTTTGCGCATCGTCGAGCACCGAGCCGAGCACCGGATCGTTCGGCGACGCATTGCGCAGATCCGAGGCCACGCCCGCGATCGCCTTGTTCGTGTCGCCGCCGCCGTCGGCCGCGAAACGCATCTGGTTCTCGACGGCCGCCTGCACCGAGCCCCATGCCGCTTCGGCCTTCTTCACCTGGTTGTCGAGATCGGCCTGCGACGCGCCCTGGTCGTGCAGGCGCTTGAGCGTCGCCATTTCGGCCTGCGCGAGCTGCAGCAGGCGCTGCGTCTCGGCCTGCGCGGCCGCGAGGGCCTGCTGTTCCGGCGTCTGCGCCGGCGGGGGGCTGCCGGCCCCGTTCTTCGGTGCCGGATCGTTGTCATCCTGCGGCTGCGGCACGTCCACCGGTCCGCCTCCGCCCACAGCCATCAACACCATGTCCGTTCTCCCGCGGCATGCGTGACGTGCCGGCACAGCGGCAGGCGGGCCACGCGCAATGGTCCATTGTGCCGAACGGGCGCGTGTGAAAAAGTCGCGCATTACGTAGTCAGCGGGCGGGTTGCGGCAGCGCGGGAAGACCCACGCTACGAACGCAGTGAACCCGATGCCGCAATTCGGTCCTTGCCGCTTCGGGCGGAAAATTTTGCTGGTGGCCGCGCATCGGGTCGGAAATACACTGCCCACACGACCTGTCGCGACGCGTCACCGCCCCGACGACCTCCGCCGCCTGCGCCTGAACGCACCGACGCTCACGCTGAACCGCCGCGGCCTGCCGAATTGTTCCGCACGCGCGATGGCTGCATTGCGCGCCGATTCGACGGAAACACCCCGCGTCGAAACGCCGCGATTCCACGCGATCCCGCAGAGGACCTTTCCTGTGCAGCGCCTTAATCGACGGTCGCACGATCTCCAATAATGCCCGCTCGATCCGTCGGCCCGCGCGCCGACGCGACCCACCGGCGATCGGGCCGGAGACCAACGATAAAAAATCCTATGCATTCCTCTAAAACCAGCCAGCCCGCCGGCGCGCGCGTTGCCGCGCCGCTTGCCGCCCGCCGCGGCCGTCGTACCGGCGCACTCCCGGGGACGATGATTGCCGCCTGTGTGGCCGGATTGTTGATTCCCTGCGTCGCGCGAGCGCAGAGCAGCGTGACGCTGTACGGCCTGATCGATACGTCGATCACCTATGCGACCAACCAGCGTACCCAAGGCGCCGGTTCGCCGGGCAGCGGCAGCGTCGCGCTGACGAGCGGCGCGTTGAACGCATCACGCTGGGGGTTGCGCGGCCGCGAGGATCTCGGCGGCGGGATGGCGGCGGTCTTCACGCTCGAGAACGGCTTCTCCGGCACGACCGGCAAGCTGTCGCAGAAAGGTGTCGACATGTTCGGCCGTCAGGCGTGGCTTGGCGTGAGCTCGCGGACGGCCGGCACGCTGACGTTCGGCCGCCAGTACGACCTGATTCTCGATTTCGTGACGCCGCTCGGCGCGTCGGGCCCCGGCTGGGGCGGCAACCTCGCGGTGCATCCGTACGACAACGACGACTCGAACCGGAACTTGCGCATCAACCACGCGGTGAAGTACACGAGCCCGACATATCGCGGGCTGACGTTCGGCGCGATGGTCGGATTCTCGAACACGGCCGGCGCGTTCTCGAACAACGCCGTGTGGAGCGCGGGGCTCGGGTACGCGAACGGACCGCTGAAGCTCGGCGCCGGTTACCTGAAGATCAGCCGCGACCGCAACGCGCCGAACCCGGACGGCGCACTGAGCACGCTCGACGGCTCGGCGACGATCACCGGCGGCAACCAGCAGATCTGGGCCCTGGCCGGCCGCTATGCGTTCGGCCCGCATTCGGTCGGCGCCGCGTGGTCGCACTCGGCCACCGACGGCGTGAGCGGCGTGCTGCAGGGCAGCGGCATCACGCCGCTGAAGGGCGAATCGCTCGTGTTCGACAACTTCACGGTCGACGGCCGCTACGTCGTCACACAGGCGTTCAGCCTGGCCGCCGCGTACACGTACACGATGGGCCGTTTCGACACGCGCACGGGCCAGACGCGCCCGAAATGGAACCACGTGGTCACGCAGGCGGACTACGCGTTCTCGAAACGCACGGACGCGTATCTGGAAGCCGTCTATCAAAGCGTGAGCGGCGGCAACGGCAATCCCGCGTTCAACGCGACCGTCTGGACCATGACGCCGTCAGCCAACAGCAACCAGGTCGTGGTCGCGCTCGGGCTGCGGCACAAGTTCTGAGTGTGCCGGCGACGCGCGACTCGCCCGCACCGGAATGGCGCATGCTGTGCGCGTTCGCGCAAGCAAGCATGCGTCCTGCGTCGTTTCCGCGCAAAAATGACGGAGAAACTGGTCACGCTGTGACATTTTTCCTAATCTGATTGCAGCGGCTCCGGGCGTCGGCGTCCGGCCGAGACGATCTTTCAAATGGCACATCGCCGGCTTACGAAAGTGCATCGCGCACGGAAGCCGGCGCTTTCGTGCCGTCTCGCCGCATGCGTGACACGGCAGATCGCCCGCACCACGCTTTCCATGCAGTCAACCGCAGGAGACGCACGATGAGCAAAACGAACCGATTCGCGGTCATGGCAGCCTTCGCGCTGCTGGCGGGTTGCCACCACGCGGCGAAAACGCCCGAGAATGCCGAGATGGCGCCGGCGCCGTCGAGCGAAGCGGTCGCCACGGTGGCGGCCGACGATCTCAACAATCCGAACAGCCCGCTCGCGAAGCGCAGCGTCTACTTCGATTTCGACCAGTACTCGGTGAAGCCGGAATACCAGACGCTGCTGCAGGCGCATGCCGACTACCTGCGCAGCCATCCGTCGCGCCGCGTGCTGATCCAGGGCAACACCGACGAACGCGGGACGTCCGAATACAACCTCGCGCTCGGCCAACGCCGGTCGCAAGCCGTGATGAGCGCGCTCGAAACGCTGGGCGTGCAGGCCTCGCAACTCGAAGCGGTCAGCCTCGGCAAGGAAAAGCCGGTCGCGCTCGGCCACGACGAAGATTCGTGGGCGCAGAACCGCCGCGCCGATCTCGTCTATCGTTGACCGGATGCCGCCGCGACGGCGACATTCCGGCCACCCGTCATCCGTTACCTGTCATGCGGCGAATCGCCGGGGCGCCCCGCGCCCCGGCTGCGTTCTCGTGTGAGCGCGTGCGCCGCTACGCGAACACGGCGCCGCCCGACGCGCGTGCGCGCCGTGCGCCGATTCGTGTCGCTATATGCCGCGACGCGCCGATACGCAAAAAACATGGAATAAACCGCCTGCCGAAGACGTTTCGTCATCGCGCGGTCGCCGGTTCACGCGAACCGCCCTGCCGCGCGGCCTGCGCGGCCCAAGGAGAGTGAAATGAAATCGGCAAGATTGGCCGCGGCGCTCGTCGCGGCGCTGATGCTGGTGCTGTCGGCGGGATGTACGTCGTCGGGCGGCGGTATGTCGCAAGGGTCCGGCATGAGCCGCTACGGCGGCGCGGGCGGCAATGGAGGGGGGAGTGGTGGCGGCGGAGGCGGTGGCTACTGAAGCGCCGCCGCTCGGAATCGGGCGGGGCATCGCGTCCGAACGCAGCCGGAAACCGGCTGCGTTGCGCGCCCCGCCCCGCCCTGGCGCACGACGCCTTAACGCATGGCCTTCACGTCGGCCGGCGTGACGCTCGCGGGCTGGCCGCCCCACGTCGCGCGCAGGTAGTTCGCGAGTTGCGCGAGTTCGTCGTCGCTCAGCGTGCGCGCGAAACCCGGCATCGGCTGCAGGTTTTCGACGCCGGCAAACTTCTGCTCGTCGATGCCGTCGAGCATCGCGACCAGCAGGTTGCGCGCGTCGCCCTGACGCAGCGTCGAATTGCCGTTCATCGGCACCGCCACGTGCGGCTTGCCTTCGCCGTTGAAGCCGTGGCAGCCCGCGCACACCGCGAGATACACCGAGCGGCCGGCCGCGAGCTGCGCGGCGTCGGCCGATACCGGCTTCACCGGCTGCGGTGCCGGCGGCGTGTCGCCGAGCAGGTACACGGACAGCGCGCGCAGGTCGTCCTTCGCCAGGGACTGCGTGCTCAAGTGCACGACCGGATACATTTCGCCGAACGCCGAGCCTTGCGGCGCGATGCCGACGCCGAAGAACGTCTGCAGATCGGCGCCCGTCCAGCCGTGCGCGGCGAGGCCGGACGGCGTGATGTCCGGTGCGGCCACGCGGCCGAGCGCGGCGCCCGCGAACGGCTTCGCGCTGTCGAGCTGGCCGGTGAACGCACGCGGCGTGTGGCATTCCGCGCAGTGGCCGAGCGCGCCCGCCAGGTAGCGGCCGCGCTGCCAGTCGGCGGACTGGCCGCTCGACGCGTCGGGCAGGCTGTCCTTCAGGAACACCATGTCCCAGAACACCATGCCGAAACGCAGGTTGTACGGAAACTTGAGCGCGTGCGTGCGGTTTTCCTGCGCGACCGGCTTCACGGTCTTCAGGTACGCGAACATCGCGTCGGCATCGGCACGCGTGAGCTGCCGGTACGACGTGTACGGCATCGACGGATAGAGCCGCTTGCCCGGCGCCTTGCCGTCGTGCAGCGCGGCATAGAAGTCGTCCGCACTCCAGCTGCCGATCCCGTGATCCTTGTCGGGCGTGATGTTCGAGCCGTAGAACGTGCCGAACGGCGATTCGAGCGGCGCTCCCCCGGCGAACGGCGCGCCGTCCTTCGCGGTGTGGCACGCCGCGCAGTCCGCGGCCTTGACGAGATAGCGACCGCGCGCGATCGGGTCGGCACCGGGCGCGCCGGACGCCGCGCTCGAGGCCGGCGCGTCGTGGCCGCCGCAGGCGGCGAGCAGCAGCGCGCAGACGGCCGTGAGTGCGAGGCCTGCGGCCCGCGCGGCACGATGGGCGAATGTGCGTTTCATGCGGCGTCCTTCACGAGTCCCGGCGTCGTCAGAATCACGTCCTTCACGGCTTCGTAGTAGCGGACGTAACCCGTGCAGCGGCAGAGGTGCGCGTTCAGTGCGTCGGTGATCGTGCGCTCGACGTCCGCCTTCGCGACCGGCTCGCGCTTCAGGCGCTCGATCAGCACCGTCGCCGCGTTGACGAAGCCCGGCGTGCAGTAGCCGCACTGGAAGCTGAAG
>Ga0157367_1000318_pt1 | contig 24448 bp, 27 predicted proteins | sample AttbisABBM2_FD_113142 | JGI IMG/M metagenome (GOLD analysis project Ga0157367, IMG submission 113142) | Fungus gardens microbial communities from leaf cutter ant in Botucatu, State of São Paulo, Brazil - Atta bisphaerica ABBM2 | ecosystem: Host-associated > Fungi > Mycelium > Unclassified ... | reverse complement strand
GGTGGGCTTTAACCAGCCGTTCCAGTCGCCTACCGGCGCGCGGCTGAACTACCCCGGCGACAAGACGCTGGGCGCTTCCTGGGCCGACCTGGCGAACTGCCGGTGCACGGTCTCCTATCGAGTGACCTGGAAATGACCGACATCCACGACCGCGGCCGGGCCATGGCCATCCGCATGCTGGCGCCGCGCCCGAAAGGGAAGGGCATGGCGCTGGTGCTCACCCAGTCCACGGTCGGCACCTACGACCCTGTCGCCGGCGGCTCGGTCACCGGCTCCAAGGCCTACGACGGCTCGGGCCTGCGCTACAGCTACACCCAGGATGAGATCGACGGCACGGCGATCCAGCAAGGCGACGTGAAGCTGCTGGTGTCGCCCGTGCAACTGGCCGGCGCCGATCTGCCGAAGCCTGTCACCGGCGACGCCATCCGCTTCGACGGTGTGCTCTACCGCGTGATCAACGTGGAAGCCTGGAACTTCGCCGGCGTCGACTGCGGTTACGAGGTCCAGGGGAGGGCGTAGGCCATGGGCAGGCAGCACCACATGACGGCGCGCTATGGCGACCTGTCCGGCGACTTCGAGGCGGATCTGGATCAGTTCCGGCTGCAGGCCCTGGCCGCCATCGAGCAGACCATCCGGGACATCGTCATCCAGATCGGCGAATCGCTGATCAACCTGAGCCCGGTGGATACCGGGCTGTTCAAGGCGAACTGGCAATTCACCATCGGCACGCCGGCGAACAGCAGCCTGATCGCCACCGACAAAGAGGGCGAGGCAACGATCGCCAAACTGCTCGCCGCGGTGAACGCGCTGGAGCCCGGCCAGGTGGCCTACATCGTCAATACCCTGATCTACGCGATCCCACTTGAGTATGGCCACAGCCAGATGGCACCGAACGGCATGGTCCGGCTCACCATCGCCGAATTCGACCGGGTCGTCGCGGACGCCGTAGCGAGGAACACCGTATGAGTCATGCACTGGCACGCCAGGCCATCGAGACCAAGCTGGCGGCCTGGGCCACGGCGAAGGGCATCGGTGTGGCCTATGGCGTCGAGCCATTCAAGCCGCAGGCGGACCAGCCGTACCTGCGCGCCTTCCTGCTGCCGTCCAGCACCACCTGCCGCTACTTGGGCACCGATGCGCTGGAGTACCGCGGCCTCTACCAGATCAGCGTGGTGACGCCGAAGGGCCAGCCGCAGAGCGTCCCCGAGGGCCTGATCGCCGAACTGAATGCGCTGCTGCCGCTGGACTCATTCCTGGACCAGGGCGCATTTGCCGGCCAGGTGGTCGAGCCGCTCGCCCAGGGCCTGGCGATCCCGGAGGACGCCGTCTACACCATCCCCGCCACCCTGACCTACCAGGGCAGCGCCCCGACGTAGGTGCACCATGTCGAACATCATTCCGCTGCCCAACGGCACGACGGTTTTCGTCTCCACCAGCATCAGTGCCGAGACCATGCTGGTGCCGGAGCCATTGGACAGCAGCTGGGTCGAGGTGAAAAAGGTCACCGGCTCCGGCCTGAGCCCATCTGGTGGCGAGGAGAAATGGTCGTCCTACCAGCCGCTCGCTGGCTACGAGGACGTCCGGTTCCCCACCGGTCGCAGCCTCCACGACATCGCGCTGCAGATCCAAGACGACCCCGAGTCGACCCACGCAACGCTCATCACCAGCGCCCGGGACGTCCAGCGCCTGCTGGCCTGGCAGATCCGGCTGCCCTCCGGGGCCCTGATCACGTTCCCGGCCTACGCCACGGGCGGGTACATCCCGACCCTGATCCGCAACGAGCTGCTGGCGGTGACCTTCACCCTCGGCCTCACCGCCATGCCGAAGCGCCGACGCCCGGCCTGAGGCGAACACCCTCCGCCCGGAGGACCCCCCCGAGACAGCCCGCCGAGTGCGGGCTTTTTCATTTCTAGAGAGGACAGCCTCAATGGCAACCCGCATCCCGCTTCCCAACGGCTCCATCATCCAGGTAGCCAACACCCTGTCGGCAGCCAAGACTGTCACCGCGATCACCAACGCGGTACCGGCGGTGGTCAGCTCGACCGCTCACGGCCTGCAAAACGGCGACATCGTCATGCTGACCTCCGGCTGGAGCAAGCTCGACAACCGTGTCGCGCGCGTCGCCGGCGTGACCACCGATACCTTCCAGCTGGAAAAGGTCGATACCTCGAACCTGCAGCTCTACACCCCGAACGGCGGTGCCGGCAGCTTCAGCAAGGTGATGACTCGTTCCGAGATCACCAAGGTGACCGACTTCACCACCAGCGGCGGCGAGCAGCAGTTCCTGACTGTCGGCTACCTCAGCGAGGACGACGACCGCCAGTTCCCCAGCAACCGCAACCCCATGAGCATCTCCATTCCGGTCCAGGACGATCCCGACGCGCCCTACGTCGCGGTAGTCGAGGGCTACCAGGAAGCGAAGCTCGGCACCGTCCTGTTCGTGGTCCTGCCCGGCGGCGGCCTGATCCTGATCCCTGGCTCGATCAGCATCACCCAGCTCCCCACCATGGGCCGTAACCAGCTGATGACTCGCACCATCAGCTTTGCCCTGTCCAGCCGCAGCACCCGCTACACCGCCTAACCGGCGGTGTGGTACCCCCTCTTTCCCTTCGGAGCCCAGTAAATGGCCAAGATCAGCATCAAGCAGAAACCCACCTTCCAGCGCGAAGTCGAGATTCCTCGCCTCGGCGACAAGCCCATCAAGGTGGCTTTCACCTTCAATTTCCATGACCGGGCGAAGGTCGCCAAGATGATCGACGCGGAGATCCTGCACGCGCAGAAAGTTGCCGAGCAGCTCGCCACCAACGGCGTCAGCGCCGCCGACATCGCTACCGAGGTCGAGGAATTCCAGGTTTCCTACCTGACCAAGATCGTGGCCGGCTGGGGCTTCGAGGAGGAGTTCAACGAGGAGAATCTCCGCGAGCTCGTCCGGAACTGGGACGCCATCCCCGCGGCCATCATCAGCACCTACAAAAGCGCGTACCAGGCGGCGCGCGAGGGAAACTGATCGAGGTCGCCCACCTGCTCTACGTGACCACCGCCAGCACCGAACAGCTGTCGGCACTTGGCTTCCTCCCCGAGGACATCGAGGAGGAGGTAATCGAGATCTGGGCGGCCAACGAGCAGTCGTTCGCGGTGTTCGAGGGGATGATGACCCAGTGGCGCACCGGCATGGGCGGGGCCACTGGCCTGGATTACAGCGCCGTGCCGGTGGTCATGGACATGGTCGGCGTGAAGGGCAAGCGCCGGCGCCGGGAAGTGTTCCGGGACGTCAGGGTCATGGAGAAGGAAGCCCTGCGCACCATGGCGGAGAACCGAGAAGACTAAGGCTTGGGGTGAAAGCCACGGCACTTCTTCAGTATCCGCTTTGCCCCTTCGTGCTTGACTATGAAAACCGAATAGGCATGCCCTTGGTGCCCAGTGACGTTCGCGAGCGCATCAATCTTGGCCACCTTTTCAGCATCTGAATCGTCGGACTCATAGATCAGCCGAACAGCCATCAGGAAGTTCAAATAGTCGTTGAAGGCATAGTCGAGCTGACCGATGTCGGACCATGTGTGGATCGACCCGATGTTCCCCTCAGCGTCCGTGGCCAGGAGTGATCCTGCGGGATAGTAGCGGTCGCACCTCAGCGCGTTGAGCTCCTTGTATTTCTCGTCCTGGAAATAGCATTTCGTTCCCACCAGCGACAGGTTGGCGTACGTGTTCCCAAGCATTGCCCGGGGAACGAAGGTGACCTCGACCCGCTTTAAATCCTCCATCGTCACGCTTTTCCTGGTAGCGCGTTTCTGCTCGTCAGTCGTGCGACTGTCCCCACGCATAAACATCCGCAATCGCCAAGACATGAGCTCACTCCTTCCATAGTCATTCCATGGTAGGGGCCGGCAGACGGTCCGGCAAACAAGCCACCTGCCGACGCTATTGGCACACCTACATGACCCGCTCCGGCGGGTTTTTTATTGCCCGGAGAAAAGCATGACCGGACCATCCATCGCGCAGCTCGGCATCCGCGTAAATTCCGAGGAGGCCGACCAGGCCTCTGATGCGCTGGACAAGCTGGTCCAGTCCGGCGCCCGCACCGCCCAGGAGATGGCGGCGCTCAACCTGAAGCAGCGTGAAGCCGCGAAGTCTGCCGGCGATACCGCCCGGGCAATGGGAGAGGTGGCGCAATCCGCCAACCGCGCCAATGCCGAACTGGCTGCGCTGAACCTCAAACAGCAGTACGCCGCCCAAGTCCTGGGTGACCTGGCCAAATCGTCTGGCCTGACTGTCACCGAGCTGCGGGAGCTGAATGCCCAGCAGCGCCAGACCGCACAGCTGCTGCAAAACCTGGGCTCCGTGGTAGGCCAGTCCACGGCCGAAATTCGCGCGATGACCTTCTCGCTGCAGGCCGCCGCCGCGCAGAACCAGGCTGTGGCCTCCACCGCGCCCAAGACCACGCGCGCCATCAAGGAGCAGGGCGATCAGGTCGCGCGTCTGCTCGGCCAGATCGACCCCACTGTCGCGGCCTTGGACCGCCTGGATGCCCAGCAGCGCAAGCTCCAGAGCTTCAAGAAGTCCGGCCTCATCGATGCCGACACCTTCGAGCAGTACAACAGCCGGCTGGAACAGACCCGCGCCGGTCTCGGCACCTTTGACACCCAGCTCGAACGCACTGGCATGTCTGCCAAGGCGACCGCCGCGGCCATGCGTGGTGTCCCTGCCCAGCTGACCGACATCGTCGTCAGCCTCCAGGGCGGCCAGGCGCCGCTGACCGTCTTCCTGCAGCAGGGCGGCCAGCTGAAAGATATGTTCGGCGGCATAGGGCCTGCGGCGAAGGCCCTGGGCGGCTATGTCCTGGGCCTGGTGAACCCCTTCACCGTTGCCGCCGCTGCGGTGGCAGTGCTCGGCGTGGCCTATTACCAGGGTAGCGAGGAGTCCGAACGCTACGCCAAGGCCTTGATCCTTACCGGCAACGTCGCCGGCACCTCGGTGAACCAGCTGGCGGGCATGGCCGAGCGGTTGGCCGACGTCCGCGGCACCACCGGCCAGGCGGCCGAAGCCCTGACCCTGTTGGCCAGCACCGGCAAGGTTTCCGCCGAGAATCTGGAGCGCATCGGGTCCGCCGCGACGTCATTCTCCAGCGCCACCGGCACCGCCATTGCCGACGTGGTCCAGCAATACGCCGAACTCGGCAAGTCCCCAGTGGAGGCTTCGCGCAAGCTCAACGAGCAATATGGCTACCTGACCACCGCGGTCTATCAGCAGATCACCGCACTGGTCGAGCAGGGCCGCACCCAGGAAGCCGCATCGCTGGCGCAACGGACCTTCGCGGATGCCCAGGAGCAGATGGCGACCAAGGTCCGCCAGAACCTGGGGACGCTGGAATCCGCCTGGAACAGCCTGGGCTCCGTGGCCAAAAAGGCCTGGGACGCGATGCTGGGCATCGGTCGCGACACCACCCTCGAAACCAAGATTTCCCAGCTGACCGCGTTCATCGAGAAGCGCAAGAATCTGGGTGGCTACGACAACACCGCCTACGAGCGCCAGCTAGCCACGCTGAAGGAGCAGCTCACCGTTCAGCAACAGCAGGCCGCGGAGCAGGGCAGGCAGCGCCAGAACGAAAACGCGGGCATTGAGGCGGCGGTCAAGGTCAAGGCCCTGACCGAGGCGACGCTCACCAACGAGCAGAAGCGGAACAAGGAGAAGAAGGGGTACCTGGAGTGGGTGCGGCAGATCAAGGCTGTCGACCCGAACTCCGACCTGGTCGCCCAGGCCAATGTGGACAAGGTCCTGGCGAACATCGCCGAGAAGTACAAGGACGCCAAGACCCCGAAGATCAAGGCGCCGGCGCTCGACACCGAATCGCTGAACCAGCTGCAGAACGATCTCAAACTGGTGGTCGGGGAATACGACTCGGCTGAGAAGAAGATCGAGGCCCTGGCCCGCGCCGGGCTGATCAGCCAGTCCGATGCCTACCAGCAGCGGGCTGCTCTGCTGGACAAGGAGCGCGGCAAGGTCGAGGAGGCCTATGGTGCCCAGGTCGCGGCCATCGAGAATCTCCAGGGCCGTTCCAACCTGTCGGCCCAGCAGCGCATCCAGCTGGCCAACCGGCTCAGCGACGTGCAGGCCGCGCAGACCAAGGCGCTCGCCGATCTCGACACCAAGCGGGCCACGCTGCAGACCGAGGAGGAGGGCCGGCTCCGCAAGCTGACCCTGGCCTCGGACGCCTACACAGCGTCGCTCCAGGCCCAGGTGGAAGCGCTGCGCCTGCAAGGCGAACGTGCTGCCGCAGCCGTCGGCATGGGCAAGGACCAGGCCGCACTCTACGACCAGCTCAACCGGCTCAACGATCGCTACATCGAGGACCTCAAGGCGCTCAACCGCCAGCGGGACGAGGGATCGATCAGCGCCGAGACCTACGCCAAGCGCGAGCAGGAGCTCCGCGAGAACCAGATCGCCCTGGCGAAGCAGGTCCAGGACAACTATGCCCAGCTCCAGGTGGCGCAGTCTAACTGGGCCAGCGGTGCACAAGGTGCCTGGCAGGACTACCTGAGCAACGCCCGCAACGTCGCCGGCCAGACCCGCGATGCCTTCACCGGCGCGCTGAAAGGCATGGAAGATTACCTCCTGTCCTTCATCACCGGGACCAAGGCCTCGTTCAAGGACCTGGTGCGCTCGATCATCGCGGACTTTGCCAGGATTCAGCTGAGGCAGGTCATCAGCGGCATCGGAGGCGGCAGTAGCGGTTCCGGTGGTCTGGTCGGCATGGCCAGCAGCCTGTTCGGCTCCAGCAGCACCGGCGGCAACGGCGGCAGCGGCTCGGGTATCTCCAACGGCCTGAGCCTGATGGATACCGGCCTCAAGGCCTACAACTTCCTCACCGGCACCGGCGCCAATCTGTATGGCGCCTACCAGGCTGGCGGACTCACTGGCGTCTACAACTACGGCGCGAACGCCATCTCCAGCTACTTCGGAGGGGCGGCTGCCAATGCTGGCGCGAATGCCGCGGCCTCCATCGGCGCGAACGCGGCGACCAACACCGGCTATGCCATCGGCCAGAACGTGGTCGCCGGCCAGGTCGGCAGCGCCACCTACGCAGGTGCGACCGGCACCGCTGGCAGTGCGGCCGCATCCACCGGCCTGTCGGCCCTGGGTGCTGCTGGATACGGCATCGGCGGCGCTATCGCCGGCTACCAGGCCGCAGGCGTGAAGGGCGCGGCGACCGGTGCCGCTGGCGCCATCGGCGGTGCCTACCTTGGCACCATGATCCTCCCGGGTATCGGCACCATCATCGGCGCCGCGCTGGGCAGCCTGCTCGGCAGCTCAGTGTGGGGCGGCGACTGGATCACCAAGGACAATGGCCTCGCCTTGGGCGTCACCGGCGGCAACTTCGACGGCGCCTCGTTCGAGTACCAGAAGAAGAAGGGCGGGCTGTTCGGTAAGAACAAGAAGCGCACCAACCTCACGGCGCTGGATGCGGTCACCGAGGACGCGCTGCAGGATACCTACGACACCACGGAAGAGAGCGTCGAGACCCTCTATAAGAAGCTCGGCGTCCAGCTCAACGACGGCGTCCTGAGCGGCCTCACCCTGGGCCGGACTCAGATCAGCACCAAGGACAAGACCCAGGAGGAGATCCAGAAGGAGATCACCGCATGGTTCGCGACCGTTGCCGACTCGATGACCGTGGCCATCAACGACGCGACCGGCGCCGGCCTGGGCGGGTACAAATTCGAGGCGCTGACGAACTTCGTCAACAACCTCTACAGCGTCAACGATGCCATCCGCTACCTGAACCTCGGCCTGTTCGAGACCAGCGTCGCCGGCGGCAAGCTGGCGGAATCGATGTCTGCGGCATCGGGCGGTCTCTCGACCCTGCAGCAGAACGCGGCCGGCTACTACCAGAACTTCTTCACCGATGCGGAGAAGGCCGACGACACCATGTCCGAGGCCATCCGCCAATTCGGCCTGGTGAACATCACGCTGCCGGCCACCCGGGACGGATTCCGGGACCTGGTCAAGTCGATGGACAAGACCACGGAAGCCGGTCAGGCGCAGATCGCCACGCTGCTCGCGCTCCAGGGCCAGGCTGACGCCTACTACGACGTGCTCGAACAGCGGCTGCAGCAGGCGACCCAGGCCCTGGCCGAGGCGCAGGCAGCGATGCTGAACGGGGCGATGGCCACGCTCCAGCGGGCGGCAAAGCGGGAGCAGGATGCCCTTGCCGATGCCTACGCGGCGCGCACCGCGTCGCTGAACGCCAGCCTGGCGACCTCGCAGTCGGCGGTTTCCTCGCTGACCTCGATGGCCACCAACCTGACCTCGGCGCTCCGCACGCTGCAGGGACAGAGCGATGCCGCGACCTCCGTGCTCTATGGACAGGCCACGGCAACTCTCGAGTCCGCCGCGGCGATTGCTCGTGCCGGCGGCAGCCTGGCGAACTTCCAGGGGCTGGACCAGGCGGTCTCCACCGTCGCCGGGAACAGCGCTGGGAAGTATGGCGACTGGCTGTCTTTCGCGCGTGACCAGGGCCGGTCCACCGCCCTGATCAACGAGCTGTCGATCACCGCCGGCGACCAGCTGACCAACGCCGAGAAGAGCGTCAAGAGCCTCCAGGACCAGCTCGATCTGAGCAGGAAGGCCTACGACTTCCAGGTCAAGGCCATCCAGTCCCAGCTCGATCTGGCGCAGGCGCAGCTGGACGGCATCAACGGCATCGACAACACGCTGATGAGCCTCGCCGAGGCCCTGAAGCAGTTCAGCGAAGCCGTGGGCGTGGCGCGGCCTGGCGGTACCGGCGCGGTCAATGCCGACAGCCTGATCGACGCTGCCTACAAGGCGGTGCTCGGCCGGGCGCCGGACAAAGCCGGGGCCGACTACTGGAAGCAGCAGCTGGGCAGCGGAAGCCTGAACAGCAACAACCTCGCGGACGCTATTCGGCAGGCGGGCAATGCCAACGGCGAGACCATCGGTGCCGCGTACCAGGCCGTTCTTGGCCGGGCGCCCGACGCTGCGGGTCTGGCGTACTGGCAGCAGCAAATGGCCGCCGGAAACATCTCTGACATCAATGCAGCCATCCGCGCTGCGGCGATGGCCAATGGGCAGATTCCGGCGTTCGCCAGTGGTGGCCAGTACATGGGCGGCAAGGCGCTGGTGGGCGAGCAGGGGCCCGAGATCATCGATTTCGCCCAGCCCGGCTACGTCTACAACGCCCGCCAGACCGCAGGGATGCTGTCCGAGGCCGACCTCAGCCGCGTCGTCGCGCTGCTGCAGCAGATCCTCAACGCCACCGGTACCGGAAACGATCGCTTGTTCTGGGTCGTGGACAACACCCGGAAGACCGCGGCGAACACCGGGGTACTTCGTAACCAGGCTGCTGCTGAAGGAGCCACAGCATGATGATGATCAAGCCGGTAGGCATTACGCCGGCGAACCTCTACTCCAGCGTGCCGGAGACGGATGCTCCGGCCTGGGTGGCGGGGACCTACAAGAAGGGCGACCGGGTCATCCAGAACCACCATGTGTTCGAGTCTTTGGTCGACACCAACAACGTCGAGCCGGCCAAGGACAGCGCCACGGCGCCGAAGTGGCTAGACACAAGCGCCACCAACCGCTGGCGGATGTTCGATAAGTCCGCCGGCCAGGTGATCACCCAGGCCAGCGGCCAGGTGCAGCGGCAGGTAACGCTGCTGGGCACCCTCACGTCGAACCCCACGAGCATCGAGGTCGACATCACGCCGGGCTCGGTGGTGAACGCCCTGGCGCTGTTCGGCCTGTCGGGCTACCAGGCGACCATCACGATGACCGATCCCGTGGACGGGGTGGTCTACGGGCCGAAGGTGGTCAGCCTGGTCGATCCGGCGGCCGGCGATATGTGGGAGTGGCTGTTCACGTCGGTAGAGCGGGTGGATTCCTTCGCCCTGACCGATCTCCCAGCCTACGGCACGGCGCGGATCCACATCCTGGTGGAGGCGGGAGCCGGCGGCACCGCTACTTGCTCCATGGCGGTGGCCGGCCAGGTTGTCACCCTGGGCACCGCGCTCATGGGGGCGCAGTTCAGCATCACCGACTTCAGCACGAAGGAGAAGGACACCTTCGGGAACGACTACGTGACCGAACGGGGCTACAGCTACAACGTCACCTACCCGATCTCGATCCCCGACGGCCAGGTCACAAGCTTCCGGCGCCTGCTAACCCAATACCTCACGCGGCCCGCCGTCTTCATCGGCGACCTGAAGCGCGAGTGGACCCTCATCTACGGCCGGTTCGGCGACCTCAACGTGGTCTGCCCGAACGGCAAGTATTCCGAATGCACCCTTGAAGTAGGAGCGCTCATCTGATGGCAAACCCCTCTATCAATCCGCTGCCGCAGGCACCGAACCGGGCAATGGCGCGCACCGTCTACCCGGTCGTCGCCGATGCCTGGGCCGCTGCCATCGGCCCCTGGACAACCCAGGTCAACGACGTCGTTACCTGGATGGGGAAGCAGGTCGACGCAATCGCTGCCTCTGTCAAGGCTGTATCGGACAGCGCGACTGCCGCCGGGCAGGCCGTGACCGATGCCCAGGCCCAGGTGAAGCTGGCCACCGACCAGGCCCAGGCCTCGAAGGGCTCGGCGGAATCCGCCGCCGGCTCCCTGGCCTCCGTGAAGGTGGTAGCGCAAGCGGTAGATGCGGCAGCCGGCCTGCCGCCGGCCAATCTTCCAGGTGGCGTTCTCCGCCAAGCTTTGGACGGGAGCGGCAAGAAGGAATGGTGGCTGCCGGTACTGAGCCAAGTTGGCGACACTGTCACCAGTACTCAAGCACCCACTTCCGATTGGGTACCTACTGGCGGCATTTATCTGCAATCCACTTATCCAGCGCTTTACGCCAAACTCGGTAAAATTCCTGACTTCCGTGACGACCAGTTCCAAACGTTTAATTGGCCTGGCAACTCGACAGTAAACCTTGGGTCAATGGCCTACGGTAACGGAATGCTCTTTGCTCAAGGTATCCCGGCGAACACTAACGACTACAGATTCCTTTATACCAAAGACTTTGGCGTCACTTGGAACACCCTGATAAAGAATGCCAACTATCAAGTTAACCAGATTGCATTCGGCAATAACCTTTTCTTAGCTCCGGATAATGGTGGCAACATTGTCACCATCTTTGACACCACCACCTACCAGTCTTCTATCTCCTATTTGCCGTCGCAAGGTAACTGGTTTTATTGCGTTTTCGGCAATAACACTTTTATCGTTCTGGCTTCTGGCGGATCAACTAGCAACCAGGCACGCTCAACTGATAACGGCAAAACTTGGCAAACCAGCACCTTTCCGACAGACATGGTAAACATAGGGCAGGTCATCTATTTTAATGGCTTGTTCATGGTGTTTTCTGGCAGCAGCACTTTTGCGTTCTATTACACTTCGCCCGATGGGCTGAGCTGGACTAAAAGAGCTGCGCCGGCTGCCTTAAACTTTTCGCTAAGGAACACTGTCACCACTAACGGCACCCTGATTGCCATGGACGCCAGCACCACCTATAAAACAACAAACGGCATTAACTGGACCAATAATTTAGGCGGCAACCCTTTCAACTATGTCGCCGGTGCTTGGGCAGTTTGTGCCGGCGATGGGGTGTTCTTAGCTATTCCGACCAGCACTTATAGCGGTAAGGTTTATTTTAGTATGGACGGCTTCATCTGGAGCAGTCGGAACAAGTTTATTACTCCAACTACCCAAGGTATTTATACTCCCATCTACGCTGGCGGCAACTTCTTAGCATCCGTGGGCCAGCAAGGCTACATTTGGAAAATCAAAGGATTCAGCTACAACACATCTCTGCAATTCTACGCGTCAGACGCTCCGCAGACTGGGCAAATTGGATTCACCCAATATGTAAGGGCCAATTAAATGGAAGAATATACGTGGTACGTTTATGACGGCGCCGGTTACTTTCTTTACGAAATTACTCAGATTGAGACCCTGCCAATTCCAAGCCCATCAACTAACATTCCTCCGCCCGAAACTCATGGGGCCGAGGTTGCGGTTTGGCGCGATTGGCTGAACGACTGGGAAGTGTTGCCAAGCAAGCCGGTGCCTCCGCCGCCGAGCGCACAGCCCTGGGAGATCGACCAGGAGAAGGACCGGCGTACAGCCATGGGCTTCATGTTCGAAGGCAAGTCCTACCTTACCGAGACCCAGAGCCAGATGAACGATATCTTGGGCGCTCTGGCTGACGCCACCGCGGCGATCACCGTCGATCAGGCGCAGCCCGGCGACCTGCGCTGGGCCGACCCCAGGTACGACTTCGCATGGAGCGCCGCCGATGGCAGCGGCGTGCCGATGGACGCCCAGACCTGCCTGGCTTTCACCCGCGCGGCGGTCCGCCGGAAGTCCCTGCTGGTCGGCGCAGGGTTGGCGCTGAAGGCCATGAACCCGATCCCGGTCGACTACATGGACGACAAATACTGGCCGGCGATGGACAGCACGGCCAAGGCTGCCCGCAAATGACGCCCGCCGTCGGCAAGTTCGACCGATACCCGCTGATGCGGCAGACGTCGCGCTGGGAGTGGGTGGTGGAGGAGGTGTTCTCCTTCCACGACCCGGTGGTGGGTGTGATCACCTGCCCGGCGCCGTCGGCCACGGACCTGGCCAGCATCCGCTTCCTCCGGGAGGTGTTCCGCTGGGGAGCGATCATCGCCGTGGTGTTCGGCATGTTCAGCGCCGCCTTCGGCCTGCCGGTAGTGCTGTCCATCGTCGCCGCGGTCATCGCCCTGGTGGCAGTGCTGCTGTACGCCTTCATCGCCGGCTATGGCAACCGCATGAGCGCCATGCACGACTTCCTGTACCGCACGATGCTTTTCCCCAAGGAGGTGTGCGACCAGATCCTCTGGCGCATGGCCAGGACCGGGGAGGGCATGGCGCGCCCGCGAGCCGCCGTCTTCTACCTGGGACCTGTGCTCGGCGGCCGGCGCCGCTACGGACGGCGCTGAATCCTCACGCTCGCGCGGAATCGCCCGCCGAATAGCGCCGCCACTACCTGAATCCTCGCGCTCGTGAGGACACCAAACCCGATCAGCCCGCCACCGCGCGGGCTTTTTTTTGCCCGGAGAAAACCCATGCGGACATCCGCCGAGGGCGTCGCCCTCATGCACCACTACGAAAGCTGTCGCCTCAGTGCCTATCCCGACCCAGGTAGTGTGGACGGCCGCCCTTGGACGATCGGCTGGGGCCACACCAGTCCGGAGGTCAGGCGCGGTCTCGTGTGGACCCAGGCCCAGGCCGACGCCACCTTCCTCAGGGACCTGTCCGCAACTGAAGCCGGCGTGCAGCGCCTGGTCAAGGTCCCTCTGACCCAGTGCCAGTTCGATGCCTTGGTCTCGTTCGCCTACAACGTGGGCCTGGACGAGAACCAGAACGGCAAGGCCGAGGGCCTGGGCGAATCGACCCTCCTGCGCAAGCTGAACGCCAAGGACTATGCCGGCGCCGCCGAGCAGTTCCTGGTCTGGAACAAGAACGATGGGACGGTGATGTATGGCCTGACCCGGCGCCGCACCGCCGAACGATCCCTGTTCCTGGGGGCCACCTCCGCCGTGGCGATCGCCGCCGGCGACAAGGCCAAGCGCGCTACCGCCTGACCCACCCATTCCGCTGTACCCACCGCGTCACCTCAAGGAGAGGGACCATGCCCCTGCCTATCTCGGATCTACCGTTCCAGCGCCTGTTCGGCGACCTCTACAAGCGTCTTGACGACCAGGGCCGCCTCGATGGCCTGATGACCACCGGGACGAACGTGCTGACCAAGCACCTGTTCGGCCGGATGAAGACCCAGGACGCCGCCAACGCCATCACCTTCAATATGCAGATCGAGCTGGAGGCGCCGTTCATGGCCTTCCGGATCGGCATCCCAAATATCCATACCGCGGCGGTCACCGGCGTGAAAGCCAGCGTCGGGCTCTCGGCCTCGGCGCCTGCGGCGAACTACCTGGTGCAGACCTCGCCCGAGGGCGGCGAGTGGATCGATTGCACCTTCAACGGTTCGGCGACGGTGGACCTGCTGAAGCAGATCGACGCCGAGCGCTACAGCATGACCTGGTCGGATCTCATCGAGCTGCCCAGCGTCGCGCGCACGGATGTCGTCAATGGGCGTCCCATCGTCATGGTGCGGATCGAATACCCGGCCGGCTCCAAGCTGACGACCCCCTTCAACGACCTCTACTACTGGCGCTCGATCGGCCCGCGCATCTACTGCTGCTCGAACCAGGAAGTGCAGGGCGTCACCAACAAGGGCGCCTTCACCCAGAACAACGTCTATTCCAGCGGTGGCGATGCGAAGGCGGTGGTGCCAGCGATCCAGTACGTCAGCCAGGCCCGTGGCCACCAGCTGATGCTCTGCGGCGACAGCATCGTCGAAGGCCTCGGTGGTGACGTCCGGGACTATGGCGCTATTCAGCGCGCGGCCTATGAGCTGAGCACGCCCACGCGGCCCATCGAATACTGGAACGCCGGCCTCCATGCCCAGGCGCCGGCGGTCTACAGCAGGATGGTGGACGACCATGTCGACCGCGTGCGTCCCACGGTGCTGTTTTATGCGCCCTGGTCGGTGAACGACGTGGCAGCCGGCGGCATCACCAAGGCGGCTCTGCAGAGGGTCCAGGCAAACCTGGCCCGGGTGATGGCGACGCTCCAAAGCAAAGGGCAGCGACCGCTGCTGGCGATCCTCGAAGCGTTGCCGTGCAACACCGACTACCGCGCGGTGGGCGCCGCGGACAGCATCCGGCGCGATTTCAACGCCAACTATCTGCCGAGCCTGTCCGGGGTGGTGCTCATGTCCGGCTACGCCGCGGCAATCACCGGCGCCCGGGACGCCAGCGGCCAGGACCAGCTCCGTGATGGTGCGACCATCGACAAGGTCCATCCCAACGACGTGGGTTACATCCTGCTTAAGGCGATCCCGAAGGCCTTCCTGACCCTGCTGCTGGATCGGGTGCAGTAATGGCCATCGTCGAGCAGTACAGGGTGGCCGTGCTATGGGTCGCCGCAGTCGTGTTGCTCGCCGTGGGCGCGCTGGCTGGTGCCGGCGCGGCCTACTGGGTGACCGCCGGCCACTACCGGCCGACCGTCAAGGACCTGCAGGAAAAGGTGGAGGCCGCGGCCAGCACCCTGGCGTCCTGCCGAACCACCAGCAGCACGCTGGAAGGGCAGGTCGGGCAGCAGAACCTGGCCCTGGCCGATCTCCGCCTGGCCGCCGAGAAGCGCGCCAAGGAGGCTGAGCCGATCCAGCAGCAGGCCGCGAAGGCAGCCGCCGACGATTACCAGGCCGCCAATCGCCTGCAGCAGGAGCGCACTGGCGGCGACCCGGCGACAGCCGCCGCGGCCATCATCGACAAGGAGCTGGGGCTATGAGGTGGATCATGGTGGGGGTGCTGGTCGCGCTGGCGGGGTGTGGCGCCCAGCCCGTTGTCGAGCCCGAGCCGCGTGTGGTGCGCGTCGAGGTGCCAGTCCAGGTGCCGTGCCGGGTGAAGGAGCCGGCAGTGCCGGCTTGGGCGGCAGATGGACTGCGGAGGGAGGACAGCCTGGAGGTGAAGGTCCGGGCGCTGCTGGCTGAGCGAAGGCAAAGGATTGGGTACGAAACGCAGCTATCTGCAGCCGCAACCAGCTGCCAGTGATCCGAGTGCAGATCGCATCTTCAGAGCCAAGCGGCTGTACTCAAGCGGTCTAAAGACTGGTCGATAACTAGGGCATCGGCCAGCCACTGCCATCTAGAAGCGCTAAAAATGTCTAACGTTGATAACGTCTCCATTAAGACCGGATTCTGTCGTTTATGTTGTGAAGAGTCACAGCTGTGTGACTCTCACATAATTCCGAGAGCATTCTTCAAGATGGCGAAGGATAGAAGTTCACAGCTTGTCATTATGACAATTCCAGGGGTAGAGAAGCCTCGTTTGGATAACGTGAACTGGACGGAGCCCCTACTTTGTAAGCAATGTGAAGGGTTCTTGAGGGATAGTTATGAAACGTCTCAGATAGAAAAACTGAAAGGTGCTCGCGATAAGGTCACGACGGCCCACGAGAAGCTGACGCTATATGCTCTTGACTATCAGCGATTCTATCTTTTTTGGTTGAGTATATTTTGGAGGGCTAGCGTTTCAAAGCTAGAGGTTTTTTCAAGCGTGGAATTGCCTTTAGAGATAATGGACCTTATGCGGTTCGCCATTCAGAGCCGGCGAGTCAAATATCATCACTACGACCTAAGTGATTTACTCCAAATTGGTATAGTAAAAATCAAGCCGCATGGGTATATGAAGAACGAGGATGTTCGAGGGCTGATGAGCTCTTTCAAAGTCTTCAATAACAACGGCTTTCCCTGCTACTTGCTTTTTGTAGGAGGGTTAGCTGTTGTTTATCAGCTGGCAGATGAGATTCGAGCGTCAATGCCAGCCGGGTTTAAGGGAATAAAAAATAGTAGGGTTTATCGAATACCTAAGTACGAGCCAGCTGAGTGCGAAGTGCTACGCCAAGTTTTTAGTGATACGGCAGATATAGCGCTAAAGTTCCCCGACCTAATGAACGGAAAATCTTGAAAGGTCCTAAGGTAGGGGACTTAGAGAAACGACCTTGTGACCGTCCCAGCGCCCGGCCAACACCATTTCGTAGAGCCGACCGTCGATCTCGGCGGCGGTTGGCGTCACGAACACACCCAGGACCTCCTCCTGGCGCATGTCCACCAAGTGGATACGCCCCTCGCCGCGGCGGCTGAACTGGCCAACCGGCAGGCGGCCGAGCTCTGGCCTGACGAAGCTGGGGCCGCCTGAGGTAGCCCACACCTCGCCGGTGTCCGGGCAGGTCAGTTCGTAGCTGAGCCTGATGTCCCATCCGCGAGGCCAGGTCGCGTGAATCTCCAGCGAGCAGTCGAACCCCGCATCCGCCAGCTCGCAGAACTCGACGCAGTCAGGTTGGCTGATGGCCCTGCGCTCCAGCAGGGCGAGGGCGGCCGAGGTGCAGAACCGATGCCACATCTCCGGGAAGTTGAGCCGGTCGCGCTCATCGGCGAGGTAATCCCGCAAGCCGGTGACGGTGGGGTTGTCTGGGTCGAAAAGCATAGTCGCGTCCTTGCTGTTCGGACATACAGTAGTTCCGTCGAGAAGGATGTCGAGCATGTGGTGACGAAAGGAGGGGTTTCTAGGTCGGCAGAACGCCGGAAGGAGGGGCGAAATCGTTTCCGCATCGAATTTTGCAACCCGCGCCAATGCTGCGTTTCGCGCGGTCAAAAGGGTAAAGCTTGCGGAAATGATTTGCGTGTAAGACAATGATTTAGCTGAATTTTGGAGGCGGATTGCAAATCCGTGTACGCCGGTTCGATTCCGACCTCGGCCTCCACTATTGAGAGCCCCGTAGATCAACGATCTACGGGGTTTTTCATTTGTGCTGAGGAAAGGTCAGTTTCCGCAACTATCGACATCGTTTCCGCAACCGACCGTTACTTGGTCGGTGCCACGACCTCGCCCAGGCGCCGATACACTCGCTGGGTGATGGCCTCCTTGGTGTGCCCGAGCAGCTTGCTGGCATGGCCAAGGTCCTCGATCTCTGTCGCCGCTTTCGGCCGGATGTCCCTGAATTGGAATTGCCGGATCTGACCGGCCAGCGGGACGTCGCCTTTCTCCTCGACTGCCTTCGCAGCTGCCTCTCGCGCCTCATCCCATCGGTTCCTCAACATCGCCGCACTCATACGCAAGCCGGTCGCGTTGGTGATCAGCGTCGAGGTCCGGATCCCCGCCAGGGCGCGCCGCTCCATCAATCCTTCCAAGAACACTCCCAGGCCTGTCGCCGCCTCACCATCTCGCAGGCGGATCCGGAGCCGCTTGTCCGTCTTGTTCTGGCCCACGAGCAGGTAGCCGCCGGCAATATCGGTGGTCGCCATCTTGATCGTGTCGGCTGGGCGCTGGCCCGTCAGGTAGGCCAGGTCCATGGCATCCCGCAGCTCAGGCGGAGCCGTCTGGTATACGGCGGCCCACACCTGCTCGCCAGCATAGTAGTCGCGGACCTTCTCCTTGTTCCGACGGACCCTGGTGCAGGGGTTCTCCTTTTCCGTGAGGCCCCATTCCCTCGCGATGTTCCAGACGTGAGAGAGCAGGGCGATCTCGCGGTTGCCCCGAGTCTTCGCCGTCCTGGCGTCCCGGTACTGGGCGACGACCTGGGGCGTGATAGCGTCGATGGGGGCCTGGTCGAAGGCCTTACGCAGTTGCTTCATCTCGGCGCGGTTGTCGTGCTGAGTCCGCGGCGACTTCGTTGGAATGATCTCCCGTTCGTACCGATCGAAGACGGCGCCCATCAGCCGCATCAGCTTCGGCTGCGTCTGGCGCTCCAGGCGAGCCCACTCGACACGTGCTTCGTCCAGGTCGGAGCCGAGCGGAATCTCCTTGCGGTTTCCCTGGTCGTCCCGGCCGTTGTAGTAGTAGCCGATCCAGACTTTTCCGGACTTCAGTGCCCGTTCGCGCTTCACCATCCGCGGTGGTAGGGCGCGGTTCCCTGCTTTCTTCGGACGCATGTCAACTCACTTTCGATAGATCCAGGGCCCAGGTCTCAGCCGCGGCATTCGCAGCGTTCGGTTTGACGCCGGCCAGCTTCAGCCGGGCATAGACGCGGCCAACGACGGGCCGGCCTGCGGCATTGATCTCGTAGCGCCAGCCGTGGGAGTCGAGCCATGCACGCTGGGCGCGGGTCTGCTTCCGGCCGATCATGGTGGCCAGCTCCTGGCCGTCGAGGAACTCAGATACTTCGGGCATAGGGAGTCCTTCGCCGGCCGGCGGCCAGCGGTGCGGGGTGATTGGAAAAGATTGCTACGCCCAGGGCGGCGTATGATCCGGGAAACGCTATGGAGCGCTCGACATGAAGAAGGTCTTCAGCAACCCGCTGTTCCTTGCAGGACTGCCGCTTCTGGTATGCGGCATCGCCTTTGGTGAAAGCGATGCATCGGGCTATTCAGCCGTCGCTGCAGGGTTCTTTATTCCCGGGCTGGCGCTGATTGCATGCGGCATCGCGGCAGCTCGGAAGCAAAAGGGCTAATTGATGTATGTCGTCTTGTAGTAGCTGACGACCTGCGGGGTGCAGCCCACCAGCCTGGCGATCTGGACGCTCGTCAAATCCTGCTCCAGCAGCGTGAGCACCAGGCGCTTGGTCTGGCGCACCCTCGCCGAGGGCTTTATTAGGTCCTCGCCGCGCTTCTTGGCTCGGTAGTACCGCTCGCGCACCGCCTCGTAGGCGATGCCGTAGCGGTCGGACACCTCGCGCAGCGTGAGCCGCTCGCCGCGCACTAAGGTTTTGATGGGTTGCCGAGCGATGTCAGGGTCCTCGTGCTGAATCAGGAGTAGGGGGATTGCAGCGCAGGCACCCGCAGGTGCCGACGCGCTGGCCGCTGGTGCGGCAGTAGATTGGGCGAATCGCCGCTTCTGATGTATTTTTCGTCATGTCTGTATTACTTGCGCTTGGGTTTGAATTGATATCCCTTTGAAATGGATTTGGAAGGAGTCTGTATGGCTTTTGAAAAAACACAGCCCGGCAATCCGCATCGCCTTACTATCAGGCAGCACATAATCCCCAAAGCCCTGATCGGTCAGTTCAGCAATGAAAGAGGTCAGGTACAGCTGAAGTCTAAAAGACTTGGAAAGTTATTAAATCTTGATCCTGATGCCGATATGTTTGTAGCGAAACGACTCTGGGATCAAAAGGCTGAGATAGTAGGGAAACAGATAGAGGATGCTTTTATCTCTTTAGCTCTAACTATCTCAAGTGATACTAATTATTCGATACAAGGCCAGGATAAGTTGGTGGTCGAGGAGTTTTATGCTTTATGGCGTAGTCGTCACCAGTTTCTTGTGACTCCGCTGTCTGATTCCGTTGTTAATGGGGTAACTGGTGATAATTTGGATATAAACGCTCGCGAGGTCATCGAAAAGAAGCACGCGATGTATATCCAAGCGGATGGATCAGTTCCTGCTCGTTTTTCAATGGGTATACAGATCACTATCAATATCGATCAATTTGTGCACAAAGTGCGGGATTACCGCTGGGGTGTTTTGCGCTCGGATGGTGGGCACTTTATGTTTCCCGATACGTTCTCTGAATGGTTGATGATTCCGATATCTCCAACGATTCTAATTGCTGCTCAGTGTGCTAATGCGATTGTGTCTAGAGAGCAGGTGGGGCTGATCAATAATTACGCAATCGATAGCTCTCATGATTATGTTTTCTCACGAGAGCTATCTAAATGCCCGACGTAGAGGGCTGCGTTTGCCTATCCGGCTTTGCGTGTGTCCTGAGCCTCACACAAGGAGAGTTTCCAGGGATCATTCGCCCGGGCAATCGCGGCCATGTGGGGAGGGCTGACGCTGTTCCCGCACATATGCACCTGCTGGCTCTTTGTGAAGACCTTGCCGTCGGCGACGCGGTCGATCTGGTAGTCGTCTGGGAAGCCCTGGGCGCGGTAGAGTTCACGCGGCTGCAGCATGCGCAGGCCGATGTCCACCACCACGTAGGGCGTGCCCTGGATGGTGACGGTGACCAGGGCCAGCCGGTCCTTGGTGGTGACCTTGGGCGATGGCTCGTCCGGCCGGCTGGTGTTGTCAGTGCCGTAGTAGCTCATCAGGAAGGCCGCCACGCGCAGGGCGCCGGCTTCGACCTCGGGCGAAAGCTGCAGCTCGACCACCGAGGTCTTGCCGCCGCCGCCCGCGGTAAAGGTGGGCGCCGGCTCGTCCACGCCCTGGCCGATGGAGGCGCCGAACTGGCGGGACAGGAAGGCGGTGACCGCGCCATGGTGCTGGCCCGCGGCGCTGATGGTGTGCAGCGGATCCTGTGGCGCCCGGGCATCGCAGTTGCCGCGGAGGTGGGCGAGGGTGGCCACCGCCAGGCGCTGCTGGCTGCCCGAGTTGGTCACGGTGGTCATCGGCCGCTCTACGCTGTGCGCTGGCGTGGCATTGAAGCCGCCATTCGCCTGCTCCAGGAAGGCAGTGCAGACGCCCATGGCGTGGGCTGCGCCGGCCGGGCGCTGGCAGTTGCCGCCGCTGGTGATGGTGGGCATCGGCTCGTCGGCTGCTGCGCCGGCTGAGTCAAAGCGAAATTTCACCAGGTGGGCAGCTGCCACCGCGTGCTTGATGCCGCCAGCCATCACCGTGCCCAGGGGCTTGTCGAGGCCGGGCACCCGCGGCTCCTGGCCGTCCCGCTCGCCGTAGCCGACCGACACCAGGGTGGGCGCCACGATGGCCCGGTGGTTTTCGGTCAGGACGCTGCCCAGCGGCGCGCCGGCATCAGCAGGCTTTCCGGCATAGGCCGGGCCGCCGAGCCCGACCAGAGTGGGGCTCACCAGCATCTGCTCGCCACGGTTGGCGCAGGTGACGGTGGGCAGGGGCTGGCGCGGGTCGGTCACCCGGTCGCCGCCCTGGTGGGTGGCTGGCGCGAAGACCGGGCTGGCCACCGCGAACGAGCCACCCCGCGGCCAGGCGGTGACGGTGTGCAGCGGGTTGGCCGTCGAAAGCGCGACCTCCTGCGACCAGTTGGCGATCGGCACGATGAAGGGGTCAGCAGCGTCGAGCACGAACTTCCGCATCCCCTTGGCCACCCGGCGCAGCGTGGCAGCGGCCAGCGGCTTCTTCCGCTCGAAGATCGATGGGCAGGGGATCGACCAGTCGATGCACTCGGAGGCGCTGCGCCACTTCTTCTGGCCCTTGGCCGGGGTCTTGGCATGCGTGGGCGCCGGCCAGACGATGGGCTGCCCATCGCAGCGGGCGATCATGAACAGGCGCTCGCGGCTGGTGGGCGCGCCGTAGTCGCAGGCCCGGCCGACTTGCCACTCTACTTGGTAGCCCATGCCTTGCAGCAGCTGGACGAAACGGCGCCAGGTCTGGCCCTTGCGCTTCGGGTCCGGCACCAGGAACTGCTGGTGCACTGGTACGCGCTCGCCTTGGGCGGCCACAGTGCCGTCGACCTTCATCACCCGGCCGGTGACCTTGCAGCGCTTGGCGATCAGCGGGCCCCACTGCAGGATCTGCTTCACGTTCTCCAGGCTGATCACTCGGGGGCGCTTCTTGCCGGCCCACTTCAGCCCGATCCATGACAGGTTCCGGATCTCGCGCTTCCGCGGCTGGCCGCCGGCGGCCTGGCTGTGGTGGGTGCAGTCGGGGCTCATATGGAACCAGCCGACCGGGCGGCCCGCGCACTCGGCGTCCGGATCACCGTCGAAAACGTCGGTGGTGAAGTGCAGGGCGGTGGGGTGGTTGGCGGTGTGCATGCTGATCGCCGCGGAGCTGTGGTTCTTGGCCACGGCCACCGGGCGGCCCAGGCCCATCTCCAGCCCGGTGCCAGCGCCGCCGCCACCACAGAAGAAGTCCACGATGATCTCGTCGTCCTGGCTGCTGAAGCCCAGGCCGTACTGCGTTTTGAAGTCGAGCGAGGCCCGCCGCTGGAATGCGGTCATGTTCGGTTTCCTTGTGGGGTAGGTAATCAGGCGGCTGGCGTGGTTGCAGCCTTCTCCAGCATCTCCACGATCTTGGCGTAGGCCTCGGGGTGCTGAAGGTCGAAGGTGGGGAGGTGCGGGCCAGGCAGCCACTGGCCGCGGATCTCGCCGCGCACCAGCCAGGGCCTGCCGCCGCTGATCCAGACGCTGGTGCTGATGCCGTGCTCGGCGATCTGTTTCGCGGTGATGAAGCCCTGGTGCCGCAGCGTGAACAGCACCTTCAGGGCGCGCTCCTTCCAGGGCGTCAGCCGCAGCGGCGCGGGCACGCCGGCCGGGACATCCGGCACCACACAGGGCACTTCGCATCGCTCTGCGGGGTTCCAGTCGAAGGGCGCCACCCGGTAAAGGTAGTTGCCCGTCCACTCGTCGAGGTTGAAGGTCCAGCTATCTTCCGTCTGGCCTCGGCGCCAGCGGGCGCTCGACCTGGGCGCCAGCACCGACACGCCCAGGGCCTCCAGCATCCGGCCGATACCCTGGTTCGCTTCAGTGATCGACCCCACGATGACCATGCGGTAATCGGGGCCAGGCGAGCCGTAGCGGTAGGCCCAGGGGTCCGGGAGGATCTGGTCCGCCACCTTGGCGTTCAGCTTGACCTTGGCCTCCACGCCGATCTGCCAGCCATCCTCATGGACGACCAGCACGTCGAAGCCACCAGTCTCTGGGTAGCAGACCCACCCGGCCTGCTGGTTGAACTCGTCGATGAATGCGGCGCAGAGCTCGCGCTCTGAGCCGATGAAGGCAGGGCGGGTCATGTGGATGCTCCTGAGTGGTCAGTCGCCGCAGAAGCACTCGATGGCTTCTTCGTCCTCGAATAAGTCGTATTGGGTATCGGCGTAGTCCAGCATCTGTTGGTAGCTAGGCCTGTCGCTCCGGAATCTTGCTCCACCACCAGAAATTGCGCCGGAAGAGTCAGCCCATGTCTCTGCTTGGGCCCACCAGGTGCCGCGCTGACGATCGCTGGCGATGATGCTGTAGACCTGGCGAGCGCCCTTGAGGAAGCAAAGATCGCAGTTTCCGAGAAGCGTCCTGCCGTTGATGGTCGGAAGTCTGAGATTGAAGGGCTGTCCCTGCCAGAACGTCGCAATGTCTGCTACGGCTACACCCGCGTCTGCGAGTGGGAGGATCATGGATGCGTGCTTGCTTTCAGACGTGCTCCCGCGTGCCCTGATCTTAGCTATCCGCCGCGGCTCATCTGCTCGGATACCCGTCATCATGTCGATGGGGACATCTTCGGTGCTCCATCCGATACTCCGCATGTACTTGTGCATCACGCGAATTTTGAGTTCGACCGTACAGAATCGCGTAACGGGATTGGGTAGGTACTGCCGCTTTCGTATCAATACTTCGAATGGCTCGCCATTGCGGCTGGCAGTATCGAAATCGACTACCTTAAACCCTTGATCGTTATCCCTGAACTCCAACCAGACGATGTCCACCCCCCAGAAATGACCGCATTCCCTTACGAATTCCAGGGTGGACTCATGCTCCTTGCCGGTATTTGCGAAGCAGACGACCAGATCGGATAAATCGGCGTTATGGTCGAGCACCTGACGAAGCATGTAGGCGCTAGTACGTCCTCCACTGAAGCTGAGGCACGTCGGGCCGGTCAGTTTGTATGGATTCCATGCGGAATCCCTTTTCACTGCGTGATGGTTAGGGCGCATGGATCATTCTCGGGGGTGGGTGAAGCAAGGCGGCTATGCCGCCGCCTGTTCCTGGTTGGTGATGACGCCGCCCTGGATCCACACCTGCTGGATCCCCGCCGGCACCTTCGCCATGGGCTCCTTCATCGTCCCGGCCATGACCGCGCTATCGAGGTCGCCGGAGCGGGTCAGGGCCAGCAGCAGCTTCAGCGCCTGAGGGCGGGCGCTGGGCTGCAGCACGTCGAAGCGATCCAGCAGCACCAGGCGGATGCCGGACAGCCGCGCGATGGCGATGGCCAGCAGGGTGTCGGCGCGCCACTTCTCCGATTC
>Ga0157367_1000317_pt1 | contig 24526 bp, 26 predicted proteins | sample AttbisABBM2_FD_113142 | JGI IMG/M metagenome (GOLD analysis project Ga0157367, IMG submission 113142) | Fungus gardens microbial communities from leaf cutter ant in Botucatu, State of São Paulo, Brazil - Atta bisphaerica ABBM2 | ecosystem: Host-associated > Fungi > Mycelium > Unclassified ... | reverse complement strand
GTGCGGATCATCTCGGCGACGCACGTGGATCTCGACGGCGCGGTCGAAGCCGCACGCTTTCGCGCGGACCTCTATCACCGGCTCTGTGTGCTGCGCATTCACGAGCCGCCGCTGCGCGCGCGCGGCAAGGACATCGACATCCTCGCGCATTACGTGCTGCAGAAATACAAGGCGGACAGCGGCCGCAAGATCAGCGGCTTCACGTCGGCCGCGCTCGACGCGATGCGCCGCTACGAGTGGCCGGGCAACGTGCGCGAGCTGATCAACCGCGTGCGGCGCGGCATCGTGATGGCCGAGAGCCGGCTGCTGACGCCGCACGATCTCGGGCTCGAGTCGCCCGGCGAGACCGAGCCCGTGACGCTCGAACAGGCGCGCGCGCTGGCCGAGCGCACCGCGATCGAGAACGCGCTGCTGCGCAACGATCACCGCATCAACAAGGCGGCCGCCGAACTCGGCATTTCGCGCGTGACGCTCTACCGGATGATGATCGAGCACGGGCTGAACGATCACGACAACGGCGACAACGGCGGGAAGGACGGCGGCACGTCGCCCGGGCCGCCGTCCGGCGACGCGGGCCATCGCCGCGTCGGCTGAACGGCGCCGGCGGCGGGCTGCGGCCCGCCGCGCGCGGCATCGTCCGGCGCGTGCCGGCTTCAGCGATAGGTCCAGAGCCGGTGCAGCACGAACGTCACCGGCGGCACGCACAGCACCACCGCGACGATGCTCCAGCCGTGCGCGAGGCCGAGGGCGTCGGTGCCGCGCGCGAGCAGCATCGTCTCCACGAGGCCCGACAGCGCGACCGCGACGAAGCGCGCGAGGTTGCGCCACTGCACGTTCGACGAAAAACTCCACAGCGTATTGGCGAGATACGAGAACACCGTCGCGCAAACGAACGCAACGGCGTTCGCGGTCACGGCCGTCGCGTCGAGCAGCGCGAACATTGCCGACGCGATCAGCGCATGGATCGCGGTCGAGCAGATGCCCGACACGCCGAAGCGGAACAGCCGCGCGCGTTCGGCGGCATAGACGGCGCGGATCACGTCGGGTTCCATGGCATCGGCTCAGCGGGCGGCGACGCGATGGCGCGTCAGCGAGCGGCGGCGCGCGAGGTCGGCCCGCGCGGCGGCGGACGCCTGGCGCAGCGAATCGCGCGACACCGGCAGCGACGTCACCTTGCTGCGCGCCTGGTAGCGGCGGCGCACGAGATAGACGGGCCGTTCCTTCGATTCGTAGTAGATCCGCCCGATGTATTCGCCGACGACGCCGATGCCCACCAGCTCGATGCCGCTGATGAACAGCATCGCCGAGATCAGCGACGCATAGCCCGGCACCGGATTGCCGAACATCAGCGTGCGCGTGACGATGAACGAACCGTAGAGGAACGACAGCGCGGCGATGCCGAGCCCGATGTAGGTCCAGCTGCGCAGCGGCACCGTGCTGAAGCTCGTGATCCCCTCGAGCGCGAAGTTCCACAGCTTCCAGCCGGAGAACTTCGACTTGCCGGCGCTGCGCGCCTCGCGCTCGTAGTCGACGATCACCGTCCGGAAGCCGACCCATGCGAACAGGCCTTTCATGAACCGGCGCCGCTCCGGCAGGCTGCGCAGCGCGTTGACCACCTGGCGGTCCATCAGCCGGAAATCGCCGACGTTCTCCGGCAGCTTCACTTCCGACAGCGCGTTGTGCACGCGGTAGTACAGCTTCGCGGCGGTGCGCTTCGCGAACGAATCGCACGCGCGGTTGGTGCGCCGCGCGGCGACGACTTCCGCGCCGCCGCGCCAGTGCTCGATCATCACCGGGATCAGCGACGGCGGGTCCTGCAGGTCCGCGTCGATCGGGATCACCGCGTCGCCCACCGCCTCGTCGATGCCCGCGGTGAGCGCGGCCTCCTTGCCGAAGTTGCGCGTGAGGTCGATCACGCGCACGCGCCGGTCCTTCGTGCCGATCGCGATCAGGCGGTCGAGCGTATCGTCGCGGCTGCCGTCGTTGACGCAGACGATCTCGAAGCGGATCCCGTCGATCCCGCTCATCAGCGGCATCACGACATCGAAGAAGTGCTCGACGGCCTCGCCTTCGTTGTAGAACGGCACGACCAGCGAGATGAGCGGTGGATGGATGAGAGCCCGCATGACTTACCCCTGTGAACGCCGCTTCAGTGCCGGATGCCGAACGGCAACGGCTGGCGGTCGAATCGATGAAGCCGTGGCGGCGCGTGGCGCGGCCGCACGGCGTGCGTGAAATCGGTGTCGGTCGCGCTGTCGTGCGCGTCCGGCATGCAGGGCGCGTCGTGCCGCTCGTGCGCGATGCGCGTGACGAGCAGCAGCAGCGATACGGCCGCGACGAGCGGCATGAACTGCACGTGCAGATGCGCGACGGCGAGGCCCGCGAGCGGCGCGGCCCACAGCAGCGCGAGCCATTCGCGGTCGAAGCGCCGCCAGCCGAATGCGAACGCGTGACGCGCATACCAGGCGATCAGGATGCCGTACCACGCGAGATCGCCGTCGATCAGCGACGGCGCGGCAAGCAGGGTCGCGCAGATCAGCGTCGCGGCACGCAGCGCATACGTGCAGCTGCCGCGCCACGCGTAGCAGACGGCCGCGACCGCGCATGCGATCGCGAGCCCCTGCAGCGACAGCGCGACGATCGGCGGCCAGCCGGCCAGCGCCGCCAGGGCCTGCGCGGTGGGCGTGCGCACGAGCAGCGCCGGCAGCGCGCCGGCCGTGCGATGCGCGGCGTCGATCGCCTGCGCGAACGCGCTCCACGCATCCGCGCCGAACGCGAGCGTCGCGAGCGCGGCGAGGCCGGCGACGGTTGCGGCCCACGCGGCGAGCGCGCGCCATTGCGTGGCGCACAGCAGCGCGAGCGGAAACAGCACGGCCAGCTGCGGCTTCATGCTGAGCATCCCGAAGCAGACGCCGGCGGCGATCGGGCGCCGCTGCAGCAGCAACAGGCCGAAGCCGGCGAGCGACGCGGTGAGCAGGCCGTCCTGGCCGGTGACCGTCACGATGAACATGCCGGGGAACGCCCATGCGCACAGCGCGGCGGAGCGGCGCTGGACGATCAGGCGGATCGCGACGGCGAACAGCGCGCACGCGCCGCCGAGCCACACGATCGCCGCGACCGCGTACGGCAGCCAGCCGAGCGGCGTCGCCAGCAGCAGCGTGGCGGGCGGATAGCGCCACGGCAGGCCGGCCGGTGCGCCGTGCAGCGACGCAATCGCGTGCACCTCGACCGCGTGCAGTGCCGCCACGCGCCACGCGTCGAGCGCCTGCCCGTGCGCGGCGAGCCACGCGGCGCTCCAGGTCGGCGCGAAGTCGGCCACGGGCGCCGGCAGCGTGTCGCCATGCGGGCCGAACAGGCGCACGACGTAGATCGCGACGAACAGCAGGTAGCAGTACAGCGCGACCTGCGCATAGGTACGCACGCGGCGCAGCGACAGCCAGTGGGGCCGGCGGCGCGGGCCGGCCGCCGGCAGCTCGGGATGCGCGTCGAATGCGGGCAGCGCGTGGCGCTCGGGGTGGCGGATCTGCATCATGCGGTCCTCGGCGCGAACGACGCGCGGCGCACGACGACGAACAGCAGGCTCAGCAGCACGACCGGCCCGAACTGCGGCAGCAGCAGCAGGCGATTGACGAACTCGAACGCGGGCAGCAGCCACGCGAGCACGATCACGGGCTGGTCGCCGGGCAGCCAGCCTTCGTCGAGGCCGTATGCAACGAGGCAAAACACCGCGATGCCGAGCCACGGCAGTTCGTAGTGCCACAGATACGGCGTGGTCAGCAGCGTCGCCACCGCGAGCGCCGCGCCGCGCAGGCGCATGTCGCGCGTGCGGCGCCACACGGCCACCGCGGCGGTCGCCGCGATCAGCGCCACCGCGGCCTGCGCCGCGTACGCGACGGGCAGCGATGCGCCGGCGAGCCGCAGCGCCGCGAACGGCGAAGGCGACACCTGCCAGTACGACACGCCGTATTCGACGACCATCTCGCGCGCCAGCGACATCCCGTTCGCGAAGCCGCGCAGCGCGGTGCCGCCGCCGAGCGCGACGCTGGCGCCGGCAAACAGCACCGTGCCGGCCGCGGCGGCGCCGAACGCGCGCCAGTTGCGCGTCGCGACCAGCACGAGCGGAAACAGCAGGGCCAGCTGAGGCTTGATCGCCAGCAGGCTGACCAGCAGCCCCGCTATCACCGGCCGCCGCTCGAGATGGCGCAGCGCGAGCGCCGCGATGCCGGCGGTAAGCAGCCCGTTCTGGCCGCTGACGATCGCGATGAACACGCCGGGAAACGCCAGCACGACGAGCGTTACGGCATGGGGGCGCGCGAGGTGCGTGCGCAGCCCGGACAGGCCGGCGACGCCGCGCGCATAGCATAGAAAGCTGCCCGCGAAAAAGAGGAAGAATGCGGGCAGAAACGGCACGAAAGCGAACGGCACGACGAGCAGCAGCATCGTCGGCGGATACAGCCACGGCAGGAAGCCGTTGTGCAGGTAGGCGCCGAACCGCAGCAGCTCGGCCTGCGAAAAGCGATGGAAATCGTAGATCGTCGTGACCTGCCCGTGCAGGATCAGGTCGGATGCGGTCCAGAACACCGCGAAATCGACGCCCGGGCGGATCGCCGAGTTGGCGGTGAAGCCATGCGTCGTCCACGCCCACGCGCCGAGCGTGAGCGCGATGAGCACCAGCATCGCGCAGCTGTACGGCACGATGCGATCGGCCGTCAGCCAGTGCGTAGTGCGCCGCGCGCGATAGCGCGCTCCCCGATTTGCTGCGTACATGATGCCCCGCCTGCAGGTGAGGGCTGCGTGGTTGCGGCAGCCCGTTTATCTGTCGTGGTATCGCCCGGACGTCGAAGCATGTTTGCTTTCTGTCTGCGTCCGGCCATTCCATTGTTAGAAAAAAACGCCCGTCGATGCAAATCGCCCCAGGTTTAACCACCTGTTTAAAAAAGAAAAATCCGGCGAAATCGGTGCCGCGCACGGCCGTCGATGCCGCCATTCGGGCGATCGTGTTTCGGGGCTGAAACATTTCGCGTGTCCGGGTGATGCGAACCTGCACGCTTGCCGCCCGGCGCGCGCGGCGGCGCGGCTCCGGGAAAATCCCGAGAAAATTTTTTGAGCCTTGTGCGGCGGGGCTTTGCGCGGGGTGCGCGGCGGCGCGCGGCGGTATCGATGTATCAGAAGCGCAACTTCCGGCGGCCCGTGCCACCCCCGAGCGCAGGTGCGCCGACCCGAACCCCTTGTGCAGACTGGATCGGGCGCGGGCTGGCCCGCTCCTTGCGAAAGGTGACTCGCGGAAGTCGACGACACGACGTCCGGCCGATCCAGACATCGACTACACCAGGATCGAAGCCGGCGTTACCCACGGGGTTGGAGCCCGGAACCAGGCGGAACAGCGCCGCATCCGGTCTCACTGGGCAAGTCGCCGTCTGACCAGCGGGGCGCCGGCATCGTCCGGTTGCCAAAAGAATGCGAAAGACGGAAGTCGGGGGTAACAAAATGATCGACCAAAGCACGGCGCGGCCCGCGAGCCGCCAACGCAGCGCCACGGCACATGGCCGGACGTCTGCGCTCCATTCGTCCGGCCGACACGCGTCGGCCGGCATCCAGTCCGCTTCGGGCGGCAGGCGCATCCGGCAGATCGCCAAGCATGCGCACCCGAGACGCATTTCCTCGTTCGTCGAATCGGCCCGCAAAGGCATGTGCGCACGCGCACCCGTGCCGCTGCGTCCGATCTTCACGTTCTGATTTTCTTGTAGTGCCAGCAGCAGAGCAGTTCCCCCCGAGTCAACGGTGACAAGGGGTTTTCTTTAGCTATCCGAAGGGAGATAACCATGTCCAAGCTCGTTCAACAAGTGAAGAAGTTCGTCCGTGACGAAGACGGCGTGACCGCCATCGAATACGGACTCATCGCCGCGCTGATCGCCGTCGTGATCATCGGCGCGGTGCGGATCGTCGGCCAGGATCTCAACGGCGTCTTTACGACGATCGGCAACGAACTGTGAACCCGCCGACGGGCGAGTTCACAGGTTGATTCGCCCGTCACTTTCCTGAATCGATTGGTGACGTTTTCAGTACGCGATGAGGAGCATGTCATGAAGCAGACAGTCCTTGAGCAGCACACCGGCGGCCTGCGCGGCCTGCTGGCCCGTATCCGCCGCTCGAACTTCCTTCGGGACGACAGCGGCGTCACGGCGATCGAGTACGGCCTGATCGCCGCGTTGATCGCGGTGGTGATCATCGGCGCCGTGCAGATCGTCGGCCAGGACCTGAACGGCGTGTTCACGACTGTGGGGAACGAACTGTAGCGCACATGACATGGCGCGCGGTCTGGCGTCCGGGCTGGCCGGCCCGGACGTGTATCGGCAGACACGCCGCGCATGCGCCACGGTTCGATCGCTGAAGCAACGGAGATCGCCATGCAAACCGGAAAGAACGCGGTATCGAAATGGATCGAGGACGAACGCGGCGTCACGTCGATCGAATACGCACTGCTGGGTTCGCTGATTGCGATGGCCATCGTGTTCGCGGTGATGTCGCTCGGCACGTCGCTCGGCAACCTTTACCAGGACGTCGCGGCCCGCATCACGGCTGCGACCTGACATCACCCAAGCACGCACGAAGAGGCCCGTCATGTTGCCTGTCATGCCGTCCCACCCGATTCCGCTGTGCGTCACGGCACTCGTGATCGTCGCAGCCAGCACGGACCTCACGTGCCGCCGCATTCCGAACCGCCTGCTCGCGGTCGGTCTCGCCGGCGCACTGGTCGCGCAATGCGTGCTGCTGGGGCTGTGGGCCGGTGCGCTCGCGTGGCTGGCGGGCGCCGCGACCGGCTTCGCGCTGCTGATGCCGCTGTACCTGATGCGCGGGATGGCGGCCGGCGACGTGAAGCTGATGTTGACGATCGGCGCGTGGGTGGGCCCCGGGCTCGCCGCCTGGATCGTGCTCGCGACCTTCGTCGCGGGCGGGGCCGGCGCGCTGGCCGTGGTGCTGTGGCGTGGCCGCGCGCGACAGTTGTTCGTGAATGTCCGCTACCTGCTGGCGCGTGCCGCGCTCAGGCAGCAGGGCATGGCGGCCGAGATGCCGGCGCAGGTCGCGTCGGTGGGGGCGTTGCCGTACGGCGTCGCAATCGCCGCGGGCACGCTGGGGATGTTGTTCGCGGCCGCCGTGTAGGCGGGCCGCCTGCGCAATCGATGCTGACAACGGAGCGATCATGACCGCAGACCATAACGAGCCGAGACGCGACGCGCAGATCGCTCATCTGCCCGATCCGGCGCCGTCGCGCGAGTCTCACACGAAACTCCACGCACGGCTGCCGCGCGCGCCGCGCACGCTCGCGGACACCGGGCTTCACGAGACCTTCGTCGCGGGGCTGGTGCTCAAGTCGACGCTGATGCACGGCCGCTCGGAATATGCCGACCTGATCGAGCGGCACTGCCTGCCGATCTCGGTGCTCGACGACGTGCTCGCGTTTCTCGTGCGAGAACACCTCGTCGAGATCACGCACCGCGGCACCACGGATCTCGACGTGTCGTTCCGCCTGACCGACGCGGGCCGCGTGCTCGCGATCGAGGAGAAGGCGCGCAGCAACTACGCGGGCCCCGCGCCGGTCACGCTCGATGCGTACCTCGAGATGGTCGACGCGCATTCGATCCGCAAGCAGCGCATCGCGCCCGCCGACGTGATGGCCGCGTTCGAGGGGATCGTGTTCGACATGGCCGTCATCGAAGCCGCTGCCGCCGCGCTGAACGCGGGCCGGCCGCTGCTGATCCACGGGCCGGCGGGCAGCGGCAAGACGTTTTTCGCCGAGCGCCTCGGCACGATGATGCGCGGCGACGTGCCGGTGCCGTACGCGATCTACGCGGGCGACGAGATCATCCAGGTCTACGACCCGCTCGTTCACGTCGATGCCGCGCATCAGCCGGACGGGCAGTCGGTCGACCGCCGCTGGCGCCTGTGCGAGCGCCCGATGGTGCTGTCGGGCGGCGAGCTGACGCTCGACGAGCTCGACCTGCGGCGCGTCGATTCGTCCGGCTGCTACCAGGCGCCGCCGCACATGAAGGCCAACATGGGCATGTACATCGTCGACGATCTCGGCCGCCAGCGCGTCGAGCCGCGCGACCTGCTCAACCGCTGGCTGCGGCCGCTCGATCGCGGCGTCGACCTGCTGACGCTCGATTCGGGCAACCGCTTCGTGGTGCCGTTCGACGTGTGGCCGGTGTTCTCGAGCAACATCGCGCCGTCGCAGTTCGGCGACGACGCGTTCCTGCGCCGCCTCGGCTCGAAGCTCTACGTCGGGCCGATGCCGATCGAGGACTACCACGCGGTGTTCGACGCGATGTGCCGGTCGCTCGGCCTCGTGCCGGCCAACGACGCGTTCGACTACCTCGCGCACCGGCTGCATCTGCCGACCGGCAAGGCCTTCCTTGCCTGCTTTCCGGGCGACCTGCTGCGCCTCGTCGCCGCATCGGCGCGCTATCGCGGCGATCCGATGGAAGTCACGCAGGAGGCGCTGCATGAGGCGTGGGCCGGCTACTTCGGTTCCGCACCCGAGCGGGACAGCACGCATCCGCCGGCGGGCGACCGCCTGGGCCGCACGCTGATCTCCGGTTGAGCGGTTTCATTCACGATCTGTCGAGGAGCATTGCCATGAAAAACAGTCGCGCAATCACGATGCTGATCATCGCCATGGTGGCGGGTCTCGCCGCCGTCGCGTTCGCATCGCGGTGGCTCGTGCAAACGTCCACCAGCGCCGTGACGCAGGTTGCCGTCGCGGCCACCGACCTCAGCCTGGGCGAACCGATCGGGCCGGCCCAGATCCGCACCGTCAGCTGGCCGACGGGCAGCGTGCCGCCCGGCGCGTTCACCGATACGAAGCCGCTCGAAGGGCGCGTCGTGCGCACGAGCCTCGCGCGCGGCGAGCCCGTGCTCGAAGCGAAGCTCGCGCCGCTCGGCACCAAGGGCGGGCTGTCCGCGGTGATCGGGGCGGGCAACCGCGCGATCACGGTGCGCGTGAACGACGTGGTCGGCGTCGCGGGCTTCGCGCTGCCGGGCAACTACGTCGACGTGATCGTCAACACGCAGGAGCCGGGCAAGACCGACAACCAGCAGAGCATCTCGAAGATCGTGCTCGAGCACATCCTGGTGCTGGCGGTCGCGCAGCAGGTCAGCCGCGACGATACGGCGCCGAAGGTCGTCAACGCGGTGACGCTCGAAGTGTCGCCCGAACAGGCGGAGAAGCTCGACGTCGCGCGCAGTGTCGGCACGCTGTCGCTCGTGCTGCGCAACCAGGTCGACAAGCAGACGCTGAACACCGACGGCGCGACCAAGCTCACGCTGCTCGGCAAGCCGGCGGCCCCGGTCGTCGCGTCGGCGCCGGTGGTGCGCACCCGCACGGTGCGGGTGCACGTGGCGTCGCATGCGGCCCCGGCCGCGCGGCGCGACTGCATCGGCGTGCTGGCCGGCGTCGCGGGCAGCGTCGAATGCTTCTGAATCCATCAACAACACGTGCAGCATCCAGGCCGCTCGCCGCAAGCGGCGGCCTTTGACAGTCAAGCCCGGCGGTTCGCCGGGCACTCGGGGGATCAGACGAAATGAAGATCAAACCGCAACGTTCTGGAGCCGGGCCGGCGCGTACGCGCGCCCTGCACGGCGCGATGGCCGCAGCCCTGCTGTGCGCCGGCTGGTTCAACGTCTACAGCGCGGTCGCGCAGGTCGGCGCCGAGGCGGGTGCCCTGATGAAGGGCGGCCCGGCGAGCGCACCGGCGGCGATGGGCAAGGGGCCGATGCAGATGACGATCAGCATGACGCCGGCGCCTGCCGCCGGAGCCGCCGCCGCCGCGGCCGGACCGCTGCGCGGGCCGAACTGCGTCGGCGCGGTGCGCGAATCGACGTCGGTCAGCGTGCCGCTCGGCAAGTCGATGCTCGTGCCGATGCCCGAGCCCGTGCGCAATCGCACGATCGGCAATCCGGCGGTCGCGCAGGCGACGATGGTGTCGCCGCAGACGCTCTACATCCTCGGGCTGTCGGTCGGCACGACCAACATGATCGTGCAGGGCAAGAGCGGTGCGTGCCGGATCATCGACGTGGCGGTGGGCGCCGACGCGGGCGGCCTGCAGGCGTCGCTCGCGCAGCTGATGCCGGGCGAGCGCGACATCCACGTATCGACCGCGGCCGACACGATCGTGCTCGCGGGCAACGTGTCGAGCTCGCAGGCCGCGCAGCAGGCTGCCGCGATCGCGAAGGCCTATGCGAACAGCGGCAGCGGCAACGGCGCCAACGGCGAGAACAAGGGCGGCAACGTGCTCAACATGCTCACCGTGACCGCGCCGCAGCAGGTGATGCTCGAGGTGAAGGTCGCCGAGGTGTCGAAGACGCTGATCAACCAGCTCGGCTCGGCGTTCAACATCCAGGGCGGCTTCGGCTCGTGGAGCGGCGCGCTGGTGAGCAACCTGCTGGCCGGCGTCGCGAGCGGCATCGTCGCGAACAAGGCGAACAACCGGCCGTTCAGCGTCGCGGTGGATGCGCAGAACACCGACAACCTCGTCAAGATCCTCGCGGAGCCGAACCTCGTGACGATCAGCGGCCAGGAAGCGACCTTTCTCGCGGGCGGCAAGATCTTCATCCCGGTGCCGCAGAGCAATACCGGCGGCGGCACGACGATCACGCTGCAGGAAGAGGAATTCGGCGTCGCGCTGAAGTTCCTGCCGACGGTGCTGTCGAACGGCCGCATCAGCCTGAAGGTCGCGCCGGAAGTGTCGGAGCTGTCGCAGACGGGCGTCACGCTCACCGCGACCAACGTCGCCGGCGCGTCGATCCTGCCGCTGATCACGACCCGGCGCGCGTCGACGACGGTGCAGATGGCCGACGGCGAAACGTTCGCGATCGGCGGGCTGATCAAGGACAACGTGTCGGGCTCGCTGAAGGCCGTGCCGGGCATCGGCGAAATCCCGGTGCTGGGCGCGCTGGCCCGCAGCACGTCGTTCCAGCAGGATCGCACCGAGCTGATCTTCATCATCACGCCGCACCTGGTGAAGCCGCTGCAGACCGCCGACGTGCCGCTGCCGACCGACAGCTTCACGCGCACCAACGAAGCGGACGTGTTCGCCACCGGCAACATGGAAGGACGCGGCGGCCTGCGCAAGCATGGCCGGATGCCCGCCAGCGAAGCCGCGCCGGCGCAGCCGATGCCGCAATCGCAGGCGCCGGCGCCTGAACCGGAGCCCGCGCCGGCTCCCGCGCCGAAGCAGCAGAGCACGCCTGCCGCCACCGCCGCGCTGCCCGCGCCGCGCGCACCGCAGGCCGATGCGACCGCCAAGGCGGTGACGTCGGCGGTGCCGGTCGCCACGCAGGATGTGCCGGCCAAGCCGCTCGTCGAGACGCACGCCCCGGTGCCCGCTCCGGCGCCCGCACCGGAGCCGGCGAAGGCCGAGTCGGCGCCGGCAGCGGCCGTACCGAACGCCGCGCACGCCGCGGATGACGCGACGGCGGCCCGCATCGCCCGCATCGAAGCGGCCGCGGCGCGTATCGCCGCGGCGAACCAGGCCGCGCCGGCCCAGCCGGCGCCCGCGAAGCGCCGCTCGCAGCAGGTCGCCCGCGCGAATGCCGCGCCGTCGTCCACCGATCATTGAAGACAGACAAGGGGAAGCTCATGAAATCCGCCTACCTCGTAATCGTGCGCCGCGTGGCCCTGGCCGCGCCGCTCGCCGCCGCGCTCGCGGGCTGCATGACGTCGACGCCGGTGTGGGACACCCGGTTCGGCGAATCGGTGCGCGCCGTGACGCAAGCGCAGATCATCGATCCGCACGCCGCGGACCACGCGCCGGCCAAGCCGGCCGTGTCGGGCGCCGCGGCGGCCGCCGCGCTGGACAACTACGAAAAGTCGTTCCAGGCGCCCGAGCCGAAGTCGAACGCGTTCGTGATCGGCATCAGCAAGTCCGGTAACCAATAACGACAGCTACTCAGGGAGATGGCCATGTCCCGCGTTGCTCAACATGCTCGACTCGCCGCTCGCGGCATGCGCCGCCAGCGCGGCGCCGTGGCGGTCATCGTCGCAATCGTGCTGGCGGTGCTGATCGGGTTCGTCGGCCTCGCGCTGGATCTTGGCAAGTTGTATGTCACGCGCAGCGAACTGCAGAACAGCGCCGATGCCTGTGCATTGGCGGCTGCGCGTGACCTGACAGGCGCCACGGTGAACCTGTCGGTTTCGGAGGCGGCCGGCATCACCGCCGGCCACCAGAATTTCGCGCTGTTCCAGCAGAACGCGGTGCAGCTGAATACGGATTCGAACGTCACGTTCAGCGATGCGCTGACCAATCCGTTCCTGCCGAAGGGTTCGGTGTCGAAGCCGTCGGCGATCAAGTACGTGAAATGCACGACGGCGCAGGGCAACATCGCGAACTGGTTCATCCAGGCGCTGAACGTGATCCCGGGCGTCAACATCGCGAATGCCGCCGTGTCGGCCACCGCGGTCGCGACCGTCGGGCCGTCGCAGACGACCTGCGCGATTCCCGTGTTCATCTGCAAGGCAGGTACCGCCGTGAGCCCGCCGGTGGCCGGCGCCACCTACAACATCGGCGACTGGATGTCATCGAAGACGGGCTCGCCGCCGTCCTACGGCGCGGGCAACTTCGGCTGGGCCGCGCTCGACGGCTCGAACAGCGCGTCGGAGATCACCAAGGAGCTGGCCGGCAACTACTGCAACCTGCCGGCGGTCGGTTCCAGCATCGGCTCGCCGGGGAACAAGATCTCGAGCGGCGATGCGTGGAATACCCGCTTCGGCATCTATCACAACCCGTTCAAGGGGCCGGCTGACGGCACGCCCGATTTCACCGGCTATTCGTACACGTCCAGCACCTGGCTGGCGGGAAGGGACGCGTACGCGGACTTCGTGGCCAAGCGCCAGACCTTCGCCAGCTACCAGGGCGACACGCTGAGCGGTATCAGCACGGGCGGCTCGTATTCGGCGGGCAACTATACGGGCGGCGCGGATCGCCGCCTGGTGCTGGCGCCCGAAGTCGACTGCACGCAGCTGCTGAGCGGTCACAGCGCGTCAGTGCTGCAGTGGGATTGCGTGCTGATGCTCGACCCGATGGCGTCGGGCGGCGGCGCCGGCCCGGTGCACCTCGAGTATCGCGGCTCGTCGTCGATGGCAGGCAGCCCGTGCGCGACCGAAGGCGTGCCCGGCAATTCCAATTCCGTCGGGCCGATGGTGCCGGTGCTCCTTCAATAACCGAGACGATCATGAACCAGAAGCCCCTGTCCCGTCGTTCCCGGATGCGCGGCGTCGCCGCGGTCGAGTTCGCGTTCGTGATGATTCCGCTCGTGCTGCTCGTCACCGGCGTCGCGGAGTTCGGCCGCGCGATCTACCAGTACGACGCGCTGACCAAGTCGACGCGCAACGCCGCGCGCTACCTGTCGACCTACCTGTCGAGCGATCCCGCCTATCCGATCGCGGAGGCGCAGTGCCTCGCCGTCTACGGCAGCACGACCTGCGGCGCGAAAGGCACCGAGCTCGCGCCGGGGCTCGCGACGACCAACGTGGTGATCTGCGATGCGTCGCACAGCACCGGCTGCAGCGATGCGTCCGACCCGGCGCAGTTCGCGAACGTGATCACCTACGACTCGAACAACGGCGCGGCGGGCGGCGCGCCGTCCGGGAGCATCAACCTGGTCGAGGTCAAGATCAAGGGCTACAAGTACGTGCCGATCCCGGCGTTCTACGGCCTGCCGCAGATCACCTTCGGCAACATCGTTACCGTGATGAGGCAAGTGTCATGAACCCGCGCACCCGTTCCCCGCTGCGCCGCCGCGGCCAACGCGGCGCGACCGTCGTCGAGTTCGCGCTGGTCGCCGCGATCTTCTGCACGATGCTGATCGGCATCTGCGAATTCGGCCGCGTGCTGTTCTACTGGAATACCGCGAGCGAGGCGATGCGCCTCGGCGCGCGCACCGCGACCGTGTGCGATGCCGACGCCACCGTGATCAAGCAGCGCATCACGACGCTGATGCCGCTGCTGAAGGCCAGCAACGTGACGCTCACCTATACGCCGTCGGGCTGCGATTCCGATCCGACCACCGCGCGCAACACCTGTACGTTCGTCACGCTGCAAGTGACGGGCATCACGATCAAGACGCTGATCCCGTTCGTGAAGATCAACGTCCCCATGCCGTCGTTCTCGACCACGCTCCCTCGCGAGAGCCTGATGTCGTCTACCGGCGGAACGGTCTGCAATTAACCGAATGACGAGGCGAACAACATGATCAACATCCTCGTGGCCTCCGACGATACGGGGCGTCTTACCCAGATCGCGCGGCTCGTCTCCGACTGCGGCAGCTACCGCGTGACGCGCGCGGCCGGCCGGCCGTCGCAGATCGAGCATCGCACCGACGGGCTCGATGCGTTCGACGTGCTGATGATCGACGGCACGTCGCTCGACGCGGCCGAGCTGTCGGCGATCGAACGGATGTGCCGGCTGCACATGGGCCTGACCTGCATGCTCGTGACCGCCGATGCGTCGCCGCACACGCTGCTCGACGCGATGCGGGCGGGCGTGCGCGACGTGCTGGCCTGGCCGCTCGAAGTCCATGCGCTCACCGACGCGCTGGAGCGTGCGGCCGCGCAGAGCACCCGGCGCGACGGCAACGACACCCGCATCGTGTCGTTCATGTCGTGCAAGGGCGGCTCGGGCACGACGTTCGTGGCCAGCAACGTCGCGTACGAGATCGCCGAGACCTTCAAGCGCCGCGTGCTGCTGATCGACCTGAACCAGCAGTTCGGCGACGCGGCGTTCCTCGTCACCGACGAAACGCCGCCGTCGACGCTGCCGCAGCTCTGCACGCAGCTCGAGCGCCTGGACGGCGCGTTCCTCGATGCGAGCGTCGCGCGCGTCAGCGACACCTTCCACGTGCTCGCCGGCGCGGGCGACCCGGTGAAGGCGGCCGAGATGCGCGAGGACGCGCTCGAATGGATCCTCGGCGTCGCCGCGCCGCGCTACGACTTCGTGATCTTCGATGTCGGGCTGAACCTCAACCCCCTGTCGATGGTCGCGCTGGACCGCAGCGACGTGATCGAGCTCGTGCTGCAGCCGACCATGCCGCACGTGCGCGCGGGGCGCCGGCTGCAGGAGATCCTGATGTCGCTCGGCTACTCGCTCGACCGCCTGCGCCTGATCGTGAACCGCAACACGCGCGCCGGCGAGCGCACGCGCGCCGCGCTCGAGGAAGTGCTCGGGATGCATGCGTCGCTCGTGATCCCGGAAGACCAGGAAAGCGTGCTCGAATCGGTCAACCAGGGGCACCCGATCTCGCGCCTCGTGCGCAACTGCGCGGTGGCCCGCACGCTGCAGGCGTGCGCGAAGCAGCTCGTCGAAGGCGAGGTGCGCGCGGGGCGCGGCGCGGAGCGCAATGAACCGTTGATCGCCCGGCTGTTCGGCCGCGGCGCGACGCCGAAACTCAAGTCCATGTGAATTCAATCGAGGAGTCGATCATGTCACTGCGCGAACAGTTGTCCATGCAACGGATGCCGCCGCTGGCGGCACGTTCCGACCTCGGCGCCGGCGGCGCGATGGTGCGCGAGGCGTACCAGAAGCTGCGCCGCGAGATCCATACCGCGGTGCTGGAGCGCGTCGAGCTCGAGCGCCTGTCGCGGCTCCCGCAGGAGCAGGTCCGCCACGAGATCACGATGCTGATCGCGCGCATCCTCGACGAGGACAAGATGCCCGCGAACGACATCGAGCGGCGCCAGCTCGCGATCGACGTGTACGACGAGATGTTCGGCTTCGGCCCGCTCGAATCGCTGCTGCGCGACCCGAGCGTGTCGGACATCCTGGTCAACACGTACAAGCAGGTCTACGTCGAGCGGCACGGCCAGCTCGAGCTGACCGACGTGACGTTCTACGACGACGCGCACCTGATGAAGGTGATCGAGAAGATCGTGTCGCGCGTCGGCCGCCGCATCGACGAATCGAGCCCGATGGTCGACGCGCGCCTGCCGGACGGCTCGCGCGTCAACGCGATCATCCCGCCGTCGGCGATCGACGGGCCGCTGATGTCGATCCGGCGTTTCGCGGTGTGCCCGCTGAAGATGGACGATCTCGTGCGCTACCAGAGCATCACGCCGCCGATGGCGGAGCTGCTCGACGCGCTGTCGCGCGCGAAGGTGAACGTGCTGGTGTCGGGCGGCACCGGCAGCGGCAAGACGACGCTGCTCAACATCCTGTCCGGCTTCATCCCGCAATACGAGCGGATCGTGACGATCGAGGACGCCGCCGAACTGCAGCTGCAGCAGCCGCACGTGCTGCGCCTCGAGACGCGCCCGCCGAACATCGAGGGCAAGGGCGAGATCACGCAGCGCACGCTGGTGCGCAACGCGCTGCGGATGCGCCCCGACCGCATCATCCTCGGCGAAGTGCGCGGCGCCGAAGCGCTCGACATGCTGAACGCGATGAACACCGGCCACGAAGGCTCGCTCGCGACGATCCACGCGAACACGCCGCGCGACGCGCTGACGCGCCTCGAGAACATGATCAGCATCGCCGGCCTGTCGCTGCCGCCGAAGACGATGCGCCAGCAGATCGCGTCGGCGATCTCGGTGGTCGTGCAGGCTGCGCGCCTGACCGACGGCAAGCGCAAGATCGTCAGCATTTCGGAGCTGACCGGCATGGAAGGCGACATCATCAACATGCAGGAGATCTTTACGTTCCGGCGCACGGGCATGGACAAGGACGGCACGGTGCGCGGGCACTTCACCGCGACCGGCGTGCGGCCGAAGTTCGCGGATCGCCTGCAGGCATTCGGCATCAACCTGCCGGACGCGCTCTACGACCCGTCGCGTCACTACGAGGCGAACTGACGGCGCGGCCGGCGCAGGCCGGCCGGGCGCCGATGACGAGGAATGACCATGGATCCGATCTTCTACGCGTTTGTGATTCTCCTGTTCGTCGCGGTCGTGCTGATGTTCGAGGGCATCTACCAGTGGTGGAATGCCCGGCACGGCGTGTCGGCCAAGCGCATCGAGGCGCGCATCCGCGCGATGTCAGCGGGCGGGCAGGTGCAGAAGGAACGGCTGTCGATCCTGAAGGAGCGCATGCTCAACGAAGCGAAGCCGTTCGACCGGATGCTGATGGCGATGCCGCGCATCCAGTCGGTCGACCTGCTGCTGCAGCAGTCGGGCATGAGCTGGTCGGTCGCGAAGCTGGCTGGGATCAGCCTCGCGCTGCCGCCGATCGCGCTGCTCGCGCTCAGCTTCACGACGCTGCCGCTGGTGATCGCCGCGCTCGTCGCGCTGCCGACCGCGAGCCTGCCGATGCTGTTCGTGATGCGCAACCGCGGGCGCCGGATGCGCAAGCTCGAACGCCAGCTGCCCGACGTGTGCGACATGATCGCCCGCGCGCTGCGCTCCGGCCACGCGTTCACGAGCGCGATCGGGATGGTCAGCGACGAGTTTTCCGAACCGATGGGCAGCGAATTCCGCGTGACGTTCGACGAGATCAACTACGGCGTGTCGCTGCACGACGCGCTGATGAACCTCGCGACGCGGGTGCCGGTGCGCGACCTGCGCTATTTCGTGATCGCGGTGCTGATCCAGCGCGAGACCGGCGGCAACCTGGCCGAGCTGCTCGACAGCATCGCCGCGCTGATCCGCGAGCGCTTCAAGCTGTTCGACAAGATTCGCGTGCTGTCGGCCGAAGGGCGCATGTCGGCCTGGGTGCTGGGGCTGCTGCCGTTCGCGACGGCCGGCGCGATGATGGTGCTGAACCCCGAATTCCTGGCGGTGCTCTGGCAGGACCCGGCCGGGATCAAGATGGTCGCCACCACGCTGGTGTCGATGGCGTTCGGCGTGTTGTGGATGCGCCGGATCATCCGGATCCGTGTCTGACGCGCGGCGCGCGATACGACCGGATGCCTCACGACCTGATCGAGGAGCTGTCATGCAAAACCTGAACACGATGCAAATCCTGATGCTCGCCGGGCTGTTCGCGGCGGTCTTCGCCGGCGCGCTGGTGGCGCTGCTGGTCTTCGTGCCGCGCAACATGCAGCGCCGCCTGCAGCAGGCGGGCGGCGGCGCGGCGACGCTCGGCGGCGACGGGGCGGGCGGCGCCACGGCCGAATGGGTCGCGAAGCTGGCCGAGATCTCGAAGCCGATCTCGAAGCTGTCGGTGCCGAAGGAAGGCTGGGAAGAATCGCCGCTGCGGATCCGGCTGATGAACGCCGGCTGGCGCACGCCGAACGCCGCGAGCGTGTACTTCACCTGCAAGACGCTGCTCGCGATCGCGCTGCCGACCATGCTGCTGCCGGCGCTGATCACGACGAAGCTCGCGGAGAGCCGCTACACGCTGTCGATGATCCTCGTGCTGTTCGGCGCGATCGGCTATTACCTGCCGAACGCCGTGCTGTCGCGCAAGATCGCGACGCGCCAGCGCGTGATCTTCGAGGATTTCCCGGACGCGCTCGACTTGCTGACCGTCTGCGTCGAAGCGGGCCTGAGCCTCGATTCCGCGCTGCTGAAGGTGTGCGAGGAGCTGAAGTTCCGCAGCCCGGTGGTCGCGAGCGAGCTCGACCTGATGCTGCTCGAAATGCGCTCGGGCTTCACGAAGGAAGCCGCGCTGCGCAATCTCGCGCTGCGCACCGGCGTCGAAGACATCGAATCGTTCTGCGCGATGCTGATCCAGGCCGACCGCTTCGGCACGAGCATCGGCGATTCGCTGCGCGTGCTGTCCGACATGCTGCGCACGCGGCGGCGCATGCGCGCGGAGGAGCGCGCCGCGAAGATCGCGCTGAAGCTGCTGTTCCCGCTGATCTTCTGCATCTTTCCGGCCCTGCTGACGGTGCTGCTCGGGCCGGCGTTCATCCACATCTACCGGATCCTGCTGCCGACCTTCGCGTCGATGAGCGGCGGCTGAGAATTCCGGACGACGGGCGCCGCCGGATCACGGCGGCGGGGAGGGGAGGCGGCCGGCTTGTCCGGCCGCGTCTTTTTGGTGGGGCGGGGGGCGGGCCGCGTCAGCCGCCGTAGATGTCGAAGTCGAAGTATTTCGACGCGAGCCGCTTGTAGGTGCCGTCCTTCACCATGTCGAGGATCGCGCGGTCGATCTTCGCCTTCAGGTCCGCGTCCTCCTTGCGCAGGCCGATGCCCGCGCCGACGCCGAGCACCTTCTCGTCGACGAGTTCCGGCCCGACGAACTGGTAGCCGGCGCCGCGCGGCGATTTCAGGAAGCCGATCGCGGCCTGCACCTCGTCCTGCAGCGCGGCGTCGAGCCGGCCGGCCAGCAGGTCCGCATAGACGCCGTCCTGGTTCTGGTACGACACGACGTTCGCGCCTTGCTTCGCCCAGTACGCCTTCGCGTACGCTTCCTGCGTCGTGCCCTGTTCGACGCCCACCGACTTGCCCTTCAGCGATTCGCCGGTCGGCAGCAGCGGCGAGCCCTTCTTCACGACGAGCCGCGTCGGCTGGTTGTAGATCTTCGTCGTGAACGCGATCTGCTCCGCGCGCTGCGCGGTGATCGACATCGACGACAGCACCGCGTCGAACTTCTTCGCCTTCAGCGCCGGGATCATCCCGTCGAAATCGTTCTCCGCCCATACGCACTTCGCCTTCAGGCGCGCGCAGATCTCGTTGCCGAGATCGATGTCGAAGCCGACGAGCTTGCCGTCGGGCGCCTTCGACTCGAACGGCGCATAGCTCGCGTCGGTGCCGAAGCGCAGCGTGGTCCAGTCCTTCGCGGCGGCGGTGCCTGCGGATGCGGCGAGCAGGGCGATCGAAACGGCGGCAATCAGTCTCTTCATGGTGTGCATTCCTTGGCGTGGTCTTTCCGGTTCCGTACGACGCGGTTCAGCCGGACTGGGCGTGGAGACGGCTAGGCCTCCGCACTGCCATTAAGACAGAAAATAAAATCGGAGTCCAGAATGGACAAAAAATATCGATTCGGCGCGAATGAGGCGAGCCGAGAGACGTGACCGAAGCGACGACGGGGGGCGACCCTTGCAAAAATACGAGAATGGACTAATGTTGTTAGTGAATTCGTTTTGAGACTAACGAGCATGTCCCAGCCCGCCCACCTTCCGCATTCCGTTCCGCCGCAGGCCTCGGTCGCGCAGATGTCGGCGGCCGGCCTGCGCGCGTTCTTCAACATCGCGCGCGACTGGGCGCTGACGATCGACGAGCAGATCGTGCTGCTCGGGTCGCCCGGCCGCTCGACGTTCTTCAAGTGGAAGGCGGCGCCGGAATCGGCGCGCCTGCCGCGCGACACGCTCGAACGCCTGTCGCTGCTGCTCGGCATCTACAAGGCGCTGCAGATCCTGCTGCCGCAGCCGGCCGCCGCCGACGCGTGGGTCAAGCGCCCGAACGACGCGGCGCCGTTCGGCGGCAAGCGCGCGCTGGATCGCATGCTGGCCGGCAACGTCGGCGATCTCGTCGCCGTGCGCCAATACCTCGACGCGATGCGGGGCGGATGGGCGTGAACGTTCCGGACGCATCGCTGCAGTGGCCGGTCACGGCCCTCGACTGGGCGCCCGCCTATCGCGTCATTCCCACCCGCTTTCCGGCGATCAACCTGTTCGACCGCGTCGCGTCGGCGGACGATTTCGACGCGCTGTACGCGCTCGAATCGCTGACCAACGACCGCATCCGCAACGAAGTGGGCGCGCTCGACCTCGTGCCGCCCGCCGAGCGCCGCTACGGGCTCGGCTGGGGGCCGATCATGGCCGCCTTCACGCATCTGAATCCGCAGGGCAGCCGTTTCTCGGACGGCAGCTACGGCGTGTTCTACTGCGCGCGCTCCCGCGACACGGCGATCGCGGAAACCCGCTACCACAGCGCGCTGTTCCTGGCCGCGACGAAGGAGCCGCCGATGCGCCAGCAGATGCGGCTGTATACGGTGGCCGCACAGGGCGAGGTGGCCGACGTGCGCGCGTGGCCGCAGCGCGATCCGGCGCTGCTGCATCCGGTCGATTACGGTGCGGGGCAGGCGCTCGGGCGGGCGGTGCGCGACGCGGGCGGGGCGGGCGTCGTCTATCCGTCGGTGCGCGATCCGCTCGGCGAATGCCTGGCGGCGTTCCGCACCGCGATCCTGCACGACTGCCATCACGCGGCCTATCTCGAATACAACTGGAACGGCCACGCGGTCGATGCGGTGTTCGAGCTGAGCCAGGTGGGGTAGCGGCCGCCGGCGTCAAGGCAACGCCCACTCGCCCGCATGCCGCTCGCGCGCCTCGGCTTGCGACACCGACCAGCTCTTGCCGGTGCGCGGCTCGACGAGCGTGAGCCGGCCGGCCGGCGCGAACGCGCCCGTGTCGATGAACCATTGCGCGCCGATCCGCAGCGGCGCGCGCACCGGCGTATGGCCGCTGCACGTCAGCGACAGGCCGTCCTGCCGGACGGGATCGGCGAGCCCCTGCACGAGATCGCGCCCCCATATCAGCCGCTCGCGCACGTCCGCCGTGTAACTGCCCGTATCGAGCGCGGCATCCGGGCCGAAGAATTCCGCATGCAGCACGTTGAAGCGCGCGGGCCCGTCGCCGATCACGCGCACGAGCGGCAGCGTGTCGACCCGCGCCGCATGCGCGTGCAGGCGCTCAGGCGGCAGGTCCGCGCCCCAGTCGCCGCCGATGCCGCGCCACGCGTCGGCCGGCAGCTGGCCGCGCGCGACGAGGCACAGCACTTCCTCGTGATTGCCGCGCACGACGTGGCACCACGGGCGATCGAGCAGGTCGAGCGCGGCTTCCGATTCGGGGCCGCGGTCGACCAGGTCGCCGACGGAGAACAGGCGGTCGCGGGCCGGGTCGAAGCGGACGTCGTGCAGCAGCGCGCGCAGCGGGCCGAGGCAGCCGTGCAGATCGCCGACGACGAAATCGCGGCCCGCCGTGTTCGCGGGGTGGCGGCAGAGGGTGGGGGCGGCAGTCATCTTCTTATCTTAGGCGCTGGCATCGGTCGCCACGCCGAGCCGGAATGGCGATAATCGGGGCGGTACCCGCCGGGCGGCCCGCAGCGGGCCTTCGCGCGCCGCCCGGCGCCTTTCCATTCGCTTTCGGACACCCACGATGACCCTTTATCCGCAGGTATTACGCAACCGGCCGCGCCTGATGGCGGCGCTCGTCGCGGGCGTGCTCGGCGCGCTCCTGCTGCCCGCGCCGCTGCGCCCGGGCGCACGCGCGCTGGTCGGCTGGGACGTCGCGATCTGGCTGTACCTGGCGATGATGTGGATACGCATGGTGACCGCGCACCATCACAAGGTGCGCGAGATCGCCATGCGCGAGGACCAGAACGCGACCACCGTGCTGACGGTGATCTGCGTCGCGACCGTCGCGAGCGTCGCGGCGATCGCGATCGAGCTGGCGACCGCGAAGAACGTGGGCTTTCGCGCCGGGCTCGGCCATTACGCGGTGACGGCCGCGACGCTGTTCGGCGCGTGGTTCCTGATCCCGACGATCTTCACGCTGCATTACGCGCGGCTCTACTACGGGTCGCCGGCCAGCGAGCGCGCGCTGCGCTTTCCGGACAGCAAGCTCGAGCCCGACTACTGGGATTTCCTGTACTTCTCGTTCACGATCGCGGTCGCGTCGCAAACCGCCGACGTGTCGCTCGGCAGCCGCCCGGCGCGGCGCGCGGTGCTGTCGCAATCGATTCTTTCGTTCTACTTCAACATGGCCGTGCTGGGCCTGTCGATCAACGTCGCGGCCGGGCTGTTGAGCTGAGCCGCCGTTGCGGGCGCGCGGCGGCGCGTCACGCGAGCAGCGCGTACGGGCCGCCGCGTTCGAGCGCGCGTTGGTAGGCAGGCCGCGCATGAATCGTGTCGAGGAAGCGCGCGATCGCCGGATGCGCGCTGCCGCCGCCGCGCGCGGTCGCCGCTTCGAGCGGGAAGCTCATCTGGATGTCCGCCGCGCTGAAGCTGTCGCCGACGAACCAGCCGGTGCGGCGCAGCATGTCGTCGAGGTAGCCGAGATGCAGCGCGATCTGCGGATCGATGAAGCTCGACTGCAGCGTCGCGGCGATCTTGCGCGCGATCGGCCGCGCGAAGAACGGCATCGGCGCGTTCGCGATCCGCAGCGCGACCAGCTTGAGCAGCAGCGGCGGCATCGCCGAGCCTTCCGCGTAATGCAGCCAGTACGTGTAGTCGAGCCGCTCCGTCGTGCCCGGCGGCGGCGCGAGGCGGCCCGCGCCGTAGCGCTCGACCAGGTAGTCGACGATCGCGCCTGATTCGGCGAAGGTGCGGCCGTCGTCGGTGACGACCGGCGACTTGCCGAGCGGATGGATCGCGCGCAGCGCGGGCGGCGCGAGCATCGTCTTCGGGTCGCGCGCGTAGCGCACGATCTCGTACGGCACGCCGAGTTCCTCGAGCAGCCAGAGCACGCGCTGCGAACGCGAGTTGTTCAGGTGGTGGACGGTGAGCATGGGCGGGCCGGGGCAGGGGCGGGAACCTCATCATAGAGGGTGTGCGCACCGGGCGGCACGTCCATTCGCGGCCCGTGTGCCGTCACGCGCGCCGCACCGCGATCCACGCGCCCCAGAACAGGCTCGCAAAAAAGCGCAGCGGCGCGTCGAACCCGGCGTCGTGCAGCAACCGGTGGATGGCGTCCTCGGTCGCGGGCGGATCGGCGCCTTGCAGGATCTTCGCGAGCTTCGCGTCCACCACGTCGGGCGTCGCGCCCTTCATCCGCCAGCGCTGCCGCCACGCGTCGAGCAGGCGCGGGTGCGCCGCATAGTGCCGGTAGTTGCCGGCGACGACGAGCGGTGCGCCGGGCTTCAGCCGCCGCGCGATCGCGCGCAGCAGCGCGGCTTTCGCGTCGTCGCCGGGCAAGTGGTGCAGCACGCCGATCAGCGTCGCGCCGTCAAAGGCGGCCGTGTCGGGCAGCGCGTCGACTTCGGCCTCGACGAAGCGCGTGCGCGCGCCGTACCCGGCGGCCTCGACGTTGCCGCGCGCGAGCGCCAGCATCGGCGCGGACGGGTCGGCGGCGGTGAAGCGCCAGCCCGGTTCGAGCGCGGCGGCGACGAGGATTTCCTGGCCGGTGCCGCCCGCGCCCGCGACGAGCAGTTGCGCGTCCGGCCGGCCGATCGTCGACGCGAGCATGCAGGCGGCCAGTTCGTGGCACGCGTCGTAGCCGGCGAGGGCGATGCGGGATTGCTCGGCGTATTCGGCGGCACGCGCCGGATCGAATTTCGCGGCGCTGGCGGGAAGCGACATGGCGGGTCCTCGGCGGGTGCGCGGACGGCGTGCCCGCGCGATGCCGCAGAGCGTAAGCGCGACGCCGATGGCCAACAAGGCGAGCGGCCATTCCGGTATCGCGACTACCTTGCTGCGGCGCGATGCGCGATGCGCGATGCGCGATGCGCGGGCATCGGCGCGCTCGCGCGAAGCGCCGGGGCCGGGAGCCGGGAGCCGGTGCCGGTGCCGGGAGCCGGTGCCGGGAGAGCCCTGAGCCCGGAACCCGGAACCCGGAACCCGGAACCCGGAACCCGGAACCCGGAACCCGGAACCCGGAACCCGGAACCCGGAACCCGGAACCCGGAACCCGGAACCCGGAACCCGGAACCCGGAACCCG
>Ga0157367_1000315_pt1 | contig 24713 bp, 17 predicted proteins | sample AttbisABBM2_FD_113142 | JGI IMG/M metagenome (GOLD analysis project Ga0157367, IMG submission 113142) | Fungus gardens microbial communities from leaf cutter ant in Botucatu, State of São Paulo, Brazil - Atta bisphaerica ABBM2 | ecosystem: Host-associated > Fungi > Mycelium > Unclassified ... | reverse complement strand
CCTTTGACCTTATCGCGCTCGAAGGTTTTCGGATCCTGCGCGGCCAGCGCTTCAAGACGCTGCTGGCGCACCTCCGGCGTATCGCTCTGCTTGCGCGCGCTAAAGGAGTGCAGAACCTTCTCAACGCCCTCGAAGCAGAGAAATGCCCCGCCAATCATCAGTAACGGCGTGATGGCCCAGGGAATGAATGCGCTGATCAGCAGCGCCAGCGGGACCAGAATCACCTTATTCAGGAAGGAGCCTTTTGCTACGCCCCACACAACCGGCAGTTCACGGTTTGCCCTTACCCCACTCACCTGCTGGGCGTTAAGCGATAAATCATCTCCCAGCACGCCTGCGGTTTTCTTCGCCGCCAGTTTTCCCATCACTGAAATGTCATCCAGTAAGGTGGCAATATCATCCAGCAATGTTAATAAGCTACTTCCTGCCAAAATCTTAATCCTTCATTTTTTGGTAATTAAGTGAATAGTATGGAGCAAAAGCGCCAACCCGGAAACAGGCACCTGACGTCAACAAAAAATTCACATCCGCTACACAATTAAAGGGCTCGCCAGCGCGATAGTTTTCGCGTTTACTATCAGCGAACTTTTTATTTCGTCGTGAGGGATTATGCGTTTCCGGCAACTGCTACCGCTCATCGGGGCACTCTTTTCGCTGTACATCATCTGGGGTTCAACCTACTTTGTCATTCGCATCGGCGTGGAAAGCTGGCCGCCGCTGATGATGGCGGGCATTCGCTTCCTCTCGGCGGGCATCCTGCTGCTGGCCTTCCTGCTGCTGCGCGGGCATAAGCTCCCCCCACTGCGCCCGATGCTGAACGCCGCCCTGATCGGCCTGCTGCTGCTGGCGGTGGGTAACGGGTTTGTGACGATTGCCGAGCACCAGAAGGTCCCGTCCGGGATCGCCGCCGTGGTCGTTGCCACCGTACCGCTGTTTACCCTCTGCTTTAGCCGCCTTTTCGGTATCCGCACCCGCAAGCTGGAATGGCTGGGGATCGGTATTGGCCTGGCCGGCATTGTTCTGCTCAACAGTGGCGGTAACCTGAGCGGGAATCCGTGGGGCGCGGTGATTATCCTGATTGGCTCGATGAGCTGGGCGTTTGGTTCCGTCTACGGTTCGCGTATCGAACTGCCGACCGGCATGATGGCAGGCGCGATAGAGATGCTCGCCGCGGGGATTGTCCTGCTGCTGGCCTCCGCGCTGACGGGAGAAAAGCTGACCGCACTGCCGGACCTGTCGGGCTTTCTCGCGGTAGGGTATCTGGCGCTGTTTGGCTCTATCATCGCCATTAATTCCTATATGTTCCTGATCCGCAACGTCTCCCCGGCTGTCGCCACCAGCTACGCCTACGTCAACCCGGTCGTGGCCGTACTGCTCGGGACAGGACTGGGGGGAGAAACGCTCTCACCTGTGGAATGGATTGCTCTTGGGATCATTGTGTTTGCCGTCGTGCTGGTCACGCTGGGCAAATATCTGCTGCCGGCAAAACCGGTCGTCACCCCTTGCGGGGTGGAGAAACCGTAAGCAGGTGAATGCCCTGCGTGTCGATCTGCGCGGTCTGGCCGCCGCCGCAGATCCACTCTTCCAGCCGTTCGCTCAGATCGGCATCATTCAGCTTTAATCTGCCTCTCAGCGCACACTCCCAGACGATCAGCACCCGCCAGCCCTGCGCCAGCAGCGTGGTCAGATCCCGCCTGTCGCGCTCGACGTTCTTGCCAATCTTATCCAGCCAGAAATCAGTGCGCGTCGCCGGGACTTTAAACAGGTAGCAGTCGTGGTGGTGCCAGAAACAGCCGTGGGTAAAGATGATGCACTGCCAGGCGTCGATGACGAAATCGGGGCGACCCGCAAGCGCGGGATCCTGCACGCGGAAATCAAACCCCGCCTGCGTCAGCAGCCCGGCCAGTCGCTTTTCGATGGCGGTATCACGCGTGCCGATGGCACGCATGTTTTTGCTGCGCGTCGCCTTATCGTGAACATCCGTCATTGACGGCCTCACCCTGACGGAGCGCCACCGCCTGTCTGATGCGCGAGGCCAGCAGTTTGGCCACAGCGGCGAACGCGGGAACCACCACCGAATTACCAAACTGGCGGTACGCCTGGGTATCCGAGACCGGAATGCGGAAGCGATAACCCTGCGGCGTTTCAAATCCCATCAGCCGGGCGCATTCCCGCGGCGTTAAGCGTCGCGGACGGTGACGCTGATTATGCGGATCGTCGAAATCTTTTTCACCCAGCGCCTTGTCCCACCCTCTGTCGATCAGGATTTCCGCGCCGTCTTTGTAGTAGCGAGCAGACAGCGTACGGGTCACGCTGTGCGGATCGTTCGGGTTTACCATCCCAAAACCGAAGCCGTTACCCTTTGCCTGATGTTTCTTGGCATAGCGGTAGAGGTATTTCCACAGCACCGGGGTGAGGATAAATTTCGCGTCAACGGCGGGTTCCAGCAGGTCGGCCACGGTAGGACGCCGCTCGGGATACAAAGACGGGATATCCCGCAGGGTGAAATCCCCCTTGAGATTGAGATCGCGGCGGAAACCCACCAGCACGATACGTTCGCGGTGCTGGGGCAGGAAATGTTTCCCATCAATGATTTTGGGATCGTCCGCGCCCATGTCCTGTGAATCGGCCACGTCATAACCCAGCTCATCCAGCGTTTGCATGATAATGCGGAAGGTTTTCCCGCCGTCGTGGCTTTTTAAGTTTTTGACGTTTTCCAGTACAAAAATGGCCGGACGACGGGCGTCAATAATGCGCGCCACGTCAAAAAACAGCGTTCCCTGGGTATCACAGGCGAAACCGTGGGCGCGTCCAAGCGCATTCTTTTTGGAGACGCCGGCCAGCGAGAACGGCTGACACGGGAAGCCCGCCAGCAGCACATCATGCGCCGGGATCGTCTGGCGAATGTGCTCGGCGGCCTGCTCATCGCTCACGCCGCTTTTATGGCTCAGGGTGACATCGCGGATATCCGCGTTGAAGTGATGCTCGTGCGGATCGCAGTACCAGTTTGCCTTGTAGGTGCGCACGGCGTGCTTGTTCCACTCACTGGTAAACACGCACTGTCCACCGATGGCTTCAAAACCGTGTCGGATGCCGCCGATACCGGCAAACAGATCGATAAACCGGAAGGCATAGTTCGGGTGCGCGGCAGAAGGACGCGGAAGCAGGTTTTGCAGATAACGAAATTCGCCTTCACTCAGGCGACGCCCTGCGCGGTCGCTGGTCAGCAGACGTTTAAGGATCGCCGGGCTCCAGTGGCTCTCGCCGTGCGCCACCAGCAGACTGGCCAGCGTTTTAGCATCATAGATATCCAACAGCTGGCGCAGTAAGGCCTGCACCGTTGCCGTTGATTTCTCAGCCTGCGCGGGCGCGGGCTCTGTCACTGATCGATTTTCCTGCATTCTTTTAACCGGAGAATAAAGACTGGGAACAGATTACCACAGTTCAGTTGCGCAAACTGCGACGGAAGCGGTTCAACACCTGGCTATCCAGCCCGATGCAGTCGCCGTGTAATTCGGCGCTGAGTTTCGCCATAAACTGGATCAGGAAATCGGCATTGTGACGTGCCAGCTCGCGGCCCATTTCCGTTTGCATTGTATCAGGCAATCTCAACAGCTTGGTCTGAAAATGGTCGAGGGCAAACGCACGGTCGTCGAGGGGACGCGCATCGGCAAAGGGATCGTCGGCGTCAAACAGCGGCACGCCCAGCGCGCCCGAGATGGCAAAGACGCGCGCCAGGCCGATAGCGCCTAACGCTTCCAGCCGGTCAGCATCCTGCACAATTTTGGCTTCCATACTCTGCGGCGCAATCCCGGCGCTGAAGCTGTGCGCCTCAATCGCGTGCGCGACGGCGGCAATATGCTCTGGCGGAAAGTCCGGGAAGTCGCGGCGCAGAATGTCACCCGTCTTGCGTGCTGCCAGCTCTGATGACCGGCTGCGTTCGGGATGGTTTTTCGGCAGGCTGACAATATCGTGAAAATAACATGCGGTCAGGATCACCAGCGGCACCACCGTGTGGTGAACCATGATTTTTTGCGCCGTCATCCAGACCCGTCGAAAATGCGAAATGTCATGTGCGGTATCGTCGGTGCTGTGGTTTTCCTCGAGCCAGCGCTCAAATCTGTGCTGCCACTGGGCAAGTTCCATCGTCATATCCTGTTGTTTAAAAGAGCGTGAATTATAACACAACCGAATCAAACCAATTAAAAAATAGAATTGCGAAATACTTAATAATAATTACATCATATAAATTCAATGAATTAATTCACTGGAAAAATAAAGAGATTAATGGAAATATTTAGCAATATTTCATCGAATTTAATTACATTTATTTTTGAAACTAAATGACATCTTCTGGAATAGTATCGACCCTGTAATTACGGAGAGTAAATACATATATTCATATAAATTATCTTTTAAGGGAATATATAATGAAAAGAAAAGTTCTGGCAATTCTGGTACCCGCGTTATTAATGGCAGGCGCAGCAAATGCGGCTGAGATGTACAACAAAAACGGCAACAAAGTTGACCTGTACGGCAAAGTCGATGCGCGTCACACCTTCTCTGACCACGCTGGCGACGACGGTGACGAAACCTATGTGCAGATTGGCTTTAAAGGCGAAACCCAGATCGCTAACGACCTGATCGGTTACGGCCAGTGGGAATACAAAACCTACGCTAACGATACCGAAGGCGCGGGTGACAAATCATTTAACCGTCTGGCATACGCTGGCCTGAAATATGGCGAATACGGTTCATTTGATTATGGCCGTAATTACGGTGTCGTGTATGACGTAGAAGCCTGGACCGATATGCTGCCTGTATTTGGCGGTGACTCTTACACCTGGACCGATAACTTTATGAACGGTCGTGCTAACGGTCTGGCAACCTACCGTAACCAGGATTTCTTCGGTCTGGTTGAGGGGCTGAATTTCGCGCTGCAGTATCAGGGCGCGAACGAAGGTCAGGATGCAACAGAAGATCAGGAAGGCACGAAAAACGGTCATAAAGACGTACGCTTCCAGAACGGCGACGGCTTCGGCATGTCTACCTCTTATGACTTCTCTGGCGATCTTTCCGGCCTGAGCCTGGGTGCTGCGTACTCGTCTTCTGACCGTACTAACGCACAAGAAGCTGCGGGAGTGAATAATGCGCGCTTTGCCAGCGGTAAAACAGCAGAAGCATGGACCATTGGTGCGAAATATGACGCCAATAACGTCTACCTGGCGATGATGTATGCTGAAACCCGCAACATGACGCCATACGGTGATTATGGTATTGCAGATCAGACTCAGAACTTCGAAGCGGTAGCACAGTACCAGTTCGACTTCGGCCTGCGTCCATCCCTGGCATGGGTTTACTCCAGGGGCAAGGACATGACTTATCCAGGCAACGCCAGCAACCCTCAGGGTCAACATGGCGACATGGACCTGGTTAACTATATCGACCTGGGTATGACCTACAGCTTTAACAAGAATTTCTCTACCTATGTTGACTACAAAATCAACATGCTGGACAACGATGATAGCTTCTACGAAGCCAATGGTATTTCCACCGATGACATCGTTGGCGTAGGCATGACCTACCAGTTCTAATCTCCAAAAATATCAAAGGCCGCAATTGCGGCCTTTTTTATATCTTCACTTTATATTACGGCGCTTCCTGCAGCGCCACGCGGATAAACCCGTTATTCTGCGCCAGCAGTTCATGGGCTTTCCACGCATCCAGCCCTGTCAGCACCATTAATACTGCCGTCTTACAGTGATGGTTACAGCTCTCCAGCGCGGCTTTTGCCTCCGTCCTGCTGCATCCCCCCGCTTCCATCACAATCGCGATTTGTCGTTCAGCCCATTTGGTTGTGCCTGCCTCAAGATCCACCCGTAAGTTGCTGTAAACCCGTCCGGTTCGGACGGCCAGCCCGGTGGCGATCATCGAGAGGATCATTTTCTGCGCAATCCCCGCTTTGGTGTTGAGATAGCCTGCGACGACGTCGGCCCCCAGCTCCGGAGCGATAACCATGCTCGCCAGCTGTGCAGCTTCACTTTGCGCATCACCGGTAATAATGGCGACCGGTGAACCCAGCGACCACGCATGGCGCATTGCCCCCCAGACCCACGGCGTTTTTCCGCTGACGGTCACGGCCAGCATCATATCGTGTTCACCAAACTTGATGGCCTGCAAATCGGCAACGCCGCGCTCGTAGCTCCCTTCACCTTCTTGTGCCGTAACGGCCACCACCGGGGTTTTGCCCGGCGCATAATCATCGGCAACCTGTTGCGCAATGCGCCCTGACGGCCCAGCGCCAACGATGACCAGTCGACCGCCGTGGCTGAGCGTCGCGGCGGCGTTGTCCACCACGCGGGCGAGAGTAGGTAAACAGGGGGTAATCGCAGCAGAAATGAGTGCATCATCCTGGTGAATGACTTTCAGCATGTCCAGCGTGGACAATCTATCAATATTCATCGTGCTGGCGTGCCGTCTTTCCTTGACCGAACCGGTAAGCATAATGCTCATAAACAGCCTCCTTATTATGAGTACCCACACACTATAAAGTGTTTTATATAGATGACCTGCGAGGAGGGTCACGAAAAGAGGACCAAATCCACGCCTTTACATGGCTTTAAGAAAAGCGCGTCATCGGCGATAATTACCCCTTTCTTAATCATCGCGGAGTGTTGATGAGCGATTTGCAGCCTTTCCTTTCGACGCGCAAGCGCCCCATGAAACTGAACACGCTGGTCACGTTGATGGTGTGCGCGATTATTGCCTCTGTGCTGCTGGTGGTCTTTGCGCTCTACTCCGTACAAATCACCCGGGCGACCCGCGATGATGTTAAAGACACTGCGCTCGGCATTGCCCGCACCCTCGCCGACAGCCCCGAGATACAGCGCGGCCTGATGCAGGCACCGCAGGAGAATATTATTCAGCCCATCGCCCAGGCGGTGACAAAACGAAACGATCTGCTGTTCACCGTGGTCACCGATATGCGCGGGATCCGCTATTCACACCCGAACGAGGCGCTGCTGGGGCTGCATTTTATCGGCGATGATTTAACCCCCGCGCTGGAAGGCAAAGAGAACGTATCGGTTAACCGGGGCGCGCTCGCCGAAGCGCTGCGCGTTTTTACGCCCGTCTACGACGGCCAGCACGAGCAGATCGGCGTGGTGGTGGTCGGTATCTCCCTGAATAAGGTTGAAGAGCAGATTGCCCGCGGGCGGCTAAACGCCGTCTGGACCATTTTATTCAGTATTTTTATGAGCTCCATGGCAATTTGGGGCCTGGTGCGGGTACTGAAACGCATCCTGTTCGGACTCGAACCTTACGAAATTTCCGCCCTGTTCGAACAGCGTCAGGCGATGCTGCAGTCGCTTCGCGAGGGGGTGCTGGCCGTCGATATTCACGGACGGGTGACGATGATCAACCAGACCGCCAGAGAAATATTGCTTCTCCCCTCCGGCAAGCAGACCGAAAACGCCAGCGCGCCCCTGCTGGCCAGCCTGCGTGAAGTCTCAAAGACGGGCGTCGCGCGCCAGGATCAGGAGATCAGCTGTAACGGGCGTCTGTTGCTGTGCAATATGGTGCCCGTTAAAAGTCAGGATCGGGTGATCGGCGCCATCACCACCTTCCGTGATAAAACGGAAATCAGCCAGCTGATGCAGCGTATTGATGGCATGGTCAACTACGTCGACGCCCTGCGCAGCCATACGCACGAGTTTATGAATAAACTGCATGTGATCCTGGGCCTGCTGCACATGAAGCGCTACGACAAGCTGGAAGAGTACATCATTCAGACGGCACAAAATTACCAGACGGATATCGGTACGATACAGAGCAAGGTAAAATCCCCGGTTATCGCCGGGTTCCTGCTGGGTAAAATCAACCGGGCGAAAGAAGCGGGCGTCACCCTGACGCTGGCAGATGAATGCCAGATACCGGATACCGCGAGTGAAGAACAGGTCGCGGTGCTGATCACCGCGCTGGGTAACCTCATTGAAAACGCGCTTGACGCGATGGAAGGACAGCAGGAAGGTGAGATCGGCCTGCTGCTGCATTATCAGAATGGCTGGCTAAGTTGTGAAGTCAGCGACGATGGCCCCGGCATTGATCCCGCTCAGCTGGAGTCTATTTTTACCAAGGGCTTCTCAACAAAAGGTGAAAACCGCGGCGTTGGGCTGTTCCTTGCTCGCCAGCAAATCCAGAACCTCGGCGGCGATATCACCGTCGAGTCTGAGCCAGGCGTATTTACCCAATTTTTTGTTCACATCCCCTGGGATAGCGAGAGGAATATCGCGTGATAAATGTATTAATTGTCGATGATGATGCCATGGTAGCCGACCTCAACCGTCTGTATGTCAACCGTGTTGAAGGTTTTAGCTGCTGCGGCGTCGCCTCCACGCTAAACCAGGCCGAGGCCATCATTAATAACCCCAGCCAGCCTGTCGATCTGGTGCTGCTGGATGTCTATATGCAGCAGGATAACGGTCTGGATCTGCTGCCCGTTATTCGCGCATCCGGTCGCCCAATCGATGTGATTATGATCTCGTCCGCTGCCGACGCCGCCACGATCCAGACCTCCATTCATTACGGCGTGGTGGATTATCTGATCAAGCCGTTCCAGTTCCCCCGCTTTGAAGAGGCGCTGAACGGCTGGAAGGCAAAGCACAATCTGATGGGTTCGCACCAGTATTACGAGCAGGCCGACGTCGACCGGCTGATCCACGGCGGAGCGCCGGAACTGGCCGACAGTAAAAAGCTGCCGAAGGGGTTAACGCCGCAAACGCTGCGCACGATTTGCCAGTGGATTGACGCTCACCCGGAGACGGAGTTTTCTACCGATGACCTGGCAAACGCCGTCAATATTTCCCGCGTGTCCTGCCGTAAGTACCTGATTTGGCTCGCGCAAATCAATATTCTGTTCACCAGCATTCATTACGGCGCCACCGGCCGGCCGGTGTATCGCTACCGTCTCCAGCCGGAGCAAACCGGCCTGCTCAAGCAATACTGTCAGTAACGCGGTAGTCGTTATCCAGCAGGGTAAAGCGGAAGTGGTGCATCGAGGAGATCACCACTTCTTTTGTTTTGGTCACAAAGATTGCTTCAATATCGGGTCGCGCGCGCAGGGCGGCACAGCCCTTCTCCACACCCATCCCGTACATCAGCGTGGTCCAGATATCGCCGTCGATGGAGTCTTTCGAAATAATCGTCACGCTGTCCAGTTCGTTGTCCAGCGGATACCCGGTGCGCGGATCGAGAATGTGGTGATAGCGCCTGCCGTTTTGTTCGAAGTAGCGCTCGTACGTTCCCGACGTCACGACGGACAGGTTCTCTACGGTCATCGTGCCGATCAGCGCGTCACCGGCGAACGGTTTTTTCAGCCCCACGCCCCAGCCCCCCTCCGGCGAGCCTAACGTCTGGATGTTTCCGCCAAGGTTGATCAGCCCCAGCTCAGCCCCCTCTTTACGAAGATAATCACGCACCCTGTCGTCGATATAGCCTTTGGCGATGGCCCCCAGATCGATCTCCATCCCCGTCCGGGTCAGAAACACGCTGCTGCTGGCCTCATCAAGGACAACATCCTCTGGGCGGGTCATCGCCAGCAGCGACGCGATTTCATCGGCAGGCGGAACGCTGTCCCCCTGAAAACCAATCTTCCAGCGCTTCACCAGCGGACCGATCGCCAGATTAAAGGCGCTGTCCTTGAGCAGGCTTGCCGCTTTTGCACAGCGGATCAGATCAAACACCGGTCGGCTGACGGTGACCGGATGCTGGCCGGCCGCATGGTTGATATCCATCACCTGCGAGTGCGCGCGGTTAACGGTTAGCAGGTCTTCGTACTGTTTGATCAGGCGAAACACGCGGGACGCGAGGGCTTCGTCATGGGAGAATAGCTTCAGGAGGATGGGTGAGCCCATCAGGACGGCGGAGTAGCTGTAAACACGATGGCTATCAGGCATGGTATGAGTCCTCAGATGTAGCCCCGGCAAGCACCGCGCCGCCGGGGAAAATGCCGGATAGCGCTGCGCGCATCCGGCCTACATAGCAGGTGCCTTACCTCTTTTTCGAACGCAGAGCCGCCTGATGTCCTGCAAGGGTACCAAAAATAATGATATCTGCCACCGCGTTACCGCCGATACGGTTACCGCCGTGGATCCCGCCGACCACTTCACCGGCCGCAAACGCCCCTGGCAGCACGTTGTGGTTGCTGTCCAGCACGCAGGTTTCGGTGTTGATGGTCACGCCACCCATGGTGTGGTGCACGCCCGGCGCAATCTGAATGGCGTAGAACGGCCCTTCGTTGATCGGTGCACGCAGCGCGGTGGTACGACCAAAATCGTCATCGTGCTGTTTCTCAACGAAACCGTTGTAACGTTCCAGGGTCGCGAGGAAAGCGTGGTAATCCATGCCGAGCGCTTCTGCCAGGGCTTTCGGCGAGCTGGCGCTGGTCACGAAGCCTTTGGCAATGTACTCATCCGCGGCTTTGTTTTTGGCGCGTACGTGCTCGTCAAAGACGATGTAAGCGTATTTCTCCGGCAGCGCGATGATTGACGCCGAGACTTTATCGCGGGTCGACATTTCGTTGTAGAAGCGTTCCCCTTTCTGATTGACCAGAATCGCCCCGCCGCCGCGGATGGATTCGGAAATCAGGTACGAGGTTTTCTGCTCGACGGTTGGGTGAATTTGGATTTCGCCCATATCTACAGTGCCCGCCCCGATGCGTTCCAGCAGCGCGATGCCGCCGCCGGTAGCCCCTTTGTGGTTGGTGGTGACGAACCCTTCCAGATCCGGACGGTATTTCACAACCATCTGGCTGTTGGCGCTGAAGCCGCCGGTTGCCACAATCACGCTTTTCGCTGCCACGGTGACGGTTTCGTTCTCTTCAGTGGTCAGACGTACGCCGGTCACTTCGCCGTTCTCGAAGAGAATGTCGCTGACGGAAGTATCCAGCATCACCTCGATGTTGCGTTTGTTGACGTTACGCACCAGGCCGCTGATCAGATAGCCCCCCACCGCAGAACCGTCTTTTGGACGGTGAGTACGGTCGATGCTCATCCCGCCAGTGGTAGTGATGTCGTTCAGCATAATGCCGCGCGTTGCCAGCCACTCAATCGCCTGTGGCGCGTTCTCGACAAAGCGGCGCAGCAGTTCCGGGTTGTTCTTGTTGCCGCCGCCTTTCAGGCTTTCCTGGTAGAACAGCTCTTTGCTGTCCTGAATGCCCTTCACGCGCTGGAAGCGGGTTTCAGCGGCGTTCATACCGGCAGAGGCTTTAATGGTGTTCCCGCCGATGGTTGGCATTTTCTCAACAATCAGCACGCTCGCACCTTCGTCGTGAGCCTGAATCGCCGCCGCCAGACCGGCGCCGCCGCTACCGACAACCACCACATCCACGCTGCGGGTTTCGTTCGGGTCAACGCCCTCTTCCGCTGCCAGCGCCTTGCTGGACTTCAGCATCGCTTTCGAGACCGCTTTCTTCACCGCTTCACTCTGGCTGGTTGCGCCGGTGATGGCATCCACGTGCGGGGTATTAGCGTCCAGAATGCGGGTACGGATCTCTTCAAAGCTGGTGACGAACTCAACGTCTTCACTCGGGCCGGAGGCCAGCTCGATGTCCGCAATGCGGTCGGTTTCCAGGCTGACGTTAATCACCAGTTCGTTAGCGTCATCCTGCACTTTCTCAGCAAAGGTACCCGGTTTGAATTTGGATTCGCCCATGCTCATGTCGCGGATCATCGCTTCTACCAGCGAGAAGCGCCACAGCGGTTCAGGAATGCTCAACGCCTCGCGTTTGGTGCTGTCCATAAACAGCTCAAGGCTTTCGCCAGCCGCGATACGGTCTGTCCAGTCCGGATAAGCGATGGTGGCGCGGCCCACGGCAATCAGGTCGTAACCGTGGTCAAGCGCTTCATTCACGTCTGAAGCATTCACCACGCCGCCCACGCCCATGACCGGAACCTGCGCCAGCGTTTCAGAACGCATCGCGCAGTATTTTTCGATAAGCGGCGTCGGGTCCTGGGTGTCGACAATGGAAGGACGCAGGGTCGCGCCGACGGAGAAGTGCAGGTAGTCCACGCCGCGTGCCGCCAGCTTTTCCAGCAGGTACATGGTGTCGTCAAAGCGGATGCCCGGGATTTCCATCTCTTCAGGGGAGAAGCGGTAGCCAATAATAAACGCGTCGTCCGCGTACTGGCGCACCATCTTATGGGTGATATCCAGCACCGCCAGCGGGAACTTCGCGCGGTTATCGCGGCTGCCGCCCCACTCGTCATCGCGCTGGTTTGAATTCGGTGAGTAAAACTGCTGAATCAGATAGGTATTCGCCCCGTGGATTTCCACGCCGTCGAAACCGGCCTGGATGGCGCGGCGCACGGCCTCACCAAACTTGCCGATCATGCCTTCCACTTCTTCAGCGGTCAGAGCTACTGGCGTTGCGGCACCTTCACGCGGCGCAGCTACGGCGCTCGGGCCAACCGGGGTACGGCCGCCAATCAGTTTCGGGTCAACCATGCGGCCGCCGTGGTAGATCTGCAGCAGCGCCTTAGAGCCTTTGGACTTAATGGCCTCTGCGATTTTCGCCAGCCCGGCAATTTTCTCGTCATTATCAATACCGATTGCGCCCGGGAAGGCGAGGCCGAGATCGTCGACGAAGCAGCACTCCACAATGATGGTGCCGATACTGCCGGAACGGGCACGATAGTACTCCACCAGTTCACTGGTAACGGTGCCGTCGTAATAGCCGGTACAGGTGGTCATAGGGGCCATTAACAAACGGTTTTTCAGTTCAGTACCATTCGGTAATGTGAAGGGGCTAAGAATGCGTTCGTTAGTGCTCATAATAGAAACTCCAAACTTTAAAAATTAAGAATTCGTTATCGGATTGGTTTTTTAGTTCGTCGTTATTTGCCGATGTCATGATATTAATATAATGATTTTTTTAGCTTCTAAAGTTATTACGTTAGTTAAAAAACTATTTAATCCCTGCAATAACACAAATAACACATTGGTGTTAGTGAATGTAATTCAGTCATTCACAATAATTTAAAATTCGTTAAATGATTAATGGTAAAGCTATTTCACCGTAACACATAAAAACCTTTTTAAATCAATTAAATGAAAAATAACAAAAGGTAAACATGTTATAAGAATGATAAAATTTACTCATAAAATACGTAATACCCACATACGCCTGAGTGGTTATTAATAAAAGCATAAAAATAACGCTGCAATTCTGTTTTTTTGATCCCGATCAATAGTTATGGCATCCAAAAGCGCAATATAAAAACATCATCATTTTTTAATTTAGCGCCTCAATAAAAGCGTTAAATTGCTATTACTGAAAATACAAAACAGCATCTTTAATAACTAAAAAAAGCAAAGAAACTTAAGAAAGTGATTTTGTTTTTCAGTGCAGCCGAATTTTTGACAACTTAAGACGTGAAACTATGAATACAAAAACTGCTGTAACGCCCCCTGTGGCGAACCAGGCATCAAATGGAAACGCAAAACGATTGCTGATGATGGCGTTACCCATCGTCGTCGCCGTACTGCTGCTGTTTGTTCCGGTACCGGAAGGACTGCCTCCTTACGCATGGCACTACTTCGCTATCTTCGTCGGCGTGATCGTCGGTCTGATCTTCGAACCGCTGCCGGGCGCGGTGATCGGTCTGACCGGCGTGGTCGCCATTGCCCTGTGCAGCCAGTGGGTGCTGTTCAGCCCTGAGCAGCTGGCTGACCCGAAATTCAAGCTGGCAGGCGCCTCCTTTAAGTGGGCGGTGAGCGGGTTTGGTAACTCGACCGTCTGGCTGATTTTCGGTGCCTTCATGTTCGCCGCAGGCTATGACAAAACCCGCTTCGGCCGCCGTCTGGCGCTGATTCTGGTGAAATACCTCGGCCGTCGCAGCCTGACGCTCGGTTACGCGATTACGTTTGCTGACCTGCTGCTGGCACCGTTCACCCCGTCCAACACCGCGCGCAGCGGCGGGACCATCTACCCGATTATCGCTAACCTGCCGCCGCTGTACGGTTCTAAACCGAACGACCCAAGCGCGCGTAAGATTGGTTCTTACCTGATGTGGGTGGCGATCACCGCGGCCTGTATCACCAGTTCAATGTTCCTCTCCGCCCTCGCGCCGAACCTGCTGGCCCTGGCGCTGGTGAAAAGTACGGTTGGTATCGACATCTCCTGGGGCACCTGGTTCCTCGCCTTCCTGCCGCTGGGTATCCTGCTGATTCTGGCCATGCCGCTGCTGGCCTACTGGTTCTACCCACCAGAAGTGAAGGTGAACAACGAAGTGCCGCTGTGGGCGACCCGTGAGCTGGAAAAACTCGGCAAACTGTCCCGCAATGAAATCCTGCTGCTGGTGTTCGTGTGCTGCGCGCTGCTGATGTGGATCTTCGCCGCTGCGTGGATTGAACCCGCTATGGCTGCCCTGCTCATCGTGGGCCTGATGCTGTGGACCGGCGTGCTGGAGTGGAACGATATCACCGGTAACAAAGCCGCGTGGAACACCTTCGTCTGGTTCGCGACCCTGGTTGCGCTGGCGGACGGCCTCTCCTCTACCGGCTTTATCAGCTGGTTAGGCAAAGAAGGCGGTCTGTTGATGAGCGGTATCTCTCCGGGCGTGGCGACCATCGTCCTGCTGCTGGCGTTCTACCTGCTGCACTACCTGTTTGCCAGCACCACCGCGCACACCACGGCGCTGCTGCCAGCGATGCTGACCATCGCCTCCACCATTCCGGGCATGAATATGGAAGTGTTTGTTCTGCTGATGGTGACCTCGCTGGGCGTGATGGGGATCATCACCCCGTACGGTACTGGCCCAAGCCCGATTTACTACGGTAGCGGCTACCTGCCAACCAAAGACTACTGGCGCCTCGGCACCATCTTCGGTGCCATCTTCCTGGCGGCCCTGCTGCTGATTGGTTATCCGTGGATGTCCATGATGTTCTGATTCCTGACCGCCGGACTTCTCCTCCGGCGGTTTTATTTTTTTATACCCTAAATAATTCGAGTTGCAGGAAGGCGGCAAGAGAGTGAATCCCCAGGAGCTTACATAAGTAAGTGACTGGGGTGAACGAACGCAGCCAACGCACATGCAGCTTGAAGTATGACGGGGATGTGGAGCAATACGCTATGTCAAACAAACCCTTTATCTACCAGAACCCCTTCCCTCTTTCGCATGACGACACCGAATACTACCTGCTGACCAAAGAGCACGTCTCCGTTGCCGAGTTCGAAGGCCAGGAGATCCTGAAAGTGGAGCCGGAAGCGCTGACTCTGCTGGCGCAGCAGGCCTTCCACGACGCCGCATTTATGCTGCGTCCTTCCCACCAGAAGCAGGTTGCCGCCATCCTCAACGACCCGGAAGCCAGCCAGAACGATAAGTACGTTGCCCTGCAGTTTCTGCGCAACTCTGAAATTGCCGCAAAAGGCGTGCTGCCAACCTGTCAGGATACCGGCACCGCTATCATCATGGGTAAAAAAGGCCAGCGCGTCTGGACCGGCGGCGGTGACGAAGCGGCCCTGAGCCAGGGCGTGTATAACACCTACATTGAAGATAACCTGCGCTACTCGCAGAATGCGGCGCTGGACATGTATAAAGAGGTGAATACCGGCACCAACCTGCCGGCGCAGATTGATCTCTACAGCGTGGACGGAGACGAATACAAATTCCTGTGCATGGCAAAAGGCGGCGGTTCTGCCAACAAAACCTATCTGTACCAGGAAACCAAAGCGCTGATCACCCCGGCAAAGCTGAAAAACTATCTGGTTGAGAAGATGCGCACTCTGGGAACTGCGGCCTGCCCGCCTTACCATATCGCGTTTGTGATTGGCGGTACGTCAGCGGAAAGCACTCTGAAAACCGTGAAGCTGGCCTCCACGCGCTACTACGACGCGCTGCCAACCGAAGGTAACGAACACGGCCAGGCATTCCGCGACGTTCAGCTCGAACAAGAGCTGCTCCAGGAAGCCCAGAACCTCGGCCTCGGCGCGCAGTTTGGTGGTAAATACTTCGCCCACGATATCCGCGTGATCCGCCTGCCGCGCCACGGCGCCTCCTGTCCGATCGGCATGGGCGTCTCCTGCTCCGCAGATCGCAACATCAAAGCGAAAATCAACCGCGACGGGATCTGGATTGAAAAACTGGAGCACAACCCGGGCCAGTACATTCCTGAATCACTCCGCCAGCAGGGTGAAGGCGACGTGGTGAGCATCAATCTGGACAAACCGATGAATGAGATCCTGGCGCAGCTCTCCGCTCACCCGGTCTCTACCCGCCTGTCGCTGAACGGTACCATCATCGTGGCGCGCGACATCGCCCACGCGAAGCTGAAAGAGCTGCTGGATAACGGTGAGGAACTGCCGCAGTACGTCAAAGATCATCCGATCTACTACGCAGGCCCGGCCAAAACGCCGGAAGGCTACGCGTCTGGCTCACTCGGCCCGACCACGGCGGGACGTATGGACTCGTATGTGGACTTACTGCAGTCCCACGGCGCCAGCATGATCATGCTGGCGAAAGGCAACCGCAGCCAGCAGGTAACCGACGCCTGCCATAAGCACGGCGGCTTCTACCTGGGCAGCATTGGCGGCCCGGCGGCGGTGCTGGCGCAAAACAGCATTAAGAGCCTGGAATGCGTCGCGTATCCGGAGCTGGGAATGGAAGCCATCTGGAAGATCGAAGTGGAGAACTTCCCGGCGTTTATCCTGGTGGATGACAAAGGCAACGATTTCTTCCAGCAGATCCAGAACCAGCAGTGTAAAGGCTGTTCACAGCGCTGAGTAAGAGAGGCCGGGCGGCACAACGCTGCCCGGCGGTAACTGGTTACTCTGCGTCTGCGTTATGTCACAAAACCGAGATATCAGCCACTTAGCTACATTAGGTGAATTAAAAATCAATTAGTTGTTAAGTTATTGTTGCCATTAATTGTATTTTTCCGGCGAATAATATTCATGCAAAAAATGCATCAGCCGATGCGGCATTTGCGCTTATCTATTTCCTCATCCTGATCCAGTTTTCAGAAACAGACGCGTAAAACGTCAACAATAAACTGGAGATAACCATGTTTTCCTCAACCTCACCTGCAACCGTACGTTCGAAGGCGGGCGCGATACTTCGCGTGACGTCCGGCAACTTTCTTGAGCAGTTCGATTTCTTTCTGTTCGGCTTCTATGCCACCTACATCGCCCACACGTTCTTCCCGGCGAGCAGTGAATTTGCGTCGCTGATGATGACCTTCGCCGTCTTCGGCGCGGGCTTTCTTATGCGTCCAATCGGCGCGATCGTGCTTGGCGCGTATATCGACAAAGTGGGGCGCAGAAAGGGGCTGATCGTCACGCTGTCCATCATGGCGGCGGGGACGTTCTTGATTGTGCTTATCCCCTCTTATCAAAGCATCGGCCTGTGGGCGCCGCTGCTGGTGCTGACGGGGCGTCTGCTGCAGGGCTTTTCCGCCGGTGCCGAGCTTGGAGGCGTCTCAGTCTATCTGGCCGAAATCGCCACGCCGGGCCGCAAAGGGTTTTACACCAGCTGGCAGTCCGGTAGCCAGCAGGTCGCCATTATGGTCGCCGCGGCGATGGGCTTTGCCCTGAATGCCCTGATGGAGGAGAGCGCTATTCGCGAATGGGGCTGGCGCATCCCGTTCCTGTTCGGCTGTTTAATCGTGCCGTTTATCTTTTTCCTGCGCCGCAAGCTGGAGGAAACGGAAGAGTTCAGCGCGCGCCGCCATCATCTGGAGATGCGTCAGGTCTTTAAAACGCTGCTTGGCAACTGGCAAGTGGTGGTCGCGGGCATGCTGATGGTGGCGATGACCACCACCGCGTTCTATCTGATCACCGTCTACGCACCCACCTTTGGCAAAAAGGTGCTGATGCTGAGCGCCTCGGACAGCCTGCTAGTCACGCTGCTGGTGGCGATCTCTAACTTCATCTGGCTGCCGGTGGGCGGTGCCCTGTCGGACCGTTTCGGGCGCAAGCCGGTGCTGATTGCCATGACCCTGCTGGCGCTGGCGACCAGCTACCCGGCCCTGACGCTGCTGGCGAGCGCGCCCAGCTTCTCGATGATGCTGAGCGTGCTGCTGTGGCTCTCCTTCCTCTACGGCCTCTATAACGGCGCAATGATCCCGGCTCTGACGGAAATTATGCCGGCTGAAGTGCGCGTGGCGGGCTTCTCGCTGGCTTACAGCCTGGCAACGGCGGTCTTTGGCGGCTTTACCCCGGTCATGTCCACCGCGCTGATTGAATACACCGGTGACAAAGCCTCGCCGGGCTACTGGATGAGCTTCGCTGCGGTATGTGCCCTGCTGGCGACGCTCTACCTCTACCGCCGCCGCGCGGTATCGCTGCAAAACACCGTCAAGTCAGAGGGGGCAGTATGAAACGCACTTATCGCTATACCGCCAGCGCGCTGGCGCTGACGTTCCTGAGCGTCAATGCCTTTGCCCAGGACGTGAAGGTGATGATCTCAGGCGGTTTTAAAGCCGCCCTTGAAAAGCTGGCCCCGGAATATGAACACCGGACCGGGGATAAAATTGTGATCATCCCCGGCCCCTCAATGGGCAATACGCCGCAGGCGATCCCAAACCGACTGGCGCGCGGCGAGAAGGCCGACGTGGTGATTATGGTGGGCGATGCGCTGGAGAAGCTCGAAAAAGCCGGCCAGACCCAGCCGGGTTCGCGAACGGAACTCGCGGATTCTCCCGTTGGCATGGTGGTAAAAAAAGGAGCGAAAGTACCGGATATCAGCAGCGACGCGAAACTGCGTGAAACGCTGCTGCAGGCCAGCTCCATCGCCTACTCTGACAGCGCCAGCGGCAGGTACGTCAGCCAGGCATTATTCAAAAAGTTGGGAATAGAAAAAGAGGTGGCGGGTAAAGCGACAAAGGTCGAGCGTATTCCGGTCGCCTCAGAAGTGGCGAAAGGAAAATACGCCGTGGGCTTCCAGCAGGTCAGCGAACTGCTGCCGGTTCAGGGCGTCACCTTTGTCGGCAAAATCCCTGATAGTCTGCAATACATCACGCGCTTCGCGGGCGCGGTTACCCGCCATGCAGAACATCCCGAGGAGGGGAAAGCGCTGTTGACCTATCTTGCCTCACCGCCCTCAAGGGCCGTCATCACGGAGACGGGGATGATCCCCGTTACGTCCGGCGATACTGCTCGGTGATCTGCTTTTCCAGTTCAGCCGCAATGTAAGACTGGATGCGCCCCCGGCGCCGGATAAGCCCCACGGTGCGTTTCACTTCCGGCGCCATCAGCGGCAGATGCGTCAACAGCGTGTGCTCTGAGGTCGGCATTGACATGGCGGGAACGGCAGCGATGCCGATCCCCGCCTCAACCATACCGAGCATCGTGGTAACGTGACGTGTTTCGCAGACGCTGGGCCGCTCGGGAACTATATCCCCCAGCATCCGATCGAGCAGATTGCGGTTGCCTGACGTTTTATCGAGGGAGATATAATCCTGCTGGTAAAACGTCTTCCACGTCAGGTGACTCTTCTGCGCCAGAGGATGATCCTTTCTGCACGCCGCGACGTAGACATCCTCCACCAGCGGGAAAAATTCGATTTCAGACGGCAGGTTTCCTGCAAAGCAGATACCAAAATCCGCCTGGCTGCGGGCCACGGCGTCAATCACATTGCCCGCGCTGCTGTCGATGAGCTTAATGCGAACACGCGGATAGCGAGACTGAAAACGCCGGATCACGTCAGGCATAAAGTAACAGGCCGCGGAAGGGACCGTGGCAACCGAGATCAGCCCCGTCCGCTCTTCGCTGGCCTTATCGACATCCGCGAGCATTGACTCAACGCTGTCGAGCAGCTGCGCGGAGCGCTCGGCAAAGTTTTGTCCGTAGAGCGTCAGCGCCACGCGGCGGGTGGTGCGATCGAACAGCCTGTTTCCCAGCGCGGCTTCCAGCTTTTCAATCCTGCGGCTCAGCGCCGACTGGGATAAACAGATAGATTCAGCGGCGACACGGAAGTTACCGTATTCCACTAACGCTCTGAAAGCATAAAGATCGTTAAGGTCAAAATTCACGGGCATAGCGTCTGGATGTCCTGTCAGGGAATACGCAACAAAGTCAAAAATAATAGCGTCTTATTGACCTGCCGCAACCGCCCAGGCGTTGAAATACCGCTCAGAGGTCGTTGAGATGCAGGCGGACGTACCCGGCGCGGTCTGCAATGGACTGCCGATCCTCTTCCGTCATGTCCGCTAGCTGTTTAAAGACAATGCCCAGGCGGGGATTGTTACCGAGACGCGCCTTATTGCGCGCAAAGAAGTCCCAGTAAAGGGCATTGAAGGGGCAGGCCTGCTCTCCGGTACGCTGGTTGTGTTGATACCGGCACCCCTGACAGTAATTACTCATCTTATGAATATATGACGCGCTCGAGACGTAGGGTTTACTCGCGAGTAACCCGCCATCGCCAAACTGGCTCATGCCGAGGGTGTTGGGCAGCTCCACCCATTCAAAGGCATCAATATAGACTCCCAGATACCATTCATGGACCGCCTGCGGCGACAGGCCGCTGAGCAGGCTAAAGTTGCCGATGACCATCAGGCGCTGGATATGGTGGGCGTAAGCCTCGGTGAGCGACTGCCCAACGGCATGCGCCAGGCAGCGCATCTGCGTCTTTCCCGTCCAGAACCAGTCCGGCAGCGGGGCATGCTGGTCTAAGGCATTCAGCTCCCGATAGCCCGGCATCTGCGACCAGTAGATCCCGCGAACATACTCCCGCCATCCGAGAATTTGTCGGATAAACCCTTCAACGGCAGGCAGCGGCGCGTGGCCCGAACGCCACGCCTGCTGGGCGGCCGCGACCACTTCCCGCGGATTCAGCATTTTAGCGTTCAGCGCAAATGAAATTAACGAGTGGAAAAGAAAAGGTTCCTTCGCGTGCATCGCATCCTGCCAGTTTCCAAACTGCGGGAGCACGTGCGTGATAAAATCATCCAGCCTGGCTTTGGCTTCCGCACGGTTGAGCGGCCAGCGAAAATTGTCGGCCTGCGGTTCGCCGAAGGTCTTTACGCCGCAGCGTTGGATCTCAGCCCATAAGGCGGAACGATCGTGGCAGGGACGCGCGTCCACCGGCGCGGGAGGCTCGCCGGACCAGCGCTTGCGGTTTTCAGCATCGAAATTCCATTTCCCCCCTTCCGGCTCGCCTGCTGAGGTCAGCAGTACGCCGTGCTGACGACGCATTTCCCGGTAAAAGTACTCCATTCGCCAGCTTTTGCGTGACGCAAAGAACGCGCTGACCTGTTCCCGAGTGGTGAAAAAATGCTCGCTGCTGACGCAGGCCGTTTCAACGGAGACCATTTTCGCCCACGCCTGCAGCTGCGTATCAAGACGCCATTCGTCGGGCTCCTGCCATGTCACTCTGCCAGCGCCGTAATGCGCGACAAGCGCGTTGAGATTGTCTTCCAGCGCGCCGCGGTTTGAGCTGTCAGAAAGTCGGACATACCTCACCCGATGCCCCTTCTCCTTTAATGCAGAGGCAAACGCGCGCATGGCGGCGAAGATAGCGATAACTTTCTGGGCGTGATGAAGCACATAGGCGGTTTCGGCCCGGAGTTCCAGCATCACGTAAATGATGTTCGGACTGGAGGTATCAAACCAGCTGTGATGCGGATTAAGCTGATCGCCCAGGATCAGACGCAGCTCGGTCAACGGTGGCTCCTGCGGCAACGCTCAGAACAGTATTTAACCTCATTCCAGCATTTCGCCCATTTCTTGCGCCACGTCATGGGCCGCTGGCAGTGCACACACAGTCGACTGGGCAGGTCCTGCTTGTTACCTTTGAAATCGCTCATCTTTTCAATACCGCACTGATTAATTCACCCCTCCTGCGGATAAAGGCCACGACAGACTTCACAAAATGAAGGTGATGCCCGCAAACCGCTACCCACCGCTACGTACGAAATGATAGTTTATTCAGGCTGGGTTTGTCGCAGTGAGCGATTTTCTGGCATCTTAACCGAACCTGACTTTCCCATTTTTGTTCAAGTGACGAGTTTGCGAGCAAAGCGATGATAAAGTGGCCCTGGAAAACGAATGAGGCTGGCCGGGATGTGGCGCTGCCATGGGATGACGCACTGACGATCCCTGTTCTGGCTAATCTTAAACCGGATGAACAATCGAAACTGGTTCAACTGGCGGATCGTTTTTTACAGCAAAAACGCCTGGTGCCACTGCAGGGTTTCGAACTCGATCCCCTGAAAAACGCCCGCATCGCCCTGCTTTTCTGTCTGCCGGTGCTTGAGCTCGGCATTGAGTGGCTGGACGGTTTCCACGAAGTGCTTATCTATCCCGCGCCGTTCGTGGTGGATGACGAATGGCAGGACGATATCGGGCTGGTGCACAACCAGCGCGTGGTGCAGTCCGGACAAAGCTGGCAGCAAGGGCCGATAATCCTCAACTGGCTCGATATTCAGGACTCGTTCGACGCGTCCGGTTTTAATCTGGTTATCCATGAGGTGGCGCACAAGCTGGATACCCGCAACGGCGATCGCGCCAGCGGCGTTCCGCTGATCCCGCTTCGCGAGGTCGCGGGCTGGGAGCACGACCTGCACGCGGCGATGGATAACATCCAGGATGAAATAGACCTTGTGGGCGAGAGCGCGGCCAGCATTGACGCCTATGCGGCAACCGACCCGGCAGAGTGCTTTGCGGTGCTCTCCGAGTATTTCTTCAGCGCGCCAGAGCTTTTCGCGCCCCGTTTCCCGGCCCTGTGGCAACGTTTCTGCCAGTTTTATCAGCAGGATCCGCTCCAGCGCCTGCGGCAGAATGAGGCGTCAGGCGGGCATTCGTCCCGCCAGGTTCATTAAGCTTTTTCAGCAGGGGTACGCTCAGTAGACCATACCCCTATGCTCAGGGCTAAAAACAGCAGCGCCATTCCCCATGCGGTTACCATTAAAGCCTGCTCCCCGTAAAAGCGCGTCACCACAGGCACCAGCAGCGCGCTGACGCCGTAACCTAACGTGTGGCTGGTGGCGATGACGCCCGCCCCTTTCCCGGTGGTCAGCCTGTCGTTCAGCAGCAGCTGGTAGCCCGGCGTGGCCATCGCCGCCCCGAGTGACGTGATAACAATCCCTACGTAGAACAACGCTAAACCGGCGACAGACATCAGCCCAAGCCCGGCCACCATCAGCACCGCCGCGATGCAGAGCAACGTCACCGGAGTGAAATGCTGCGGGCGGACCACCAGAAACTGCGCCGCGAGCGTGGCCAGCGCGGCCAGGCTCAGCAGGAGCGCGACATGATGGCTGATCTCCCGGGCGTTACCGTCCAGCAACGGGCTAAGATGCGGTGACAGGCCAATCTGCATCAGGCTCACCAGCGCAGCCAGCAGCAGCGCCAGCAGCAGGAACGGCAGCATGGAGGCCTGCAGGCGGGTTGCCTGGTGGGCTACCGGCGGCAGCGGCGGGTCCGCGACTTCGCGAAGCACCAGCAGCAGAGCGATAAGCGGCGCAACCGCCATCAGCCAGAGCGGCGCCACCGGATTAACGCTGAGCATCAGCGCTGCCAGCGGTGGGCCGAGCAAACGCCCGCAGCTGAGGCCGGAGCTTATCGTCGCCAGTGCCGCCATTCTTTTCTCCAGTCCCGCACGCTGAATCGCCCACGTCTGGGCCGCAGGCACCAGCCCCGAGACCGTCAGTCCGTAGAGCAGGCGCGAGAAAATAAGCCCCGCCAGCCCCCAGACCGTATCCAGCCTTCCGGCCGCCATCGCCCAGACCACCAGCGCCATCACGACAAAACTGGCCAGATATCCGCTCAGCGAGGCCAGCATGACGGACTTACACCCCTTCCGCTCGCTCTGACGCCCCCACCAGGGTGATGCCGGTAAAAAGAGCATGGACCCAAACATCAACAGCCCGGCCCAGACCGAGAGTGACAGCCCGGTCAGGGTGACCAGCTGCGGGAGCATCACCAGCAAACCGTTTTGCCCGATGCCCAGTAAACCCGCAGATAGCGCCAGGGGCCAGTTAGCTTTTGAGGTGACGTTTTCCGTCAAGGTTTCAGAGTCAGTGCGCATGAGAATGTGAACATAGTGTCAATAAATGTGTGGAAATTATGAAGTTTATGAAAACAAATATTGCAAAAATGGTTGCGACTGTAAACAGAATGAATATCATAACGAGAATTATTATCAATCATGGAATGAGGTACATCTATGCGTGCTCTGCCCCGCGCCGCCGGTACAGACGTTGCAGCCCAGTGTTTTTTAAACGCCCTGTTGCGCGAAACGAAGGACTGGCGCTATCTCTCCGCTACCGATGCGGATGCGCTATCTGAGATTCATATCCCGCTTTCCCAAACCCAGGCGCTTCGGGTGCCGGTACGCTATTTCTCTCCCACCCAGCATCATCAGTACCGTTTCCCGGCAACGCTTATTCAGAGCAACAGCGACCGCAGTGACGCTGTCACATTCTCTCAACTGGTTGATTTGATTCTTGAAAAACCGTCCGTAAAAGGCTCGCTGGATGCCGATACGCTGGCGCGTTTTAAGCAGCGCGTTCTCGAAAGCCATGTCCACACCTGGCAGGCGATTGATTTACGCCACCGCTGGGCAACCCTGCGCGATAAGCCTCTGACGTTTGCCGACGCGGAACAGGCGCTGCTGGTCGGCCATGCGTTTCACCCGGCACCGAAGTCGCACGAGCCGTTCAACGAAACCGAGGCGCGTCGCTATCTGCCCGATTTCGCCTCCCGCTTCCCGCTGCGCTGG
>Ga0157367_1000314_pt1 | contig 24812 bp, 25 predicted proteins | sample AttbisABBM2_FD_113142 | JGI IMG/M metagenome (GOLD analysis project Ga0157367, IMG submission 113142) | Fungus gardens microbial communities from leaf cutter ant in Botucatu, State of São Paulo, Brazil - Atta bisphaerica ABBM2 | ecosystem: Host-associated > Fungi > Mycelium > Unclassified ... | reverse complement strand
GCTGATCGGCGCGAACGGCGCCGGCAAGACCACGACGATGAAGGCGATCACGGGCCTGAAGCCGTACTCGGCGGGCGACATCGAGTACGACGGCAAGTCGATCAAGGGCGTGCCGTCGCACGAGTTGCTCAAGCGCGGTCTCGCGATGGTGCCGGAAGGGCGTGGCATCTTCGCGCGGATGTCGATCATCGAGAACATGCAGATGGGCGCGTACCTGCGCAACGACAAGGACGGCATCCAGAAGGACGTCGATCGCATGTTCGGCTTCTTCCCGCGCCTGAAGGAGCGCGCGTCGCAGCTCGCGGGCACGCTCTCGGGCGGCGAGCAGCAGATGCTGGCGATGGCACGCGCGATCATCAGCAAGCCGAAGCTTTTGTTGCTCGACGAACCGTCGATGGGTCTTTCGCCGATCATGGTCGAGAAGATCTTCGAAGTGGTGCGCACGATCTCGGGCGAAGGCATCACGGTGCTGCTCGTTGAGCAGAACGCGCGCCTCGCGCTGCAAGCGGCGAACCGCGGCTACGTGATGGACTCCGGCCTCGTGACGATGGAAGGCGAAGCCAAGCAGATGCTCGACGATCCGAAGGTGCGCGCGGCTTATCTCGGCGAGTGAATCTCCAACAGCAGTGAAGGCCGAACTCCTTCGAAAAGCTTCAAATGCCGATATGCAAACGATATGCGCGAGAGGCAATACGAGGTTAGCCTTAAGTCGATGGCGGTTTCGATGCCGAAACGCGCCATTGAGGGGCCGGGAGATCCAATGACCGGATCGGGTGGCGGATTCAACCGGTCGATGCAACACCTAGAATCTGCGTGAGCAGCGGAGGTGTTGCAATGAAACAGAGACCGAGGATCTACTATTCCGCCTGCCAGAAGGCATTGATGTGGGAGCGCTGGCGCAAAGGCGAAACGATTCATCAGATTGCAAAACTGTTTGATCGGGGCCACTCTTCGGTACAGCGGATACTCTCGGAGGCCGGCGGCATCGAGCCAAGGCAAAGGCATCGCGCGCCGCAGGCCTTGACGCTTGCGGAGCGCGAGGAGATTTCTCGCCGCCTGGTGGCCCGATGGTCGATCCGGGCTATTGCGGCCAGGCTGGCACGTGCTCCTTCCACGATTAGCCGCGAACTGCAGCGCAACGGAGGGAGTGAAGGTTATCGAGCGAATCAAGCGGATGCGCTCGCCTGGGATCGGGCACGTCGCCCGAAGGTTTGCAAATGGTGCAAAACCAGACGCTGGCACGAGTTGTCGCTGCAAAGCTGAAGCTGCAGTGGTCTCCCGAGCAGATTTCTGGTTGGCTCAAACATGTCTATGCGGTCAACAAGGACTATCTGGTGTCGCCCGAGACGATCTATCGGAGCCTCTATATTCAAGCTCGCGGTGCCCTGAAAAAGGAATTGCTCGAGCACCTACGACGCTCTCGAACCATGCGCCGGTCCCGTCATCACACACTGAAAACCGAGGACCGCACGAACATTCGCGACGCTGTGTCGATCAGTGAACGCCCCGCTACGGCGGAGGATCGCGCAATACCCGGGCACTGGGAAGGTGACCTGCTGTTTGGCAACGCTACGAGCCAAATTGCAACTCTGGTCGAACGTCAAAGTCGATTCGTGATGCTGGTAAAAGTAGCCAGCAAGGATTCTGAGGCTGTGGTTGACGCACTGATACGACACGCCAGCAAGTTACCTCGGGAACTCTATAAATCGCTGACCTGGGACAGGGGCTCGGAAATGGCCGACCACACCCGCTTCACCGTCGCTACCGACATTAAGGTCTATTTCTGCGATCCACAGCATCCCTGGCAACGCGGCTCGAACGAAAATACGAATGGGCTTCTCAGGCAATACTTCCCCAAGGGTACTGATCTCTCTGTCTACTCGCAGGCCCAACTGAATGCCGTAGCCAGGCGGCTCAACGAACGCCCCCGAAAAACACTAAACTTCGACACACCGGCTGAGCGATTTAACCAAACTGTTGCATCGACCGGTTGAATCCGCCGTGTTGTTCTGTCATTAAGGTGTCCACTGAAAATCAGTGGACATAGCCTGCACGGTCAGCTCGCTGAGTGCCAGACGTCCATTTCTGCGCGCTTACCGATCTCGCCGGTTTTTCGCACAAGTGGCGCGGTCACAGGTGGCTGGAAAAAATCGAGAGCTACCCCAAGGAACGACATATGACGGCGGATGCCTCCTGCAAGCTGCTCAACAGGCGAGCGTTCAAACCGGTATCAAAACGCTGAACGCTGCCTACGAGTGCCAGCGCAGCTACGCAATCACCTTCGGCATTGAAAATTGGAACAGCCACTGCGCCGAGCCCGGGTTCCAACTCGCCTTGCGAACGATAAAAGCCATCCTTGCGGATTTTCGTCAGCACGCTCAAAAACTCCTGCCAAGTATCCCCCATGCCATTGAGGCCGATCTCCTTGGCGTGGGTTGCGTAAATCTTCTTGAGCGAGTTGCGCGGCAGGTGCGCAAGCAGAATTTTTGGGGAAGCAGCAAGGAATAAGGGGCGGGGCCGCCCGCGCCCATAAGAAAGGTGAAGATTTTTTTCCGCGCTGACGCGATGGACGTCGATGACCTGCGGCCCGGCAAACATGACACTGAGTGCCGCGTCAAACTTGGTGCTGGCCGCCAGCTTGCGCATGACCGGATCGGCCGCGGACAACACCGGGTCGGTTTGTCGCAACTGATAGTCCAGCGCGATGATGCGCCCGCCGAGGGAGTAGCGCCCCGCCGCGACTTTTTGCAATAACCCCGCCTCGACCAATTCCTTCACATAGCGGTAACCCGTGGGGCGGGAATAGCCCAAAACTTCGTTGATTTTGTCCGGTTGCCAGATCGGATTTTCCTCGGTGAATAGATCGAGAATGGCAAAAACCCGGCTGGGGCTGCTCATATAAGATTTAGGTATTGAATTAAAAGTGAACATGATGGTGGCCTGTGGCCACCTCGTTATACACATCTCGGTTCATGCGGCCTCACTCCGAAGCGCACGTAGCGTTTCGGCGGATATGATAACGCGCTGCAAGCCCTCCCAGATCGTTTTGGCACCAGGCTCGCCGTCGCCCTTGCGCGCAAGGAAGCCGCCGAGTTGTGCCACGAGACGTAGAACTTCGTTCAGTTTTGGCTTGCCCTTGGGCATTCGCTTTTTCATCAACAGGTAGGTGCGGTGAATCTCGTCCGGATCGAAGAACAGTGCAGCATCCAGGTCCGGGCACGTCCTGCCCATGCGTATCAGGTAAGCGATACGCCATGCCACGATCACGAATAGCGCCAGCGCCTTTCATGCGCAACGACTGCTTCACCGTGCGAGCCTTCTGCCAAAGCCTGTCGCCGCCCTCCAGGCTGCGGTTGTGTGTCGAGCGAATCAGCCAGTCCGCTGGCGTCCCAAGCTCATCGGCGCGCTGCATCAGCGCCGCGATGTCTGCTTCCCGGTCGGCCATGTACACCAATCGTGTGCCCGGCAGCTCCGCCGCTCGTTCGGCGATCCGTTCGTATCCTTCGATCCAGCGCGTGCTTTCCTTGATACCACCGCGCTTGCCGTCGGCATCCTTGGGCTCGCGCGCCCACATTCAGGCATCCAGCAGGCCCAATTCCACCCGATCCGGGCTGACCGCATAAGTCGGATGAAGGTACATGCTTCGTCGGGCCTCGTAATTCAGCGGACCCAAGCCACTGATGTCCTGACCGTTGAAATCCAGTTCCGTTGTGTCCTGGATGCACAGCACGACAGCATGCTCGCGCATACGCTCCCATGTGTTTTGCCAATGCGGCTGCATGATGTCGTGCCACTCGAACGCCGTGTTCTCCATGAAACGGTAGGCGCCCATCGTCTCGGCCCAGCCTTGGCACGCGAGCGGAATGCTCGCCGTCGGCTTCTCTGCAAACCGCGTCAGCAGTGTCTTTGCCCGTTCGTTGCGCGTCGCGTCGCCAAGATCCACGCCTTCCAACTCCCGATATGCCCAGCCATCCGTTTCTCTCGCCATCTGGTGCCGCCACAAAAGGCGAGAGTAAACGCCGATTTGCTTCCGTTTACAACCCCCAGACCCGGCCTCACATCGCCCGCCATCCCTTGTCCATCAAGGCCTGGCGGACTTCTGTATAACTAGGTGGCCTGTGGCTGGTGCGTCGCCCTGCCGTGATTGCGAGGCCAGCGAACACTATTCGCGATGAATGGTGCTTGATAGGCCGACTGAGTTCTCATTTCACACCCATGCGCTGCGCCATCTCCGCACGCCAAACCGACCGCGGTCTGAAACCCGGCAGCGTGCGGGCATGCGATTCCAGGCGCTGCATCAGCGTGCTTCTATCCTTTAGGTCGATCGCCACGCGCATGGGTTGTGAAACGTACCAAGGCAAATCGAAATAGAGCTCCAGCCGATTGCCTTCTGGGTCGGGCACATAGATGGAAAGCGCATTGCCGTGTGTCACCGGCGTGATATTGGGCAGCTTCTCGGCCAGCAGAGTCTCGTGCATCTCGCACAGCGTATCCAAGCTGTCAGTTTTGAGCGAAATCTGGTTGATGGGATTGAAGGGCATATCGTTGGGGCGCCCAGTCAGAAGCACGATCTGGTGGTGCTCGTCCGGGTCTCGACTCAGAAACACGAGGTCCATCATTCCGTTCGGCCCGGGCAACTGGCCTCGGTCCGTCACGGTGAAATCAAGCAGGCGGGTGTAGAAGTCTGCGACCTTCGCAATGTCGGTCACGAACATGCCGAAGTGACTGAACTTGAAGCCGGGCTGATTCGGGGTTTCCAGTGACATAGGGTTTCTCCTTGGATTGACAGTGATCCATGGTATCAGTTTAAATCTTAATTGATGAGATTTTACAACTCCCCGAGGGAATGATTCGATGAATCAGGCGAGCTTCGAGTGGCGCAACATGTGCCCAGTGCCATTTGCAGCCAGCATCGCGAGCGCGATCGACGGCTACGGCTGCCGGCCGTACCCGATAGCCTTCGCAGTTATGTTCCCCGGGCTGTTCTTTCCTAAGGGGCGACCGTCTGGTCTGGCGGCCGGGCTGGCACAGTTCTTTGGATTGCCGTGATGGCGATCCTCGCTCCAGCGCCCTGCGCCTGTTCTCCGTGTGCATCAGCGAGACGCTCCCGTCGAGCATGCGCTGTGAAAGATCGGCCGTAATCAACTAGATCTCACGGTCGCAAGTCGCCTTGCTGACCCATTCGGCGACGAGGCCTTCCGCGGCCACTCGCCAGTGTTTGCGAAGTCAATCGGGACAGCAACGACAAAGAGGCGTGCGCCTGTGCCTCCTGTCCAGCAATGAAAAAACCTTTCTGCCATGCTCCTAACCACTACTACCATTGAAACTCCGAGTGTTGACGACGTCTATTGGCGCGAGGAATACGCGCAGATCGGCGAGGACGATGCCTTTCTCGCCGAAATCGTGGCGCAAGCCGACCTGCCCTCGCTTCTCACTGCGCTTGCCGCCGTCACCGGAGACTTGTCGATGCTCCGTCCGCACCTGCGCGCGCCGTTTCCTCTTGTTGATACGGTTGGGCCTGCCCATGGAGGCATGAGCGAAGCCGCGCAAATCGAAGCCCGCGCACTGGCCCTGGTTGCACTCAAGCGCGTGCGCGACGAGAGCTTGACTCGGCCACGTCCTCTTGACGATGCCGAGACACGCATCCTGATCGATTTCCTCACGAATGGTGCCGGAGATGCCGATGCTGAGCTCCTCACCCACGAGATGGATCTCGCCCCGAAAAAGCTCGGCGCGCCTGGTTGGAAATTCGACGATGTGGCGGGTGATCGCCAGTTCGCTGTCGCGGTCATCGGCACCGGCATGTCGGGCATTGCCGCCATGTATCGGCTCAAGCAGGCAGGCGTGCCATTCACGGCCTTCGAGAAGAACCCCGACGTTGGCGGCGTGTGGTGGGCGAACACCTACCCGGGCGTGCGGCTCGACACACCGACGTTCGGGTACAGCTTTTCATTTGCTCAGCGCACGGACTGGCCGCATGCGTTCGCGACCGGTGGTGAAATTGAAGACTACGCTCGCGAGGTCGTTGCGCGTGCCGGGCTTCGAGAGCATATCCACTTCGGAGTCGAGGTTCTCTCGCTCAACTGGGACGAGGCTTCCGGCAAGTGGGATGTGATGACTCGCACAGGCAATGACGCGCCGGTGCACCGTCGTTTCAATGCCGTGATTTCGGCGGTGGGCCAACTCGAGCGGCCCAATATCCCTGAGATCGAAGGTCAGAGCGATTTCAAGGGCGTGTGTATGCACTCCGCTCGGTGGAACCACGATGTTGATCTTCACGGAAAGCGCATCGCAGTCGTCGGTACTGGAGCAAGCGCGTACCAGATCGTCCCTAACATCGTTGATAAGGCTGAGCACCTTACTGTGTTCCAGCGTTCTGGTCCGTGGATGGTTCCTGCGCCGAACTACTATGCTGACACTCCGAGGGCGCTGCAGTGGTTGGCTGAGCATGTTCCATGCTACGGTCAATGGTTCCGGCTTTCAGGCTTCTTCCAGTCAGCGACCGGACGTCTGCATACCGCCGTCACCGACCCCGGTTGGACTCGAGAGGATTCGGTATCGGCAAAGAACCTGGAGGTGCGCGAAACGCTGACCGAGATCATTCGCGAACAGTGGAAAAGCCGCCCCGAACTCATCGACAAGATCGTGCCGACATACCCGCCCGGGGGCAAGCGAATGCTGCGCGACAACGGCGTGTGGGCCGCCGCGTTGCAGCGGCCAAACTCCGCGCTTGTCACCAGTCCCATTGCCCGCTTCACGGAAACTGGCCTGGTGACCGAAGACGGGGTGGAGCATCCGGTTGACGTCGTCGTTTATGCGACCGGATTCACCGCTGCCGAGTTCCTCGATCCCATGGAGATTCGCGGTGTCTCAGGGCGAACGATCAAGGAGCAATGGCAGGGCAACGCGAAGGCGTGGGGGGGCATTGCCGTGCCTGACTTCCCCAATTTCTTCATGGTTATGGGCCCGAACACGAATTACGTTGTGCACGGCAGCCAGCACTTCATGATGGAGTGTGCAGCCGAGTTCGCTGTCGAAGCGATCCATCAAGTTCTGCGCCGAGGCATCAAAGGCATCGAAATAAAGCACGAGGTTCTTGATGCCTTTGTCGAGCGAGTCGATGCCGAGAATCAGCGCCGCGCTTGGGGCCGGCCGCAGGTTCGCTCCTGGTACAAGAATCGCTTTGGTCGGGTTTCTCAGGTGTGGCCATTCAGTCACCGTGAGTACTGGCAACTTACCCATGACGTGGACTTTGACCACGACTTCATCTCGCATTGACGCAATGGGCCTTCGGACCGTAAGAAGAATATGGCGTTAGATAGTGCTTCGCAGGCATTGCTGCGATCCTGGGCCGCTGCCGCAGGGGCGAATGCAACCCCGTTATGGAAACTCGATGCCGCGCAAGCACGGGCAGCCGCTAGGCCCAGGGCGGTTCCGCATGACCCGGGACCAGAGATGTCGCGTGCTGAGGATGTCGCGATTTCGGTGCGCGATCGTTCCTCAATTGCCGCCCGGCTGCTGGTGCCTATCCCGCGACCACGGGGCTTACTGGTGTACGTGCATGGCGGTGGCTGGGTATTGGGCGAATTGCCGGGATTTGAGGCCATCGGACGCAAGCTTGCAGCACGCACGGGCGCGGCAGTTCTGCTGGTGGGCTACCGCCTCGCGCCTGAGCATCCGTTTCCAATTCCGCTGCAAGACACATGGGACGCGCTGCAATGGGCGAGCAAGCATAAGGTGGAGATTGCCGGGGACGAAGTCCCGCTGGTCATCGCCGGGGACAGCGCTGGCGGCAATCTGGCGGCTGTCGTCGCTCGCTGGGCGCGGGAGCGGAACAGCCCGAAGCTGGCGGCCCAAGTGCTGGTGTATCCCGTCACCGACGCGGACTTCACGCGCGCCTCGTACCAGGAGCCGGAGAACCAGACCTTCCTTCCGACGCCATCCATGACCTGGTTCTGGGATCAATACGTGGCCGATTCATCTGCACGCATGCATCCCGATGCATCTCCGTTGCGTGCCAAGGACTTGTCGGGCTTGCCTGCGGCATTCGTGGTGACAGGGCAGCACGACATCCTGCGTGATGAAGGACAGGCCTACGCCGCCGCAATGGCTGATGCTGGCGTGGAAGTGGAGCAGCATGAAATGGCAGGCCAGATGCACGGATTTTTCACCATGACAGGCATCCTGCCGGCCAGCGATCAGGTGCTGGAAAGAATAGGCGCCTTTCTTGATCGCAAATTGCTCGCATGAAGTCGCGCCATCCAACAGGCTGCCAAGCTACTCTTTCAAGACGAGTCGTCTACAGGCACTTGATCGAGCGGCGGCCCTACTTGTTCGGCGGTGCCTGCGCAATCACGCCCGTGCATTGGCGCGCGTTGATGGACGCTCTGGCGTCACGGCGCTTGTCCGTGACCAGCGTGTGCGGCGCGTGTCATCGTTGGATACCTCGCGCTCGCCATGGCCATCGGCAATGGTGACCGTACTGATGGCGATCTGTGCATCTTCTGAGATCTTGTCTTGCGACTCTCGTGGGATCAACTTCCAGCGCCTGTCAGGCACCACGCGCCGACCGAAACGAAGTGCTTCGCCAGCTTGCCTGGGGATGGTTGAGGCTTGCATTCGAATCCTGCATGGCTTGACGATCGAACATAAATCTCGAATAATGAGATATATTAACTTTTATTGAAGGACATTAAATGAAACTGGTGAGCTTCGAATGGCAAGGCCGTGTAGGTTTTGGTGCGGTGATCGATGCAGGCATCGTGGACTTGGGTCAGGCGTTCAACGGGCGTTATGTCAGCCTGAAGGATTTGCTGGCTGCAGATGCCGTGGGTGAGGCTGCCGAGCTGGTATCGGGGCGCCAGGCAGATTTCCAGATGTCGGACGTGACGCTGCTGCCGGTGATTCCCGACCCCGGCAAGATCTGGTGCTGCGGTCTGAACTACCACGCGCACGTTCAGGAAACCAACCGCGAAGTCACTGAACAGCCGACCTTCTTCTTGCGCGTGGCAAGTTCACAAGTCGGTCATGAGCAGGCCATCGTGCGGCCCAGGGAATCGACGCAGCTCGACTTTGAGGCGGAAATCGCCGTTGTCATCGGCAAGGGCGGGCGTCGCATCGCCCCAGCAGATGCGGCCCAGCACATCGCGGGTTATGCCTGCTACAACGATGGCAGCGTGCGCGACTGGCAGCGCCATACCTCGCAGTGGATTCCGGGCAAGAACTTTTGGCGCACCGGCGGATTTGGCCCCTGGATGGTGACCGCAGACGAAATTCCGTTTGACACGCGCCTGAAGATGGTGACGCGCCTTAATGGACAAGAGATGCAGAACACCACCACCGACATGATGATTCACAGCATCGCCAAGCAGATTGCTTACGTGTCCACCATTGCACCGCTTGAAGCGGGCGACGTCATCGTCACAGGTACGCCGGGTGGCGTCGGTGCACGACGCCAACCGCCAGTCTGGATGAAGGCGGGCGACGTGGTGGAGATTGATGTGGAGCGCATCGGCGTACTGCGCAATCCGATTGCCGACGAGCAGTGATCCGGCTCCGTACGAATTGAGCATCAGCCCTGGCTTCTTTCATGTTCAGGGTCATTCACAGACCGGCATGAAGACCCTATACCGATGCATGGTGGGCTGCGTGCCCATCGCATGGCTTCCTGTCCTGAACAGAGCTCAGAACTAGCCGTCCCAAGGTCGCGCAGACCTGATCTGCGGGAGCCCGAATCAACTCAATGGCTTCCAAAAAAGGACGAGGCGATCCGGGGCATCGCCATCAGGCAAACCAGAGCAAAGCTCTATCGAAAGAAGAATTTATGCACGACATTGCGATCATCGGTCTCGGCCCCACGGGGGTAACGCTGGCAACCCTGCTCGCACAGCAAGGCCTTCGGGTGCTGGCGATCGACCGCGAAGCGGGCATCTATCCCCTGCCGCGTGCAGTGCATTTCGATGGTGAGTGCATGCGTGTGTTCCAGAGCATCGGCGTTGCCGATGCCTTGGAATCCCAGGTGCGTCCATCGCCGGGCATGAAGTTCATTGACTCCGACGGGCGGCTGCTGATTGATTGGTCGCGCGACTTGGAAGTCGGGCCCATGGGCTGGTATCCGAGCTACCGTTGTCACCAGCCCTGGCTGGAACAAACGCTGCGGCAAAAACTGGCCGAGCACGCCGGTGCGGACATTCGCGTGAAGCACGAGATGCTCGATTGCACGGTTGCGTCAGACGGCGTTGATCTACGCATCAAGGATCTTTCCACCGGCAAAGCGTTGCAAGAGAAAGCACGCTACGTCGTCGGTTGCGATGGGGCGCGATCCATCATACGTGGACTCATCGGAGCGCGCATGGACGATTTGCAGCAACACGAACAATGGATCGTGGTGGACGTGGTTCTGAATCATGAGCGCCCCGATTTGGGCGACTACAGCATCCAGTATTGCGATCCATCGCGCCCGGGAACTTACGTGCGCGGCGTCGGCATGCGCCGGCGCTGGGAGCTGATGCTGGTGCCGGGCGACGATCCAGCGATCATTACGCAGCCGGAATCCATCTGGAAACTGCTGTCACGATGGGTCACGCCACAAGAGGCTACGCTGGAGCGCCCCGCGCTCTATACCTTTCGCGCTGTTGTCGCGCGCGGGTGGCGAAAAGGCCGCTTGCTGCTGGCGGGCGATGCTGCGCATCTGACGCCGCCGTTCATGGGGCAAGGCATGTGTGCGGGTATCCGCGATGCTTCCAACCTCGCATGGAAGTTGGCGGCAGTGATTCGCGGCGAGGCAGGTGAAGACTTGTTGAACACTTACGAATCCGAACGCGAGCCGCATGTCCGTGAGTTCATCTCAACAGCGGTGCGCTTGGGGCACATCATCCAAACTACCGACCCGGATGTCGTGCGGCGGCGCGACAAGGAGTTTGCACAGCCTGAATTGTTTTCGACTCCGCAACCGTCGCTCGGTCCTGGCGCTCATGTGGGAGGCTCCCTTGGCGGACGCATGATCCCGCAGGCGGTTCGCGCCGACGGATCGCGCACGGACGATGACACGGGCTACGCCTATTCGTTGTTTGTATCTCCCGTCGCGCTAGGTGCAGCGAAGGCCTTGATCAAGGACCGTGTGCCCATCGTCGCGGTCACCGAGCCTTCGCTGACGAATTGGATGGAGGCGTCGGGCATCGTTGCCGCGTTGGTACGCCCCGACCGCTATGTCGCGGCGGTCGCTGCGACAGACCGCGAGCTGGAGCAATTGCTGCAGGCACGCGGCGCAGATTCCCCGATCTGTGCATGAGCGCCGGCGGCAAGGGCCCCACAAAGACTTGAGCAACATTGCGCAGCGCAACCTGCGCAAGTGTTGAGGCGGGAGTGAAGCGTAGCGTAGCAGTTGGGACAACCAAATGATCGGTGTTGCGTCAGACCGAGCGGGTTTCCCCGCCGTCGGCGCGCAGGTTCTGCCCGGTGATGTACGCGGACTCGTCACTCGCGAGAAAGCGTACGACCCGGGCCAATTCGGCGGTACTTTGAGCGCGGCGCAAGGGGATCTTGCTGGTCCATTCGGGCGGCACTGCAGCGGGATCGTCCTTTGTAAATCCGGGGAGCACGTTGTTCATGCGGATGCCTTGCGGCCCGTACTCATCGGCATAGAGCTTGGTGAACGAACCCAGCGCGGCGCGCAGCGTTGTCGAGATAGGGAACATCCGGTTGGGTTCGAAAGCCCCGGCTGTGGAGATGTTGACGATCGCGCCACCGCCCGACGCAAGAAGGTGCGGGGTAGCGATGCGAGCCATGCGAACGACGCTCAACAAGTACAAATCCACACCGTGCAGCCAGTCGTCATCGCTGATGTCGAGCAGCGGCCCGCGTGCGGCGTGGCCACTGTTGTTGATCACCGCGTCAATGCGACCGAACCTTTCGATTGCGAGATCAACTGTCGCGCGCAGGTCCGCGATGTTGGTGTTGGAGCCATCAACGCCAGCACCGCCCAGTGACTCGGCGAGCATGCGACCGCGGCCGGACGGAGACAGGGCCACGACACGCCAGCCGCAGGCCGCAAGCTCACGCACGCAGGCTGCACCAATGCCGGAACCTCCTGCGACAACAATGCCGACCTTTTGCTTTTCCGTGCCTCGTGGGCTATCTCCAATCTCGGCCATGCGCTGACTCCTTCGAGTGTGTGGTGTTAACTGCGGCTCCGGGAATACGCCAATACCGGAAATGACTGTTTTCTCAACTATTGAGATATACTTGCAGAATCAATTATACAAAAGAGACAGCGTTTTATGAAAATTTCCGATCACATCGCAGATTCCCCCATGACCAGCTTGCAGCTGCGCGTCGTCTTAGTGTCGATCGTGCTCGTCGTGCTCGATGGTTACGACTTGACACTGGCGGCGTTCGCTGCGCCGTTCATTGAGCGGGGCTTTGGCGTTTCAAAGACGCAGTTGGGGATGGTGCTGTCGGGCGCCCTCATCGGGATGTTGGTCGGCTCGATCGTCGTCGCACCCATTGCCGACCGAATGGGGCGCCGCCTGACGGGTGTGCTCGCGACGTGCGTAATCGGGATCGGGATGTTGATTGGCCCGTTCGCTTCAGCCGAACGCGGAACCATGCTGTTGGTCATCAGCCGCATCATCACCGGCGTCGGCATTGGTGCCCTTGTCGCCGTGGTCGGCGTGATCCTGTCTGAATACACCGCCAAGCGCGTCTATCCGCTGGTGATGGCGATCTACGCGGCCGCGATCAATATCGGCGGATTGCTCGGCGCCATGCTTGTCGGGCCGATGCTGGCCACCCATGGGTGGCAATTCGGCTGGTGGGTCGGGTTCGTCCTCAGCGTGCTTGCCGCGATCGGGACCTACTTTTTGCTGCCGGAGTCGCTCGCCTGGTTGGCCGAGGGGCGTCGTCGCGACTCGCTGCTGCAACTGAACAGGATCCTCGCGAAGATGCGGCAGCCCACGTTGACCGCGTTGCCGGAGTCTTCGAATCCAGATGTCAAGGTGACCGGGGCATTGCGCACCATTGCCAGCGCGCCGTTGCTCTGGCAGACGGTGCTGATGATCTTGTCCTACGTTGCCTACATGGTGAGCTTCTACTTCCTGACCACCTGGGCGCCCACCACGGTGGCCAGTATGAACCACAAGCCGTTGCTGGCTCCTCAGCTCGTTGTTGCATTCAGCTTGGGTGGTATCGCCGGGAGCCTCGTCTTCGGCTTCATCGGCAACCGCATCAACTTGCGCATCCTGACGCCCATTTTCCTGGTGATGGCCGCGGCGGCCATGTCGTACTTCGGTATCGCCGGCCCGGCGATGCCCGGTGCGATGTGGACGGTGTTCATCGCGTCGTTCTTCGTCTGTGCCGGAACGGCGGGTTTTTACGGGATCGTTCCGCTCCTGTATCCAACGTTGGCCCGCTCAACGGGCTACGGGGTGGTCATCGGCATGGGTCGCTTTGGTGGCATCGCGGCGCCCATCCTTGGCGGTATGAGTTTCGATGGTGGCATGGACATGGGTACGGCCTTCACACTGTTTTCACTTCCGATGTTGATCGCAGCCATCGGCCTTTTGGTACTGCACGTTGGGCTTAAGCGCTCGGCATCACGTGAGCGCGCAACCTTGGCTGCGAGATCTGGTGGCAAGCAGGCCGACCGCAGTAAGCAAGCCTACTAACAAGAGGGCTGCCCTTCAGGTCGCCTCGAAAAGGAATACACATGTCACTCGCTGTCGCAGCTCTATCCCATGCGCCGTCTTTCGGTAACGTCGATCCAGGCGGTACCACGCTTGCTGAAATCATGGCCGGCATCCAAGAGGTTCGCGCCTTCGTTGAGCGTTTCGCCCCCGAGGTCGTCGTCGTTTTCGGGCCCGATCACTTCAATGGCCAGCTGTATTCGTCCATCGCCCCGTGGGTGATCGGTGCGCAGGCTGAGGGGATCGGCGACTACGGCACGACCGAGGGCTTCATCAATGTTGATGGCGAGACCGCGCGCCAGCTGCATGCCGCAGTGCTGGATCAGGGCATCGACATCGCGCGATCGGAGCGAATGACGGTTGATCATGGCGTCATGCAGCCCGTGGACTTCTTGCTTGGCAAGAGTCATACGCGGCCCATCGTCCCGGTGTTCGTCAACGCAATTGCCTTTCCGTTGACACCGATGAAGCGTGTGCGCGAGATGGGTGAGGCGTTTGGCAAAGCTGCGCTACAGCTTGGAAAGCGCGTGCTCTTCATCGCCTCGGGGGGCATTTCGCATTCCCCGCCAATTCCGCGTTGGGAGGGGGCTCCTCCCGAACTGAAAGCACGCTTGGTTTCCTATGCCCCCACGCGCGAAGAGCGCCGCACACGTGAACAGGCCATCGTGGATGCGATCCAGAGGATTGCGGATGGCAAGGGTTCGAGTGCCCCGCTCAACGAGGCTTGGGATACCTTGCTGCTTGACACCTTCCGATCGGGTGATTTGTCACCGGTTGATACGTGGGACAACGACCAGTTCGTCATTGATGGTGGCTCAGCTGCACATGAGATGCGCAGCTGGATAGCGGCTTATGCCGCGCTCTCAACTGCTGGTAAATACAAGCTGCCTGTCGACCGTTATTGGGCCGTCAAGAGCTGGGGCGCCGGTTTTGCCGTTCAGGCGGGATGTGCAGCATGAACCGTCTTGTGACCTTCTGGGAAGCAGTGTCGGATCTTCCGCATCGTCTGCATTACGTTGACATCGGGCCGTGGCGCACGCGTGTGCTCGACCTCGGCGAAGGTGACAGGGTCGTAGTGCTTGCCAATGGCACCAGTGGCCACATTGAGGCCTGGACGCAGAACGTGCGTGCGCTGGTTCAGGCTGGCTACCGTGTCATCGGTTACGACTATCCGGGTCATGGGTACACAACCCTGACCGATCACGACTTGGAAATCCCCGAGTACGAGTCGCACTTGCTAGGGCTGCTGGATGTGCTCAATCTCAAGCGTGTCCATCTTGCCGGGGAGTCACTCGGGGGATGGGTCGCGGTCAAGTTTGCTGCCCACCACTCTAATCGTTTGCTGAGCGTGATTCTGAGTGCGCCCGGCGGCCGCGTGGTTGGCGAGCAGAAGGTAGACAAGGCGCAATCAGTGAGCAAGCAAGCGGTCACCGAGCCGACGTTCGAGAACGTCAAAAAGCGCCTTCAGGTCGTGATCCACGACCCACAGAAGATAACGGAAGAGTTAGTGCGCGTTCGCCAAGCTATATACAGCCGGGATCCGAGCGGGGCAAACATGGCTCATATCTCGGTGTTGCGTCAGCCGGAACAGCGTTGGAACAACCGTGTCACAGATCAGGATTTCGCGGCCATCCCCGTGCCAGCGCTCTTTGTCTGGACAGACCATGAACCCACTGGCGACGCTTCAGAAGGCCGGCGCTTGGCTGCACTTATTCCTCAAGGCGAGTTTCTGCTTGTTGAGGGCGCTGCGCACTGGCCCCAGTGGGAAGGTGCGGAGGTGTTCAATGCGGCGGCCGTCTCCTTCCTCGACAAACAGCACCGCCAGAGCTAGCCAGAACATGACCACTATGACCATCCCCTCTGAAACTATCCATAGCATCGCTCGTGAGCTCTACGACGCCCGCGTTGGTGTCTATACCGTTCCTTACGTCAGCCCGCGATTGCCTGAGCGCGACCTTGACGCGGCCTATGCAATCTCGGCTGAGTTCGCCGCACTGCGCGAACGAAATCTGGGCGTGCGCAGGGTAGGTCGAAAAGTGGGACTGACCAATCCGAACGTGCAAAAACGCGTCGGCATTAGTGAACCTGACTACGGAGTTATCCACGACGACATGGTTTTCCAGTCGGGTGCGGTGTTGCCCAAGTCGCGCTACAACCGATTGCTAATCGAAGCCGAAGTCGCATTTGTGCTCAAGAGCGATATTTTCGATGCCACGCTCGAGCGAGTGGCGGCGGCCATTGACTACGTGACACCAGCCTTCGAGGTCGTTGATTTCCGCTACGACGGTAGCGTGGGGCAGATTGTGGACACCATCGCCGACAACGCCGGATGCAGTGGCATCGTGGTAGGCGAGGAAAAGCACCCTTATGGCTCGGTAGATCTCAAAGCGGTCGAAATGGTGATTGCCGGGGGCGGCAAGGAGATTACGCGCGGCGTCGGAAGCAATGTACTTGGCGACCCGATCAACGCTGTGCTCTGGCTGGCCGACACTGCCATCCGCACGGGGCAACCGTTGAGAGCTGGCGAGGTGCTGCTCTCGGGTTCGATCGGCTACATCGAGCCTTGGCCGGTGGATGTCGAGTGTGTTGCCACCATTACCGGTCTCGGCCGCGTGGTCGCGAGTGTTGATTCGAAGGCATGAGTTTCGAGAGAGAGCTACACCATGAGTAACTATTGCCCCGTTGATGCAGTCACCCGCGTCGAGATTGAGCAGCTCATTTCCGAGATGCTTTACCGCCTGGATCACAACCAGGCCGATACCGCGTGGGAGCTATATACCGAAGACGGTGTCTCAGTCGGCCCCTTGGGCACGATGAATCGCGAGCAGAGCAAGGCTTGGGGTGCCAAGCGGGTGAAGCAAGCCGACATCGTCAGCCGCCATTTCATTGGTGGAGTCCGGTTGGTCTGGGACGGCGATGAAGTGGCCGGCACCGTGCAGTATCTGACGTTCCGCGACACCAACGAGACGCAGACACAGCCCGCTTCTGTGGGTGAGTTCCGTGAGCGGTATCGCAAGGTTGAAGGTCAGTGGCGATTCGCCCGTCGTGAGATCGTGCCAGTCTTCGGAGGCAACGCTGCTGCTGCGCATGCGGCGCGGCTCACAGAACTTGAGAGAAAGCCATGAAAACAGCAGATCTCGCGAGCGGGCCCAAGATATTGGTGCATCAGACGCTGCCTTCGTTCTCCATTCCGGAATGGGCGAAGGTTGCCGGCTACCACGGCGTCATCCTCGATCTTCAACATGGCGAACTCGGTCTCGACGCCGCGTGTGGCATCCTGCGCTCGATTCCTCGCGACAACGCTTACGCTTGGGCGCGTGTCGGCTCGACTGACCCCGGCCAGATCCTGCGCCTGCTTGACAGCGGCGCGCGCGGCATCGTTGCCCCCACTATCGAGTCGCGCGAGCAGGCACAGGCCTTGGTGGCTGCGACCAAATATTTACCCATTGGTAATCGCAGCATGGGACCGTCGAGGCCAGGGCTCTACATCGGTGATTCGTATGCCGAAGCAGGCAACCTCGCCGTCTCGACCATTGCCCAGATCGAGACCCGGATCGGCGTCGAACGCGCGGAGGAAATCATCTCCACTCCGGGGCTGGACTCGATCTACATCGGTCCTGCCGATCTTGCCGTTTCCTATGGCCTGCCGGGGCGTGGTGACTGGGAAGACGGGCCTGTTCGCGACGCGATCGTCCACTTGCGCGAACTCACCCAGGCCCATGGCGTGACCCTCGGCATCTATTCAGGCAAATCTGCATACACCGCGGCGTTGTTGGCCGATGGACTGGTTGACTATGTCGCATTCGGTATCGACCTCGTTTTGTTGAATCGCGCGTTCGGCGACAACATCGACGAACTCAAGACCGCGCTACCTACAAGGAATCGCTCATGAGCAAAACCGCGGACGTTCTCATCATCGGTGCGGGGCCTGTTGGCCTCATGCTAGCCAACCTGCTTGGACAGCAGGGAGTTAATGTTCTTCTCGTCGAGAAGAGCGAGACCCTGATCGACTACCCACGCGCAGTGGGCATCGACGACGAAGCCCTGCGGGCGATGCAGACTGCTGGCCTTGTGGATGAGGTGTTGCCTCATACCATCCCCGATCAGAAGATCTATATGGTCAACGGCGATCGACACGTCCTTTCTGAAGTCAACCCGACAACTCGCGAGTTTGGGTGGCCCCGCCGCAACGGATTTGTACAGCCGCTGGTGGATAGGGTGCTGCTTGACGGGCTCAAGCGTTTTCCGAACACAGCGGTGCGGTTCAGTACCGAGGTCGTAGATTTGCTCGAAGATGGCGAGGGCGTGGTGGCCACGACTGAGCGTGGCGAGAAGCTGCGCGCACGCTACGTAGTCGCAGCAGAAGGCGGTGCCTCGCGCACTCGCAAGCAACTGGGTATTTCGTTCGACGGCGAAACTCGACCATCCGATGGCATCGTCATTGACGTTGCCAACGACCCCATTGGAACGCCGCACGCCGTGTTCGGCGGCGACCCGAAACGCAGCTATGCCAGCATCGCACTGCCGCATGGGATCCGTCGTTGGGAATTCACGCTGTTCGAAAGCGAAGATCCTTCGCTGGTGGAAAACGATGACTACATCCACGCGCTGCTGGCACCGCATGTGCCTGACCCAACCAAGCTGGAGATCATTCGCCGTCGGGTCTATCGGCACCACGCGCGTGTGGCCGGACAGTTCAAGGTTGGCTCCATCTTCCTCGCGGGCGATGCCGCGCACGTGATGCCGGTGGTCGGTGGACAGGGATGGAACTCCGGCATCCGCGACGCTTTTAATCTGGCCTGGAAGCTTGGTGCGGTGATCAATGGCGTATGCGGCGATGCTCTGCTCGAAACGTACGAGATGGAGCGAATGGGACACGTCAAGCAGATGGTCGCCGTCTCACTTGGCATGGCCAAGGAAATGACGGATCACGACCCCGAGAAAGCTGCGGAACGAGACCGCATCGCTGCCAACCGCACACCCGAGGAACGCGAAGCACAGAAGCGGCAGGCCTTCAAGCCTCAACCCAAGTTCGACAAAGGTGTGGTGGTACACACGCCGCTGCCGAGCTTCAAGACGCTGCCGGCGCGCGATGTGCCCCGCATGGCTGGCGCCATCTTCCCGCAGCCACGAGTGACCAACGCTGAAGGCGTCGAAATGCTGCTCGACGACGCCACCGGTCAGGGTTGGCGCGTACTGATGTGGAACAACAATCCGATGGCTTTTATTTCGGCCGAACGTTGCGCTGCGCTAGCGCATCTGCGCGTTCGACTTGTTCAGGTGGTGCCTAAAGCACAACTGCCGTGGGCGCGTCGTCACGCCCCTGCGGGAGTTACGGTGATCGGTGACTTGGGTGGAGAGCCCAGCTTGCAAGCCTGGTTTGACGCTAGGCCGGTCGGTGCGGTTGTCGTTCGTCCTGACCATGTGGTTGCCGCCGAATGCTTGGCACAGGAGCTAGACGATGTGCTGGCACGTGTATTAGACGCTGCGCATTTCTGTCTGCCGCATGATACGCGCAGGAAAGGGCAAGACGATACACCGGTTCCCGGTGCAATCGTGGCCCTCGACTGTTTCTAACTTCGGGAACGATGGGCTCTCTCCACAAGGGCTCTAGTCGCGCTAAGTTTTGCCGTTTTGTCATTTATAACTAAATCAGCCAGAGCGACAAGAAACTCATCTTCGAGGACAACGCACGAAAAGTATTCGGCCTCACGTGCTGATGATCCAGTGAAGTCCGGGCGCCCGAAAAAAACACGGCGCCCACCACAAAACCAGTTCAGTCATCCGGCTCCATCCGGATGAGCGGGACGTGCTGTTCGTCGAAAAAATAACAGCCTGATGCAGCACTTTCCGGAACGGGCCGTTTAAATCAGGCACGTAGAGCGACTGCTTTCGGGCAATCCGCTTTTCGTATTGCAGTCCACTCTTATAACTACGCATTGGAGACGCATATGAATTCGAAGTCACCCAACGCCGTGCTGCGCCGGAGAGCAGCATTGGCGTCCCTCGCCGCCCTGCTCTTTGGCGCCCAGGCTGCGCACGCACAGAGTTCGGTCACGCTGTACGGCATTATCTCCACGGGCGTGGGCTGGGTCAGTAACGTGGGCGGAAGCTCGTCCGTCCAGATGATTGCAGGCACGATGCAGAATAACCGCTGGGGTCTGCGCGGCGTCGAAGATCTGGGCGGCGGTCTCAACGCAATCTTCGTGCTCGAAAACGGCTTCGACATCACCAACGGCAAATTCCAGCAAGGTGGACGCATGTTCGGACGCCAGGCCTACGTCGGCCTGAGCGACAAGTCGTGGGGTACGGTGACGCTCGGTCGCCAGTACGACATCCCGTTCGACTATCTCGACCGTTTCGAAGCGCCGGTTGCCGCGCTGGGCCTCGCCACCCATATCGGCGACAACGACAATCTGTTCGGATCGTATCGCTTCAACAACTCGATCAAGTACCAGTCGCCGACGGTGAACGGCCTGCGTGGGTCGGTCATGTACGCGATGAGCAACGCGGCCGGCCAGTGGGCCGTGAATCGCTCGGTGAGCGCGGGCGTGGCCTACGACAACGGGCCGCTCAAGCTGGCGCTGGTCGGCCTGAATACGAATTACCCTGGCGCGACGCTGAATCCGAACGGCGCGGTCACCGACGATTACATCGGGCCGCCGTTCCTGCTGTTCCATACCAGCCCGATCAACCGGAACGCGGGCGTGAGCCGTCAGCGCGAATTCGGCGGCGGCGCGCAATACACATTCAGCAAGCTGCGCCTAACCGGCCTCGTCACGGACGTGCGGTACGACTATCTCGACCACACGTCGCTGCATCTCGACAACTTCGACGTCAGCGCCACCTACGACATCACGCCGTTCCTCGCGCTCGGCGCGGCCTATGTCTACACGAAGGGGCAATACGGCGGCGGTATCGACGCGGCTCCGCACTGGAACATGGGACAGATCAGCATCAACTATCTGTTGTCGAAGAGTACCAACGTCTACGTCTTTACCAACTATCAGCGTGCGACCGACGCGAAAGCCGTTACGTACCTGCTGGCGCCGTCGAGCGGCGGGAGCCAGACGGTGGTCGTGGCTGGCATTCGTCACCTGTTCTAAAGCGCGCCCTCAGTCGCATCGCGCCTGACTTCACCCGCTTGAAAAACGACGCCTCCGCAACGTGCCGGAACCGGCGAAACGGAGGCGTCGAAGCGGTGAAATTCGTACAACGCGAATACAGTCGAAATCTAGTCGGGATAGTCATGAGCAGCCAACTACTGGCGTGCGTGCGCGTGCTCGATCTGACCAACGTGCTGGCCGACCCGTTTGCGGGCTATCAGATCGCGTTGCTCGGCGCCAACGTCATCAAGATCGAGACGACGGAAACCGGCGACCTCGCACGCCAGCTCGGTGCCGACGCCGCGCTGAACCGGCGCGGCATGGGCACCTCGCTTCTCGCGCAGAACGCCGGCAAGCGCTCGCTCTCGCTGAACCTGAAAAGCGAGGACAGCAAGGCGATTTTCCGGCGCCTCGTGGCGAGCGCGGACGTCGTACTCAAAAATTTCTGGCCCGGCGTGATGGACCGGCTCGGTCTCGGTTATGAGGCGCTGCGCGAAGTGCGCGACGACCTCGTCTACTGCGCGATCTCCGGCTTCGGGCAAAGCGGCCCGCTCGCGGCGCCACCCGCCTACGACCAGATCATCCAGGGGCGCTTCGGCGTAATGAGCGTGACCGGCGACTCGCATTCCGCCCCCCTGCGCGTGGGCTACCCGTTTCGGCGCGCCGTTGCGCGCTGACCGCTTTCGAAACGCCTGCTCTCGGAAATCATGAAATTGTTGATATCGTTTATTGATCGCCTGCCTATCGCCCGAAAGCTTCTCCTGCTGGGGATCCTGATTCTGCCCACCATAGGCGTGCCAACATACCTCCAGCTCAAGTCATCGTTGAACGCCGTGAGCGCTGCTAGCACCGAACAGGCAGGCCTCGAGTCCGCACGCGCGCTCCTGTCGTTGATTCAACTGACGCTGCAGCACCGGGCGCAAGCCGCCACGCAGCTAGGCGGCAACAACACCGTCGCCGCGAGTCGCGAAGCGACGCGGGCAGCGGTGGACCAGGCCATCGCCCGCATCGACCAGGATCTGAAAGCACGAATGCGCCGTCCCGACATGATGCGCACCTGGGAAAGCGCGGTTGCGAACTGGCGTGAGATTGCAGCGGCAGTCGACGCGCGCAAGCTCAGCGACAAGGAGTCCACCATGCGCCACACCGAGATCATCGAACAATACCTCTCCATTCTCGATCTCCTGCTCGACGACACCGGCCTCGCGCTCGATTCCGAGGTGGGGATGCACTATCTCGTGAGGGCGGCGCTCGTGAGCTTGCCGAAGGCCACCGCAACGCTGAGCCTCACGCGGTCCCGGGGCGCCGGAATACTGGCCAGAGGAGAAGCGAGCCCGACGGAACGGGCCATGCTCGCCTCGCTGGCCAACGCTGCATCGGATCAGGCCGACGATCTGGGAAAGGCTTTCGACAAGGCCTTTCACGCGGAGCCCGAACTCAGTGCCGCGCTCGCGGACGAGCTCGATCGCGCCAATACGTCGATTCGCGCGGCCCTTGATCTGGCGACCCGAGAGATCGTCAGTGCCGACGCGATCCACTACGCGGCAATCGACTACATCAAAACCTTCACGGGCGCGTTGGACCCGCTCTTTACGCTCGAAGCCCGCGCGCTCGACAGCCTTAAGGCACAACTCGACCTGCGCTCGAACCGCGTGCATCGCGCGATGCTGGTCCAGGTCGGACTGCTCGGCATGATGCTCCTCATCGCGATCGTCTTGTCCAGTATTGTGGTACGCCGCATCACGGGGCCGCTCCGTAATGCGCTGGCCCTGGCGAATCGCGTGGCCGACGGGGATCTCACGAGTCATATCGAAGTGGCCACCATGGACGAAACCGGCCAGCTAATGCAGGCGCTGAAAGCGATGAACAGCAGCCTGGCCAGCATGGTTGCCCGGATTCGCACTGGAGCGGAAACCATTTCCACGGGTTCGGCGCAGATTGCTGCCGGCAACACGGACCTCAGTTCGCGAACGGAAGAACAAGCTGCGTCACTCGAAGAAAGCGCGGCGAACATGATACAGCTGACGTTGACGGTTCGTCACAACACCGAAAGCGCGAGACAGGGCAACACGCTCGCGGCCCGCGCATCCGAAATCGCTGCGCGGGGCGGCGAGGTGGTGGGGCGCGTGGTTCACACGATGCGCGATATTTCGAACAGCTCGACGAAAGTCGCCAACATTACCGCCACGATCGAATCCATCGCATTCCAGACCAATATTCTCGCACTCAACGCGGCCGTGGAGGCCGCACGGGCCGGCGAACAGGGGCGCGGATTCGCGGTGGTCGCGAGCGAAGTGCGCAAGCTGGCGCAGCGCGCGGCCACAGCCGCGAAGGAGATCAAGGACCTCATCAACGAGTCGGTGGATCACGTGACCGCCGGCACCGAACACGTGGACGAGGCCGGCCGGACGATCAACGAAGTGGTGTCCGCCGTGCGCCGCGTGGCGGATCTGATGGGCGAGATCGCCGCCGCCTCGGACGAACAGCACAAGGGCATCGAGCAAGTAAATTCGGCGGTGGTCCAAATGGACCAGGTCACGCAGCAAAACGCGGCGCTCGTCGAGCAGGCCACGGCGGCCGCCCAGTCGATGAGCGAACAGGCTGTGCTTCTCAAGCGCGCGGTGGATGTGTTCAAGGTGTCGGACGGATATCTGGTCGCTTCTTAGGTGTTGATGGACGCGCCGCGCAAGCCACTGGAAATATGCTGGCATTGCCTGCATCCGGGAACCCCCAATACCGGCACGGCGTGACACTGATCTGGCCGTTGCCCGGCGGCTGCGGCAATGCCGGGTTATCCCCGCAAACGCGTGTGCAACGGCCTCAATCACGCGTTCCGGCATTGTCACGTTGTCGAAGCGGTGGAGTAAGATCGGGGCGATGAAGAAGACGAAGTAGCTCTATCACGGCCACCGCTTCCCTGTGGCGATCATCAGCTGCGCGGTGCGCCGGTACTACCGGTTCAACTTGAGCCTGACATCGAGGAACTGCTTTTCGAGCGAGGCGTCGTCGTCAGCTACGAAACGATCCGTCGCTGGTGCGACAAATTCGGCGCGGGCTTCGCCCGTCGCGTCAAGGCTGTCCGGCGCAAGCCCGGCAGCACGTGGCACCTGGACGAGATGTTCGTGATGCTGCGCGGCGCGTCTTACCTTCTCTGGCGTGCGGTCGACGAACATGGTGCCGAACTCGACATCCTGCTGCAGAAGCGTCGTGACGGCACTGTCAACTTGTCAGCAGCGGCACGGACTACAGCGAAGAGTCGATCGCTCAGGAGGCAGTCGACGGATTTTGGACCATGTCGGTGAATTCGTGCCATGCAGCGAATCGAGATGCGAGTTGTTTGCGATAGAGCGAAGCGTGCAGCAAGTGTCGCTTGAGCGCGAATTGCTGCCGGATCAGGCCGAAGCTCCAGAGAAAAGCCTGCGTGCGCTTCGGGTCGCGAAATCCGCGCATGCGCCGCTCACGTTCACGCGTCGGCTGATGGCTATTCTCCGCCCGGTTGTTCACCCGGGCCGCAGCTTTGACGAACACATGTTTAACGTTCGCCAGTTCGAGGATGTCCGCCTTGGCCGCCGGATAGCTGCGCAGCTGATCGGTGACGATCTTGCGCGGCACGGGGCAAGAACGAATCAGGTGCTTGAAGAATCGTTTGGCGGCTGCCCTGTCCCGCCGTTTCTGCAGAAGGATGTCGAGTTCGGCTCCATGTTCATCAACGGCACGCCATAGCAGGTAAGGCTCACCGCGCAACGTCACAAACATCTCGTCCAGGTGCCACGTGCTGCCCGGCGTGCGCCGGGCAGCCTTGACGCAACGGGCGAAGCCCGCACCGAATTTAGAGGTGGCCTCACTCGTTCGGACAGCTTTCTGAGATTTTTAAGTGGAGCGTCCGGGGCAATCATGCTGGCGATTTGATCGCAGGCAGTGTCGCGAAGTATGCCTCATCCGGCGTCTGATCCGCCAGGCTCGAATGGGGCCGCTTCCGGTTGTACAGATCAATGTAATCGCCGATGGAGCGCCGGGCATGGCT
>Ga0157367_1000313_pt1 | contig 24817 bp, 27 predicted proteins | sample AttbisABBM2_FD_113142 | JGI IMG/M metagenome (GOLD analysis project Ga0157367, IMG submission 113142) | Fungus gardens microbial communities from leaf cutter ant in Botucatu, State of São Paulo, Brazil - Atta bisphaerica ABBM2 | ecosystem: Host-associated > Fungi > Mycelium > Unclassified ... | reverse complement strand
TCAACATCGAAGGGCTGTTCCTGGAATACGCCCAGAAATACTTCGATGATCACGACCCGAAGGCCTGGGAAAAGATCATCTTCATCGAGAGCAAGCTCAACGATAAGAACGTCCCCTTCAACATGAAGGGCCGACCGTTGCGGGTCATCGCCATCGACCAGTACCTGAACCAGACCCGCGTGATGGATCCGGTCATGGACGGTCTGCGAAGTGCGGTGCGCTACGACAAGACCTACTTCGACAAGATCGTCGCCTCGCTGCTGCCACTGCTGGAGAAACTCACCACCGGCCGCATGGCCGAGCTGATCGCCCCGGACTACCACGACGTCAACGACCCGCGGCCGATCTTCGACTGGATGCAGGTGGTGCGCAAACGCGCCGTGGTCTACGTCGGCCTGGACGCCCTCTCCGACACCGAGGTCGCCGCGGCAGTTGGTAACTCCATGTTCTCCGACCTGGTCTCGGTTGCCGGCCACATCTACAAGTACGGCATTGATGATGGCTTGCCCGGGGAGGCCAGCGGCAAGGTAGCCATCAACCTGCACGCCGACGAGTTCAATGAGCTGATCGGCGATGAGTTCATCCCCATGATCAACAAGGGCGGAGGCGCCGGCCTGCAGGTGACGGCCTACACCCAGACTCTGTCCGACATCGAGGCCAAGATCGGCAACCGCGCCAAGGCCGGGCAGATCATCGGCAACTTCAACAACCTCTTCATGCTACGGGTGCGTGAGACGGCTACAGCCGAGCTGCTGACCAATCAGCTGCCCAAGGTACAGGTCTTCACCGCCACGCCGGCAAGCAGCGCGAGCGACGCCGTCAACGGCAAGACCGCCTTCACCTCCAACACCCATGACCAGCTGAGCGCCACCAGCGTGCCCATGCTTGAGCCTGCTCATGTGGTCGGGCTACCCAAGGGCCAGTGCTACGCACTGATCGAGGGCGGCAATCTATGGAAGGTGCGGATGCCGCTGCCAGCGGTGGATCCGGATGAAGCGATGCCCAAGGACCTGCAGGAGCTCGCGGAGAAGATGCGCAAGGCCTACCAGGTGGGCCAGGCCACCGGCAGCGAGTGGTGGGAGGCTCCTGGCCAGCGCCGGGTCGCAGACGAACTGCCGGCTGACCTGCAGGACGACTTCCGGCAGATGGCACAAGGCGCCGCTGACGAAGGAGACGCGGCATGACAACAGGCCTTGATCACGACCACCCCAGAGGAGGCCGCTAATGGCCGATGTTGCCCAGCGCGCCCAGCAGCAACAGGTCAAGGAGCAGACCTTCATCGGGTCGGTGCTCAGCTTCCCCTTCCACTTCATCGGCGTGATGTTCCTATCCTTGGGCGGCGCCATCCTGGTGGACTGGCTCTGCCTCTACTTCCTCTGGCCAGAGGCTGGCTGGCACCATGCCAAGGGCATGCTCGATCACGAGCTGGCCTGGCTGTCTCAGGGTTTCCTTTCCAGCGTGTTGGTCCAGGAGCCCGGGCACACCGCGACCTGGCTAGTAGGGCTGCTCTATGACTGGCTGTTCGTGAAGACAGGGCTGATCCATTGGCTGACCGGGATGCAGCAGCTGGCCGCTGCCGGCCCGCGCGGGGAGCTGGATCTGCGCTACATGGCCGCGCAGAGTGTGACGACGGTGCAGACCTACGGCCTGTCGGCCCTCTTCACTGTGTTGGTGTTCTGCGTGCGCCTGGTGATCCTGATCCTGGCGGTACCGCTCTTCGCCATGGCCGCCCTGGTTGGCTTCATCGACGGCCTGGTGCGTCGGGATATCCGCAAGTTCAGCGCGGGCCGCGAGTCGAGCTACTTCTACCACAAGGCCCGCAGCACCATGCTGCCGCTGGCCCTGCTGCCCTGGTCGCTGTACCTCGCCTTGCCGTTCAGCGTGAGCCCGCTCCTGGTGCTGCTGCCCTGTGCCGCCCTGCTGGCCCTGTCAGTGAACCTCACGACCGCCTCGTTCAAGAAGTACCTGTAGTCGCCGGCCTGCTCCGCGGCCGCAACCTAGTCACAAGGAGCGGCCTCAAGCCCACCGAAATGCAGGGGTGGTATTGAATCCCTGTCCCAGCCGATCTGGAGTTACCCCATGCAGTGGACCCTTGAGCAAGCCCCCGCCATCGCGTCAAACGCACGCAAGCTGCTGATCCAGGCCTTCGCCGGCACCGGCAAGACCACCACCTTGGTGGGCTATGCCAGCGCCCATGCCGACACGAAAATGCTCTACCTCTGCTACAACAAGTCGGTGGAGATGGCAGCGAAGAATCGCTTCCCGCGCAACGTCACCTGCAAAACCGCCCACGGCCTGGCGTACGCGGTCTATGGCACCCAGTACCAGCACAAGCAGGCCGGCAACCTGCGCATCACCGAGGTCGCCCGGGTGCTAGATACTCAGGACTGGGAGCTGGCCAGGGACGTGGTCAACACCCTCAACACCTTCATGGCCAGCGCCGACATGGCCCTGGACGGTCGCCACTTTGCCCGCTACGACGGCCGCGGCCTGACGCCGCTGCAGGAGCGGCGCATCACCCAGGTGGTGGGGCTGGCCATCAGCGTCTGGAAGCGCATGATCGACCTGCAGGACGCCGGCGTGCAGATCACCCACGACGGCTACCTCAAGCTGTACCAGATGAGCCGCCCGGACCTGTCCAACCGCTTCGGCTCGATCCTGCTCGATGAGGGCCAGGACGTGAATCCGGTGATCGCCGACCTGGTGCAGCGACAGCGCACTATCCAGGTCATGGTCGGCGATCGCCACCAGCAGCTCTACCGCTTCCGCGGAGCCCAGGACGCCCTGAGCGCGGCCTGGATGGCCGATGCCGAGAAGCACTACCTGACCCAGTCATTTCGCTTCGGCCCGGCCGTGGCCAACGTCGTCCTGTCGTTCAAGGGCGAGACGGTGAAGCTGCAGGGGCTCGGCCAGCGCACCCTGGTGAAGCGCTCGCTGCCTGAGGACCTCGCGCATCGGACCTGGCTGCATCGCACGGTCAGCGGCGTGATCGAGAACGCCCTGCGCCTGGAGAAGCAAGGTGGGCACCGCATGTTCTGGATTGGCGGGATCGACAGCTACTCGCTGCGTGAGCTCGAGGACCTGTTCCAGTTCAGCCGAGGTCGCAATGACCTGGTGCAGCAGAAGAAGCTCTTGCGCGACTACCGGGACTTCGAGCAGTACCAGGAGATTGCCAAAGCCACTCAGGATCCGGAGATGCAGCGCTCGGTGCGGATCATCGAGGCCTACTTCGACCTGCCCAAGCGGATCGAGCAGCTACGGCGCTGCGCGGTGGCCAGCGAGCTGGATGCCACGGTCACCCTGACGACCGCGCACAAGGCCAAGGGCCTGGAGTGGGACTTTGTGGGGCTGTACGACGATTTCAGCGCGGATCCGCTGGCACCCGAGATCGACCGGGCCAGCCGCGACGATGAGCTGAACCTGCTGTACGTGTCAGTGACCCGGGCCATGCAGATCCTGGCAGTGAACTCGCTGGTGATTGACATCATGCAGCGGTACAAGGATTTGACCGGCGGTCTTAAGCAATCTGACTAAAGGCTCGTCGTTCAAGGACTATGTCGCCGAGCACCAATCCCGAGTGGCTAAGCCTGTAAGGCGAACGCGTGAAAAGTCGAGAAAGTGATTACAGCGGGACCGCCGAGCCTTATACCCAACCATCCAAAACCCACCGAACTCTCTTTGTAGAGGCCCCTCAAAGGATCAACCTAGGAGACCAACGTGCAATCACTCGCGCAACAACTCAACGCTCTCAACCCGCCCCTCAAACATAAGATTGCGTCGCAAGGTGACGTGATTGTGTTCACCCTCATCGATCCTTCCCGGCCCGCTCAGGTGTCAAGAAGCCTGAGCAAGGCCCTGGTGAGCAATACCGAGCTGCTCTATACCGTGATCAGAGACGCGGTGAACGAAGTCCGTGAATTGGGATGCCATCCTGCGATTACGGCGGAGCAGATCTATCCCGACGACTAGACCCTCCAAGTCGCACTCAAATCCGGTGATCTACTAATGACATACGCTAATCGTTCACGCGACGGCGAGATACTCAGTGACGTCTGCATCATGGCGAAGGAGATGTGGATGGCGGATCAGCAGCCCGACGACATGCTGATCGACTGGGATCAGCTCAGTGACTTGGTTCACCAGACTGTTGCGGCTAGCGTAGCAATGAAGGTAGGAATAGAAAAAAAAGCGTGGCGAGACCTACTCGACCGCTATCGCCGCCCTGGCCAGACGATGTTACAGATGTGCCGATATGCGCAGGCAGAGGCTATTCAATGTCAAGGTCGCACACCGCCATTAGCTTCTCTAGGCTCCAAGGCTTGGGCAGCAGGGTCACCTGATCAATCTGCTGCACAGGCCCTTCGAAATACCCTGACGAGACAACGATCGGTAATTCTGGGCGATACTTTCGAGCCGCGAAAACAAGATCCAATCCGGTTTTTTCCCCTGGCATTTTCACATCGGTGAACAGTAGATCCAGACCTCCGACGTGTTGGTGCAGTTGGGCGCAAGCTTCATCCGCGCTTTCGAAGGCAATCACGTCGAAGCCGGCGTCCTCGAAGACCTCACTTAGCATCTCAACCAGCGCCGCTTCATCCTCGGCAATCAATACCCTACGTTTCATATACATAGCTTCAATGATCGTACATGTGAGTAATGATGCGTAAATGAGGCCGCTTTATCCCTCCTGTACGACGAAACGCCGCCTGTATAACTATTAAGCCTGTTCCGCCCATCGGCAGATGCTGATGTATAGGTTTGGTATAGGACTTACATGGCCTGAGGCAACTCATTCCCCCGCGTCGTCCGGCCTTACCGCGAATCAAGTCAATCGATCACCTACATCAATTTATTTGGTCTCCGCTGCCCGGCCGGTGCGGAGAGGTCCAACGTTTGCGGATCGTTCGATACTCTGCTCATAACCTCTTGAGGCCCAGATACGGTTTCGCCTGGTGAGGCTGCAGTGGGCCACAGGACGATGGCCACCCCATCGAACTGGAGCCATCCATGTCCCCTGCCCGCTTCGAATACCACACTGAATTCTCCCCCCTCACCTACCGCGTTCAAGAGCGCGGCTGGCTGATGTTCAAGCACGAACAGCAGACCGGCACCCCTGACGTCGCAGCTTTCCTGGCCGATCCAGAACGGCAGGCTCGCCTGCAGGCCCTGGGCGCGGACGGCTGGGAGTTGGTCAGCGTGCAGCCGGTGCTGGAAGGCCGCGCTCAGATCGGACAGCAGACCGCCCAAGGCAACCAGGGGTGGGGCGTAGGCTACGCGGTGGCCACCGGCTTTCTGCTGTTTTTCAAGCGCTTCATCACCTCTGCGTAAAGTCAGTAATCAAGCGGGTTTGCAACCTATTTGGGTGCAGTAATGGTTTCCCGCTGACCTCCCTGGTGGCCCTCGGCATCCTGTGCGGCATCAACCCGCTGCCCAGGGCCCCGCTGTGAAACTGTCCTCTCCTCAACGCAAGCCTTCCGTCCACTTCGGACTCGTCAGCGGCCTGGTCGTCGCGCTCGGATTCATGGCGGGTCCCGCGCTCGCCGCCGGTACGGCCAGCGAGCAGGCCAACGTCGACTTGATGATCCGCCAGCTCAACGCCGTCGAGGCGGTCGCCAGGCGCAGCGCCGAGCTGCCCAGCGATGGCAGCTCTCGCTACCACCTGGATTACAACCGTCTCGCCGCCGACATCGCCCGGATCCGCCAGGGCCTGCAGGACTACCTGGCACCTAGCCGTGCCCAGCCGCGCGATGCAGCCGAGCTCTCCGGCCAGTACCAGCGCGAAGGCACCCAGCCATGAGCATGACCGCCGCTCAGACCGCTGCCTTTCAGGCGGCAAGCGGCCTTACACCGGCGGCCAGCAACACCTTCTGGCTATCGGCGGCCATGGCCGTCGTCACCCTCTGGTTCGCCTGGCTTTCCATCAGCCTCTACAAGGGCTGGGCGAACCAGAACCTCAAAGCCGCCGCCGCCAAGGGCGCCCTAGTCCGCGGGCTACTCCTCTACTGCGCGTTGTCCTGGCTCATTTTGCATTAACCCCTCGAGGAGAAATCCATGCTGTCCCTCAAACGTCTATCCACCCTCGGCGCCCGCGCCAGAACACAAGCCGTTCTGGCAAGCGCCGCCCTGCTTCCGTCGATCAGCCAAGCCGCCCTGCCGCAAGCCCAGGCGCCCTCGCGAGGCGAAGGTGCTACCTGGACTGAAACACTGAAAAACTACGGTTACGACGGCTTCATGCTCATTGCCTTGGCCTTATGCGCCTTCTGCCTCGTCGTCGTGGCTGCGCATGGAATCGGGGTCTTTCACGAGATTCACCTTGGAAAGAAAACCTGGAAAGACCTAGGTGCGACGGTCGTAGTCGGAATGGTCCTCATTGGCATGGTGATCTTCATCGTCACCAAAGCCGCCGGCATCATGTAAGGCAGGACGGCGCCGATGGACATCACTCAAGACCTGCATGAGGACGGCACCCTTCGCTTCCTGCCGAACCGCCTCAACACTCAACCCGTCGTCGTCGGCGGCCTGACCACGGATGAGATGTTCGCCACGGTCGCCATCTGCGCGTCCTCCGGCTTTTTGATTGGCATCCCACTAGCGTTCTTCACCACGCCGGCTATGCCGATTTTTTCTGCACTGGCCTGCGGCTCGCTGGGCCTTGCGCTCGCTGGAAGGATCCTGCGCCGCTGGAAGCGCGGCCGCCCGGAAACCTGGCTCTGGCGCCAAGTCGAGTGGCGTCTTGCGCACTGGGGGCTGGCGGGTCGCCGCCTGGTCATCCGTAGCGGTGCCTGGACCTGCAAGCGGATGGTGGGGCTATGAGCCGCGCGTGGAAGTTGTCCGATTCTCAGCGCGCCCATATCACCACCCTGCGCCTCGCCTTGGGCCTGGTCAGTGTCATCGCGATCTGGAATGGCTACGGCTGGTACAGCGCGCCCAAGGACCTGACCGTACACGTGCCGCCGGACCTGCGCTCCGGCAGCACACGCCCCTGGTGGGAGATTCCTCCCGAGTCGGTCTATTCCTACGCCTTCTACATCTTCCAGCAGATGAACAGCTGGCCAGCTGACGGCGAGAAGAACTACAGCGACAACATCACTCGCCTGACCCCTTTCATTACCCCTTCGTGCAAGGCCTATCTGGAGGGAGACGAAGCGCTCAAACGCAACAGCGGCGAGCTGCGCAAACGCGTGCGTAACGTCGCGGAGATCCCAGGATCAGGCTACGGCGACGACCCCACCCGCCGCGTCCAGGTGCTCGGCAATAGCGAGTGGACGGTCATGCTCGATGTCGTTGCCAACGAGTACCTGGGTGGCGAGAAGGTCAAGACGGCGCTCACGCGCTACCCGCTCCATATCGTCAGATCCGACGTCGATCCCGAGAAGAACCCCTGGGGCATGAAGTGGGACTGCTACAGCGGTCAGCCGCAGCGGATCGAGGCCGGCGTCGAAGTCAAAGCTCGAGGTACACCATGAGATCCCGCCACTCCCTCGCCCTGATGCTGGGCGGCCTGCTGCTGAGCAGCCTTGCCCAGGCCATCGAGATCCGCAAGTGGGAGCGAGTCCCCCTGGCCATCCCGCTCGTGGTGGGCCAGGAGCGAATCCTATTCGTTGATGCCAACGTTCGGGTCGGCGTCCCTCCCGCCATCGCTGACAAGCTCAGGGTGCAGAGCACCGGCGGGGCGATCTATCTCCGGGCCAAAGACCCGATCGAGCCCAGCCGGCTGCAGCTGCAGAATGCGGCCACCGGCGAGATCATGCTGGTCGACATCGCCGCAACGCCGGCCCAGGAAGGCCAGGCTGCGCTTGAGCCGATCAAGATCGTTCCAGGTGACACGACCCCGGCCCGCTATGGTCAGGCGGCAGCGGCCGCTCCCAAGTCGTCGGCCAAGGCTAGCCACCAAGCCGATGAGGAAGAAGACGAGCCGGCGCCGCCCAAGCGCGAAACACCGATTCCCGTCGTGCTCACCCGCTACGCCGCCCAGATGCTCTATGCGCCGTTGCGCACCGTGGAGCCGGTCGACGGCGTCGCCCAGGTCAGGATCGATAAGCGCCTGGACCTGTCGACGCTGCTGCCGGCGCTGCCGGTTGAGGCCAGTCAGCTGGGCGCCTGGCGCCTGGACGATCACTGGGTAACGGCCGTGAAGCTGCGCAACCAGACCGGCCAGCGCCTGGCCCTGGATCCGCGTGAGCTCATGGGCGACTTCGCCACCGCGACCTTCCAGCATGCCTACCTCGGCGCCCGGGGCGATGCCAGCGACACCACCGTACTCTACCTGGTCACCCGGGATCATGGCCTTGGTCAGTCACTGCTGCCCAGCCTGGGCGCTGCAGATCCTCGCGTCACCACGGAGGCCCGCCATGCAGCTCAGAAGTAATCCACTCCTCAAGTATGCGCTACTGGGGGTTCTGGTCCTGGTGGTCTATGTCGGCGCGACCCTACTCGGCAAGGGCAAGCCGCAAACGCCCGAACAGCCACAGTCCGCCCAGCTCACGCCTGAGCAGGCCAAGGCGCTGGGGATCGAGGGCGACACGGCCAACGACACCTTGCGCACCATCGTCGTCGAAAGTCGCCAGCTCAAAGAGCAGATGAGCAAGGCCCTGAGGGACAACGAGGAGGCCAAGCGGGAGAACGACGCTCTCAAGGCTCAGCTGAACAATATCAACGCCACGGTCGATAGTCGCGTCCAGGCGGGCATCAACCAGAGCCTGGAGAACCAGCAGAAGCAGACGCAGGGTCTGTTCGATGGTCTGCAGAAGCAGCTCAACACCCTGTCGCAGATGGGCAACCAGGCGGGCAGCGGTGCCGGGTCCAGCGCCGACATGCCCATTGGACTTGGCATTGCTCCTGGGGAAGGCAATCAGTTCAAGAAAGGTGGCTCGGATCTCGTCTGGATCGAGCCGCAGGATGGCACCGCCGTCGATGCCAATGGCAAGCCCCTTGCTGCCGGCAGCAGCCAGACCGCCAGCGGCTTCGCCTTCCCGACCGCCTTCGGCGCCGCCGGTCAAAAGACCCTGGATGCTGCCTCAGGTGGTGCGCAGCGCGCAGCCGATGGCATGGGCGGGGATGAGCAGTCCCGCAAGAAGGTCCGCAAGGTCTACACCTTGCCGCAGAACTCGACGCTGATGGGTTCTGTGTCCATGACCGCCCTGGTGGGCCGCGTACCGGTGGACGGCACGGTCAACGACCCCTACCCCTTCAAGGTCCTGATCGGCCCCGACAACCTGACCGCCAACGGCATCGACCTGCCCGACGTCGCCGGCGCCGTGGTAAGCGGAACCGCTTCAGGCGATTGGACGCTGTCCTGCGTGCGCGGCCAGATCCGCAGCATGACCTTCGTCTTCACCGACGGCACCGTGCGTACCCTGCCGGCGCCGCAGGAAAACGCTGGTCAGCAGAACAACGGCCAGAACAATCAGAACGCCTCCACCAATGGCCAGCCTGCTGCTGTCCAGGGTGGCATGGGCTGGATCAGCGACCCCTACGGTATCCCCTGCATCGCTGGCGAGCGCCGCAGCAACGCCGCCCAGTACATCGGTTCCCAGGCCCTCATCACCGCCGCCGGCGCCGGCGCCGCCTCGCTGATCAAGAACGATGGCACCAGCTCAAGCTACGTCCAGACCCCGAACGGCACCATCGGCACGAGCGGCATGTCCGGCAACGAAGCCATGGGCAAGATCCTGAACCAGGGCGTCAGCGACATCTCCACCTGGGTGAACAAGCTCTACGGCCAGGCCTTCGCCGCCGTGTACGTGCAGCCCGGAGCGAAGGTGGCCATCCACCTCGACCAGGAGCTGGCCATCGACTACGAACTCAAGGGCCGCAAGGTCGACTATCGGACAGGAGCTCGTCATGCCTCGGCTGCCCTCGATTAATCGCACACGACGTCAGATAGCGGCTGTACTGGCCATGGCCCTGCTGGCCAGCGGCTGCGCGGTCGACAAGGAGAAGATGCTCCCCCATGGCGACCAGACCATGATAGACGTCTGGAATGTCGGTACCACCGGTTCGGCCGGCAGCAGCCAGGGTCGCCAACTGGTCGATGCCCGGGCAGAGCTGCGCCGTCCGGTGGACATGAGCCAGGCTCGGCCGCTGGCTGACAACGCCGGCTATTCGCGCACCGCGCAGAACGAGATCTACAGCCAGTTCAAGCGCCTGCCCAATCCGGACCTGGTCATGTACGTCTTCCCGCACCTGGCCGGCTCCGACCCCGCTCCCATCCCCGGCTACACCACCGTTTTCCCGCTCTACCAGCGTGTGCAGTACGCCATGCCCGGTGAGCGGGTGGAGAACTACTGATGGGCATCTTCGAACGTCTACGCGGCAAGAAAGCCGCCGATACCTCGACGGCTGAGCCAGATCCTGTGCCGAGCCAGTCAGAGCTTATTGAGCCGGGTGAGGAAGCGGATCTATCAGCCAGAGCTGAGCCGGCTCTGCATCGTGAATCCATCCGTGCCACCCGTGCCCTCGAGGTCGACGAGGAAGCCGCCTACCAACGCTACCTGGATCGTCTGAAAGCGCACGGTATCCCGGAGCCAGGTGCCTGGATGACCGGCAAGGAAAAACCAGCGACCCTGGCAGATGTGGCGAGGCTCTACGACGTCAATCCCAGCTTCACCAATCTGCTGCCCTGGGTCGAATACCTGCCGGAGCACCAGGCCATGCTGCTGGAAGACGGCAAGTCGCTGGCCGCCTTCTTCGACCTCGTGCCGATCGGCACCGAGGGCCGCGAAGCCAATTGGCTTCGCCAGGCCCGCGACGCCTTGGAGAACGCCCTGCAGGACGCCTTCGATGAGCTGGAGCAGAGTCCCTGGGTCATCCAGTTCTATGCCTTCGACGAGATCCAGTTCGACGGCTATCTCACGGGGCTGGCCAACTACATCCAGCCGCGCGCCCGCGGCTCCGAATTCACTCAGGTCTATCAGAGCCTGATGAGGCACCATCTGCATGCCATCGCCAAGCCTGGCGGTCTGTTCAACGACACGGCCGTATCTCATCTGCCCTGGCGTGGTCAGCATCGGCGGGTGCGGATGGTCGTTTCCCGCCGCTGCATCGGCGACGGCCTGGTCAGAGGGCAGGCACCTGCCGCGTACCTCGCGAATATCTGCAGTCGGCTGACCGGCGCGCTACGCAACGCCGGCGTGACGGCTCACCGCATGGATGAGCGCGCCATTCGCCACTGGCTTCTGCAGTGGTTCAATCCGTGCCCGGATCACCTGGGTACCTCGGCCAAGGACCAGCAGCGATTCTTCGAGGTGGTCAACAGCGCCTTCGACCAGGACGAGTTGCTGGCCGAAGGCACGATTCCCTTCCTGGCCAGCGGAACCGATTTCTCCCAGTGCCTGATGTACCGCGAGCCTCGCTCGGATGCACAGAAGGGCCTGTGGTTCTTCGATGGCCAGCCCCATCGTGTGGTGATGCTGGATCGGCTGCGTACTGCCCCGAGGACCGGCCACATGACCGGCGAGCGCACCTTTGGCGACGCCCTACATGCCCTCTTCGATGAGATGCCCGAGGACACCGTGCTGGCCATCACGCTGGTAGCCACGCCCCAGGACACGCTCGAAGCCCACCTCAACAGCCTGCACAAGAAAGCCGTCGGCGACAACCAAGCTTCCGCCCTCACCCGTGAGGCTATCAAGGACGCCCGTCAGCTGATCGGGCGTAAGCACAAGCTCTACCAGGGCAGCGTGGCCTTCTATGTCCGGGGTAAAGACGAGCAGGAGCTGGAGCAGCGCTGCAACCACCTGACCAACACCCTGACCAGTTCCGGTATCGAGCCTGTGCGGCCTGAGGATGAGGTGGCTGCACTCAACAGCTACCTGCGCTGGCTGCCTGGCAACTTCGATCCCAACCAGCCGCGGGCGCTGCAGTGGTACACCCAGCTCATGCTGGTTCAGCATGTCGCCAACCTGGCGCCCATCTGGGGGCGCTCGACCGGAACGGGACATCCGGGCATCACTCAATTCAACCGCGGTGGCAGTCCGCTGACCTTCGATCCGCTCAGCAAGCTCGATCGCCAGATGAATGCGCACGGCTTCGTCTTCGGTCCTACCGGTGCCGGCAAATCGGCGACGCTCAACAACCTCTTGATCCAGTGGCTGGCCATCTACCGGCCGCGCATCTTCGTGGCCGAAGCCGGTAACAGCTTTGGGCTGCTGGCGGACTTTGCCCAGCGTCTCGGCCTGACCGTCCACAAGGTCCGTCTGGTCCCCGGCGCTGGCGTCAGCCTGGCGCCCTTCGCCGACGCCATCCGCCTGGCCGAGGATCCGGCTCACGTGGCCGTGCTCGATGCCGAGGACCTCGACGCCTCAGACGAAGCCAGCAGCCCAAAGCCCGACCTGGAGGACGATCAACGCGACGTGCTCGGCGAGATGGAGATCGTGGCTCGCCTGATGATTACCGGCGGCGAAGAGAAGGAAGACGCACGCATGACACGTGCCGACCGTGCGGCCATCCGGCACGCCATCATCAACGCCGCCAAGGCCTGCTCCAAGGCAGAGAGGACCGTGCTCACCCAAGATGTGCGCGACGCACTGCGCGAAGCTTCATGTGACGAACGCCTGCCAGCGCCGCGCCGGGAGCGCCTGCAGGAGATGGCCGAAGCCATGGAGATGTTCTGCATGGGCGCCGACGGCGAGATGTTCAATCGACCAGGCACGCCCTGGCCAGAAGCCGACCTGACCGTGGTGGACTTTGCCACCTATGCCCGCGAGGGCTATCAGGCACAGCTCGGCATCGCCTACATCTCACTGCTGAATTCGATCAACAACATCGCGGAGCGTGACCAGTACAAGGGCCGGCCGCTGATCAAGCTGACCGACGAAGGCCACATCATCACCAAGCACCCGCTGCTGCTGCCCTATGCGATGAAGATCACCAAGATGTGGCGGAAGCTCGGCGCCTGGTTCTGGCTGGCGACCCAGAACATTGATGACATCCCGGTTTCCGGCGCGCCGATGCTCAACATGATCGAGTGGTGGATCTGCCTGAACATGCCGCCGGATGAAGTCGAGAAGATCTCGAAATTCCGCAATCTGAGTACAGCGCAGAAGGAGCTGATGCTATCAGCGCGCAAGCAGAGCGGCGCCTACACCGAAGGCGTGGTGCTCTCCAAGTCGATGGAGACGCTCTTCCGCGCGGTACCGCCCAGTCTTTATCTGGCCCTGGCTATGACGGAGCCTGAAGAGAAGGCGGAGCGCGCACAGCTGATGGAAGAGCTCGGCACCGACGAGCTGGGCGCCGCGCTGGCCGTTGCCGCCCGTTTGGATCGGCTACGAGGGATCGAACCCTACCCCTTCAAGCTGCCACCGGCTCGAGGAGCCCGGCGATGTGAGTGATGGACCAATTCACCCAGGACCTCATCGACAGCCTGACCGGCTTGCTTCGGCAGCCGCACCTGCCGGAGACGCTCACGGCCCTGCAGATCTGCGCACCGGTCTTGATCAGCAACCTGCAGGCAGTGAAATCACGCGCGATGGATCGCCGTGAGATCGAGGCCCAACTCGACACTGCGCTCAAGGACTGGCTGGCCAAGCATCCGCAGCCGGATGACGCACAACAGGCGCTGCTGGAGGTGCTGCATCGCGACGTGCTGGGCCGGCAACTCGATCAGCCTTCTGCCCATGAAGCTTCGGCATGATTAGGGGGGCTATATCTCGCCAACCAGCGGCAATGGCTCTCATACTGCTGGCCGTGTTGCTCAATGTCCTATGGCACTTCTTTGGATGGCTCGCAGCAGTAGAGCCACGAGTTACTCCTGAGCCACCGACCTTCATCTATGGGGCTGCCAAAGCCCGCTTCACGCTGATCGAGTACGGCGACCTGGAATGCCCTTACTGCAAGGAAGCCTACCCACAGGTCAAACAGCTGATTGATCGGCACGAAGCGCTGAACTGGCAGTGGCATCACCTGCCGCTGCCCATGCACGGCGAAGCAGCGCAGCAGGAGGCACGCCTGGTCACCTGCGCCGGTTGGCTGGGCGGTAATCCGGTGTTCTGGCAGGCGGTCGAAGCCGTCTACCAGAACAGCCGCGGCAACGGCGCCGGTCTGGCATTGCAGATCGATCAACTCGGCCTACAACCGGCGGTATCGCTGCAGCACCTGCAGACGTGTATCCAGGACAACACGATCGTGCGCCGGGTAGTCGCTGAGCAGACCGCAACCGCAGCGCAGAAGCGGATCGATGCCACCCCGACCTACGAGCTCCAAGACAATCGGTCTGGTCGTACGATTCGGCTCCCATCCCTGCTGGACGATGCCGGCATGCTATCGGCAATGGACTGGCTGGCGAGTCAGGGAGGTGCGGATGCGCAGCAGCGCCAATGACATCCCTCCTTGGCTTGCCAGTCTGTCCGATCGGACGCTACGGCGGCTCAACAGCCGCCTCATCCATCTTCTGCGGATGATCGATACCGAGATGCAACGTCGGGAAGCTCAGGAGCTTAGCAACAGGTAGGACTACGCACGATAGCCTAAGCTGAAACACTAGATAATCACTAGGCAAAGGCTAGACCATTTATAGCTTGCATCGCGATAAAAATATGGTAGCATTCATCGAAATCAAAGCTAGTGTTGAGGTAGTGATTATGACCAAGAAAGGGTTCAGTAGCGAGCGTTGCGTTGTTGTATACACATGCAGGGGCAAAGACCGGATCCTTGCGGAAGGCGGAAGCCAAGCCTGGCGCATCAACAAATCGAGAGCCTCGAAGTACCAATATGTCGTCTGCGTTCAGAACCGCAATGAGACATGGGGCCAGGCAACTGCCCTTCATCAAGAGGCGTTCTTGATAGGAAAGATCACTGCTATCGAGCCGTCTCGGGAGAAGGACAACTCCGACCGGGCGATAATAAAATTCTCCGAGTACGCAGAGATCTCTGTACCGGATAGCTGGGATGGGAACCGCAACCCAGTCGCCTACAAGCACCTGTCCGACTTCGGCATCCACGATTTAGAAGACCTTTCCTTCCGGCGGCTTGCGGCGCCGTTCAGTCTTGAAATGATTGACGAAGAGGCGCCTGTTGCACCCGGCGACGACTACATTGCTGCGGCAATTGACTGTATTACAGATGACCCAGCATTAGAGTCTTCATCTAAACCGCAGCCATTATCTATTGATGAAGCCAAAGCCGGCCTGGCGCTAAAATTCGGGGTGATGCCTGAGCAGGTTGACATCACGATTCGCTTTTGAGACCTGATGCATTACCGATGCTTCATAGCGTCGTCCGGCCAGCCCATTCAGATACAGGGCTGGCCAATCATGACTCATTACCATAGATACAAAGGCAATGTGCTAATCGCGCTTTGTACGATAACAATCTCAACACTGGCAGGTTAAGAACCTAACCTCCAGCGACCTGGATATGGTTTCCCGCTGACCCAGCCTTTCTGATCGCGTTTCCTGTACCAGCCACTTCTCTGCCTGGTACTGCTCATGTCCGTCTTCTCTCCTACTGCCCCAGCCGCCATGACAGCACGCCTGCTGGGCGTTGCCTTGGCCACCTGCTGCGCCCCATTCGCCACAGCGGATGTGCTGGCCATCTCCAACGCCGCTCACCCACTCATCAACAGCGTCGGCGCCCGAGTGGTGCTCTTGGATGCCCCGGAGCGCCTCGAGCAGCAGCTCTCCGAAGGCCTGCCGGCGGATCCGCGACAGGCTGCAGCCATCATGCAGCAGCGGATGCGCTCTGCCTCAGCCCAGCAGCTGGGCCGTGACCTCGCCAAGGCGCACCAGGACGTGGCTGATGCGTGGAGCCTGGGCGTGGCCAAGCTGCCAGCAGTCGTGGTGGATCGTCGGTATGTGGTCTATGGCCAGCCTGATGTAGCGGCCGCCGTGGCCAGCATCGAGCGCTACCGGAGTAGCGGACGATGAGCCGCCCCTCTTCACGCGGATCTGTGCAACGTCTACGGCGCCTTGCCCTGGCGATCCCGCTGGCCACCAGCCTGCAGGCCACCGCGGCGGTCACCACCGCAACCATCGTGTCGTCCTCGCTCTCGCCCGACTGCCTCGAATACAAGGTGGTCGGCATCTGCTACTGGCTGTTCTGCACCCCATACGGATGCAAGGTGAAGACCTCGGCCAAGGTACGCCACTTCGTGCCCGATGCCGTGGTGTCCAGCTATGCGAATACCGGCGAGAACCCCTGGACGGAGATGGCCTCTTTCAGCCCCGTCAGCAGTGTCGCCGCCGGCGGCAATGACCCGGGCGACAGCGCGACCCAGGCCAACACCACCATCAGCGCTCGCTTCAAGAACACCGATGTCATCGGTCACCCGGGCGGCTACGCCTTCAGCCAGTTCGCCAGCGGCTCTGGCTACGTCTGCAAGGGCGCCGGTACCGCCTACATGCCGTATCTGCTGAGCAACTACGACTACCTGGCCTGGCGGTACGGCATCCCCGAGGCCGTCTATCCGGAAGCTCTCATCCCGGGCAAGCGCGAAGTGGGCGGCACCTTGTCCGGCGACCTATGGGGCAACGTCTATCCACGCAGCGGCTTCCTGCATCAGCCCGATGACTACAAGGCCGCGGCGGTCATGGCCCAGCGCGCCGGCGATGTGGTCACGCGCTCTGGCCAGATCCACGTCTACCAGTCGTTGCTGGCCCAGGCCGAGGACGGATACTGGCCTGCAGGCGAGCTGCTTGAGGGCGACGCCACCACCGGCAAGTGGCAGGAGCTCACGCCTACGCTGAGCCAGAGCTGCGCAGCCTTCCCCAACCCGGGCCCACACGTCCAGGACGCCGTGGGCGCCTACGCTTGGGCGCTGTGGCGCCCCTACAGCTGCTGCAAGCGTGAAGGCCAGGTCTTCCTGGGCAGCACCGACTTTCAATGATCAGGGAGCCGTCGATCATGAGTACCACTCGCCTCACCCTGCTAGCCAGCACCTGCCTGGCTGTCCTTCTCCTCGGCAGCGCTGTCCAGGCGGCCGAGCCCTACCGTGTGCAGTCCCAGGGCAGCGTCATCGGTGACGACGTGCTCTACAGCATCGGCGGCGGCAATGCCGTGTCGATGGGCAGCGTCGGAAATATGGACAGCATCCAGATTGGCGGTGGCTGGAACACCAACCTGATCTGCGGAAACATGAGCCTCACCAACACCCTGCAGAACCAGCTCAACGGGGCCACTCAGGGCTTCCAGACCATCATGAGTTCGGTGATACAGAACGCCACCGCCGCGGTAGGCTCCCTTCCCGGCCTGATGCTTCAGCGCGCCAACCCGGGCCTGTACAACCTCATCACCAACGGCATTGGCCAGGCGCGCCTGGACTTCGATCGCTCAAAGGGCACCTGCCGCGCGATCGCCGACAAGATGCTCGATGTCGCCGGCGGCCAGGTCGGCTGGAACAAGCTCGCCGAGGGTGAAGCGATGAAGTCGGCCGCAGCCGGCACCACTGATGCGGTGGCCGCAATCAACCAGGTCGAGCAGAAGAGCGGGAATGAGGGCGTCACCTGGGTCAGCGGGAGCAAGGCCGGAGGCAGTGGCCAGCAGCCTATCAAGGTGGTCGGCGACGTCACCAAGGCCGGCTACAACATGCTCAGTGGCCGCTCACCCACCGCTACCGGCTCGATCCCGGCCAGCAGTTGCAACGGCGGTCTCGTCTGCAGCACCTGGTCGTCGCCGCAGGAGGCCGCAACCTTCGCCACCCGTGTCCTGGGCGAGCAACAGCAGCAGACCTGCGACAACTGCCAGAAGACCGTGACCCAGGCCGGGGTCGGGCTCACCCCGCTGATTCAGGAGACCTATGACACCAAGCTCAAGGCGGTGAATGCACTGATCGCAGGCACCCAGCCGATGACAGCCGAGAACCTGGCCGCGGCCGGTAGCAACTCCATCCCGATTACCCGCGGCATCATCGAATCGCTGCGCACCGAGCAGGACCAGGACGTGCTGGCCAAGCGGCTTGTGTCCGAGGTCTCCCTGGCGGATGTCATCGAGAAGGCGCTGTCGCTGGTTCGTATCCTGGCCGCTGGCCGTCAGGAGCCGAACGTCGCCGCCAACCAGGTCGCCCAGACGCAGGTCGACCAGAACGCCGCCAACCTGCAGGCCGAGATCCAGAACCTCAAGACCGAGCTGGACATGCGCCGGGAGCTGGCCGGCAACTCGCCCACCACCATCCTGCAGCGCGCTGCGCTTCGCAAGGATGCTTCCAAGACCATCTTCCAGGGCGACCCCATGCCGAACCGACTGGATCGCGTCGAAAACCCCGTCAAGAAGGGCGAATGATCATGAGCAATGTTTCTTCGGATAGTCGTTCGCAGATCAACCGTGGGCGGAAGCAGAGTCCGGTATTACGAATCGCCAAGGGCGGCTTGAAGGGCTCTGCATGGGTAGCGGTGATCTTGCTCACCACGGTGCTGCTGACGCTGGCCTGCAGTCTGCTGATCCAACAGCTGTTTGGCGACGTTGCGGGTTACCGGCAGTGGGCAGAAGCCCACCGTAGCGGTCTGCAGGTCTGGAGAGTGGTCGTGTATGCAGCCTTGGCAGCCGGCTGGTGGCCAGTTCGCCAGCGGTTGCGAACGCTTCCAGAGAGTGCCAGGCGCCTGGCCCGCTGTGAGTGGTTGGCGATCGCCGTCATTGCACTCTACGAACTGCAACTCCACCTGTAGCGCCACGCAGAGAAAGACACCCATGGTTCTCTACACCAACGACTACCTCGAGTATTACCTGACCCTAGTGGGCTGGCTGATCAATGGCGCCATCTGGGATCTGATCGGGAGCACCGGCCTATTCGCTGCGCCTTTTGCTGCCATCGTCATCCAGGAGTGGTTGCGCGCCCGCGGCGAAGGCCAAGATGAGGGCAACAAGGGGGCATTGAGCCTAGCGCGGATCGAAAACCGATTCTATGTCGCCATCTTCGTCATCATGCTCGGGCTCATGCCCTTGCCGAACTCGGTGCTGAGTTTCTCCACCCTTGAGTACGATAAGACACGCTCCAAGCAGTGTCAGGTCGACGTGCTGAAGCCATCTGAGACGGGATGGGGCACGAGCTTCAGCACCCTCAATGGCAAGAGCGCCCGCATTCCCATCTGGTGGGCAGTGGTACATGCCCTTTCGAAGGGCTTTACCGCGGGTGCGGTCGCCGGCATTCCATGCGGACTGGATCTGCAACAGCTACGCATGGAAGTGAACGCCACCAGGATCGGCAATCCGCTGCTGGCCCAGGAGGTAGCGGACTTCACAAATGACTGCTACGCCCAGGCCCGAGCCAAGCTGTTCATGACGCAGCCGAACCTGTCCGCCTCGCAGTTCGAAGATGTCAGCTGGATTGGCTCGAAATTCTTTCTGAGCACCAGCGGCTACTACAGCGATGGTGCTTCAGGGTTTCGCTCACACACACCGCGCAAGGCCTGGCCCTATGACAAAACGCGGGATGCGGGACTGGCTGAGACCACCGGGGGCGGCGGCTACCCAACCTGCTCGCAGTGGTGGTCTGACGGCACAATCGGATTGCGTGCGCGGCTGCTGACGGCGGTGGAGCCCAGCCTGATCACTCAGCTCGCCCAGTGGGCCAAACTGATGAACCAGCAAGAGGTAGAGGACCAGGTGATCCGCGACCTGGTATCGCCCCGTAAGCAGGTGCTGACCCAAGGGCAGGTCTATGGAGACTACGGTGGCCAGGTAGGCGGCAGCATTGGCAGCAGCATATCGCGCGTCACAGCCACTGCAGGTCAGGCAGTGGGATCGCTAGCGATGTACCCGGCCATCGACAGTGTTCGTCAGGCTGCGCCGATGGTCCTGGCCTTCCTGAAGATGGCCTTCATCATTTGCATCCCCATCGTGCTGGTATTGGGCACCTATGACTTGAAGGTTGCCATGACGCTGACCTTTGCCCAGTTCGCGCTGATCTTTGTCGACTTCTGGCTGCAGCTGGCCCGCTGGGTCGACAGCACGATCCTCGACGCCCTGTACGGCAACATCATGGGTGCCTCACCCCATCTGAACTTCAACATCATGATGGGCATGAACAACGCCCAGGGCGACCTGCTGCTGGACTTCGTGATGGGGACGATGTTCTTGGTACTGCCGGCGTTCTGGATAACAGCGATGAGCTGGGCGGGAGCGAAGGTAGGTAACCTGGCACAGGGGCTTACGGATGGAACAGCGAGCGCTAAGGCAGCTGGTAAAGAGGGCGCAGATATCGCTAAAAAAGCAGTCTTCTAATCCGCAACTACAAGGACCAATTACTATAAACCTATTGGTCCTTGTAGTAGGCGTCGCGGTCATAGAGATCTGACACAGAGCGTACATCACCTGAAGCAAGGCGAGATGATCTTTCGCCTATGCTCTCAGGGCGAGATGAAGTCGGACCAGCACTCGCAACGAGCCACAGAAACAGACATACGAGCAAAACTGGAACGAAGAGATAGAAGGAGTACATAGCTACTGCCAAGAGAAGTAGCGCTCTCGCGGACCACTTCAACACCTTGATGATGCCGACCGGAACGCCCACCGCAGCCAAACCAGTCCAAATGGCGCCTTCAGCCCGTACGAGCAAACGGCTCGTATCCAGCTTTCCGAGTTGAGTCCAGTCTTCGGTAGATCCAGGTTTGCGAGTGGTCATGGCTACTGCCTCATCCCATGGAGCGTGATGGCTCTATGGTGGCACTTATACGCCGCAATCGGTGACGCCGCAACCGCCATGGCATAAAATGCCATAAGCTGTCCTTGCTCTAACCCGGAGTCGCCATGCCTACCCGAAACATCGTCATTCCCGAGCCGCTCTCTCATGAGATTGACCGCCTGGTCGAGAGCGGTCGCTACCAAAATGCCAGCGAGGTAGTTCGAAACGGACTCCGTTTACTGATCCAGCAAGAGGCAATGGTCTCGGCCAAGATCGAGGCCTTGCGCAACGCCTCGGGCTCAGCCTTCGAGCAGCTGAAGCAGGGAAGGTTCGATGAGGTGAACGGGGAGGACCTGGAGCAGTACCTGGAAGGCTTGTCGGGTGAAGACAGCCGCATAGGCCACTGAACCGATGAAGTACCGTATCTCCGCTGAGGCCCGACAGGACCTGGCCGACATCCTGGTGTATTCCGCTCAGCAATTCGGCCCAGAGGCCCGGAAGCACTACCAGAGCCTGCTAGTAGGCAGCTTCAATCTGATTACAACCGATCCCTACGGGCCTGTGAGTCATGCCCGCGATGAGCTGCGCGAGGGCCTGCGCAGCCTCCACCTGGCCCATGTCCAAAGGGGTATCCCGTCCGAGCAGCGCGTCGGCCAGCCCCGTCATGTGGTGTTCTACCGGATCGCGGCTGACGACGTCATCGAGATAGTGAGGCTGCTGCACGACCTAATGGAGTCCAAGGAACATCTGGCCAGCCACCGGTAACCGAAAGGGCCAAATGGGCTGAAGCAAAGGAGCGAATGGAAGGGGACTCTAAGGGTAAAAGCCCTACCAGAAAGGGCTCCGCCTTCGGCTTCGAACAGCAAAGGGAGCCCAGGCTCCTGACCATAGTAGCCATCCGCCTTCCCAACCTCCTGAGCCGTGATAGCGGTTTACCATTGTCCGACCGATCGTACTGATCGACAACGCAGGCCCAAGAACTACCGAGGGCATGTCATGTTCGATCTATTTTTCAGGAAAAAAGCCCCACCCTCCGCGCCTGCAGGCCCTAGCAAACAGGGCTTCACCCAGCCGTCTGCAGGCCAGGGTCTACTGGCGCTCCCCCGCCGGCAGAAGCTCATCGAGAACATCTGGCAGCGGACGTCGCTATCCCGCGAGCAATTCGCCTCACTCTATCGGGATCCTCTCGGGCGCTACGCTGATCTGGTCCAGCAGCTCCCAGCTTCGGAAAACCACCACCATGCCTATCCCGGGGGCCTGCTCGACCACGGGCTGGAGATCGTCGCCTACGCACTGAAGATCCGGCAGAACTACCTCCTCCCCATCGGCGCACCGCCTGAGTCACAAGCAGCCCAGGCCGAAGCGTGGTCAGCAGCGGTAGCCTACGGCGCCCTCCTCCACGACTTGGGCAAGATCGCCGTCGACATCGAGGTCGTCCTCGAGGACGGCAAGCCATGGCACCCCTGGCACGGTCGCATTGAGAAGCCCTACCGCTTCAGATACGTCAAAGGTCGTAACTACCAGCTTCATGGCGCTGCCTCAGCACTCGTCTATTTCCAGGTGCTGCCGCCCCACGTACTGGACTGGCTCAGTGGCTACCGCGAGCTATGGTCATCCCTGATCTTCGTCTTGGCCGGGCAGTACCAGCACGCAGGCGTCCTCGGAGAGATGATCGTCCAGGCCGACCAGGCGAGTGTCGCTCAAGAGCTCGGTGCCAACCCGCAGCGTGCGATGGAGGCCCCCAAGAATACGATCCAGCGTCAACTGGCCGATGGGTTGCGCACCTTGGTCATTGAGAAGTTCAAGCTGAACCAGCCCGAAGGGCCCTCGGACGGGTGGCTGACCCAGGATGCGCTATGGCTCGTCAGCAAGCCTGCCTCAGACCAGCTGCGGGCACTGATGCTCTCCCAAGGCGTAGAAGGTATCCCAACGTCGAACGCCCCATTCTTCAACCTGATCCAGGACCAGGCGATCATCCAGGTCAACGCTCAGGACAAGGCTATCTGGAAGGCAACGATCGACACCGGCCACGGCTGGAAGAACACCTTCACCTTACTCAAGGTCTCCCCCGCACTGATCTGGCCAGATCCTGCAGATCGGCCAGCTCCATTTACCGGCACTTTCACACTCGAGCAGCCGGAAGACACAGAGCTAGATCAGCAGCGGCATGCGCCCATGAGCGATATCGCTACGCCATCATTACCGATACCACAAAACGTGATGCATGTCACATCTTCACAAGAGGTGCCTTCATCCGAAACACTGCCGCCGCCCTCATTCCAGACCGGTTTGGACCCCATGGACGAGACCCTCGCACTAGCAGATGAGCTCTTTGGTGAAGCGGCTCCATCTTTAGAAATTCCAGCTTCTCAGCCGCTCCCTGATGTCACCCGAGACGGCTTCACTGATTGCCTCGCCGAGCACTCAGCTGAAGAGGCAATTTCGGCCAAGGACACAACTGATCTCGGCCAAGCTTTCATAGCTTGGGCGCAGCAGGGCGTGCTTTCACACACGCTGGTGATCAACGATGCCAAAGCACTGATTCACACAGTGGATGGCACTGCGTTTCTTGTCAGCCCCGGATTATTCAAGCGCTATGCCTTGGAGCATCCTCACCTACAGAGGGAAGCCAAGGCGAGAGGGATTGAGACCTGGCAGCTAGTTCAACGCGGATTTGAAAAACTCAAAATTAACCGCAAGACACCGGACAATCTAAATATATGGACATGCGAGGTCATCGGCCCGCGGAAATCCAAACTGCTCAAAGGCTATCTTTTGAAGGACCCTGGTGCAATCTTCACGCATCCGCCATTCGATAATATTAGCCTTCGTTTGCAGGATATGGGAGCTAGCGAAAGTTGAATATCATCGATATCGCTAGCGAATACAACGACACTCACGACCTCAGGCCAGCGACTAGAACTATATACCTAGCAGCTGCTCGAGCATTAACCCGGAGATTCGGCGATGACGTCGAACTCGAAAAGCTACATCATCGAGATGTTCTGATTTGGCGCAAGGAGGCCTTGGATTCAGGCTTAGCCAAGCGCAGCTGGAACACGTACGCGAGTCATCTCAAAACGCTTTTCGGATACGCCATTTCTCAAGACCTATTGACGCTCCGTAAAAACCCCTTCACTGACACCTCTGTAGTTCCACCCAGAAAGCGGAAAAAAACTGTACCTCACGAGGCCATTACTCAGGGCCGCAACCAGCTTATCAGGCTACAAGAGATCGAACGGGTATCAGGCGAACGTAGCAGCATAACCCCTGCTTGGTTCTGGCTATCTGTCTACGAAACCTTTCACTACACCGGAATTCGCCTGAATTCTTTATTAAGTATACAGAGACGAGACATCTGCCTAAGACGTAGAACTATTAATGTTCGAAGCGAAGGAGACAAGACTCACAAAGAATTTCTCCTACCCATTCCTGGACCTCTTTATGAGTACATAGACCGCATTGTAGCGTGGGCAGACTCTCTGCATTTCAAAGCCACGGACCAGCTATTCAACGTCAACAGGTTCTCCTCGCACTACAGACGAGAAACCATGGATATAAATCAGATTGAGGCAATGTATAAAAAGCTGACGGCGATAGTAGGAACTCGGATGACTCCCCATCGGTTCAGGCACACCCTGGCGTCCGACCTTATGCGACAAGCGGATCGCAACATTCACGTAGCCAAGGCCCTGCTGAACCACTCGAGCATCGCTACCACGATGGAATACATCGAGACGGATCCACACCAGATGCGTCATGTCCTCGAAGAACGTGCCGATAAGGTACCGAGGAACCTGATCGCTCGAGTGGATTACAGCGCGCGGCAACACCAGGAACAGCGACTGGATCTACCTAAGCCACCCCCTTCCCTACCCTCTCAGCAACCGTGGAGCATCTCCGGCCCCTCCACGCCAGAAGCGTTCGATCAGCTAGCAGAATGGATCAGCAATGGGGCGAGACCGCTTACAGCGGTAGGAAGGCGTGGATAGCTACACAGCGGAGCTGACATACGAAATAGCGCCAAGGCCACGCGGCGCCACGCTCAGGGCGCCGGCTGATTCAGTTTGACATCATCAAACCGCAGGGCTAGATTCCGTCGCAGACGGCTGCTTGTTTCGGCTGCGAGGACGCAAAAACCCTCCATTGCGGAGGGTTTCTGGTGAAGATGGTGGGTCGTGTGGGATTCGAACCTACGACCAATTGGTTAAAAGCCAACTGCTCTACCGACTGAGCTAACGACCCGTTAGTGGGCGCCATTCTAGC
>Ga0157367_1000311_pt1 | contig 25071 bp, 23 predicted proteins | sample AttbisABBM2_FD_113142 | JGI IMG/M metagenome (GOLD analysis project Ga0157367, IMG submission 113142) | Fungus gardens microbial communities from leaf cutter ant in Botucatu, State of São Paulo, Brazil - Atta bisphaerica ABBM2 | ecosystem: Host-associated > Fungi > Mycelium > Unclassified ... | reverse complement strand
CTGATCGGAGTACCGCGCTGCTGACTGGCGCGGTACGACGTAAAAATCCTGCAGTAAGTCTCGTCAGTGTTGGTTTATGAAACAAGTTTCTGGTCTTCATCAGACAGTGTCCGCTTTGAGCGAAAAGCGGACATTCGGAAGTGATTCAATGCAGCAGGTAAACGCATGACCTGATATCAGGATGTATTATTCATCAACGCGGGGTAAATACATTCTGGCGACTTTATTCAGGCCAACAGCGACAACCTGCATGCTTGAAGTAGCCGGGCACATCTTTGGTACGTCTTTTTAAAGGCTGAAAGTTACTTTCAGTGGCAACTTACTGGCTGATTGCAGGAATATTGACCTTCATCAGCCGTAAGAATTTATAATTCTCAGAAATGAACGCCGCCACCAACGAACAGACCGTCAGCAATGACATTATCTTTTGCGCCATTTTTACCTTCAATGGCCGCGTATCTGTAGCCCAGCGTCACATCCAGCAGGGATACAGGGCGGAATGAAATACCGGCATCGGCCTGTCGCAGCCCGTCTGAATGCTCGGACCATGCATCTGGAGACCAGTAGTAGCTGCCAAATAAACCGACTTTAGCTGAAGGATAAAAGCGGATATCGCCACCCACTGCACCTGAATAGCCAGCTTCTCCATCTTTAGGTACGTTTCTCATGACTTTTACACCCGGAGAAATCATCCAGTTGTCTCCGCTGATGCCGTAATTCAGGCCAAGGTTTCCTGCTTTTCCATCATGTTCACTTCTGAGCCAGCCGCCGCTCAGAGCAAATCCCGGAGAGTCCGCTCCCACCCCCAGATTCAGACTGGTGTAATCCTTGCCAAAACTCATGCCTCCCTGAAGCGCATAAGCGTTCTGCATCAAACCTGTCATCACCATGGCGACACCTGCCAGTACAACTTTTTTCACCTGATCATTCCTCTTAATAATTAATTCCATGAAGTCCTGAAAGCACGCTATGGTCCTGCCCTGTCATGACGTTAAACCTTCAGGCTTCTGCCTGGGTGATTAACGTGTCTGCAGAGTCTGGTTGTGCAGGAATTCAAAAAACTGACATCTCCCCGGCCGCAGTACAAATTCAGCGTTACTGCATCAGGCCAAATAAGGAATTAAACCCAAGGTTTTGATTCCGTCCGCATCATGGCAGGCTAACCTGTCATTAGTCTGTCATCCGCGCAAACACCTGATTTCTTTGCGCAGGCAGCATCAGATTTAAGCGGGCTTCAGCCTGTCAGTAACGATGAGCAAAGGGGGTATGCGCCTGTTGAATGCGTTTTGAGTATCTTCAGGCGCATCAGAAGGAGAAAGGTTAACGTATATCCACGTAATTAAACCGGAGTCTGAAGTGGGCACCATAAGAATGATTTTCGCCATAAACAAGCTCAGCTGCGCCACTGTGTAATTCCATGATTTTCCTGACCAGATCAAGACCCAGGCCGGTCCCCTTGCCGTCGTGTATCAGTCTGTGAAAGGGCTCAAACACTCTTTCACGCTCAGAGACAGGAATACCTTTCCCTTCGTCCCGGACGTCAATGGTACCCCCGGCCCCAACCGATACTGATATCAGACCTGACTGGCCGCCGTATTTAATGGCGTTCTGAATAAGATTTGTCACTGCCCGCTCAATTGCCAGCGCATCAGCCATTGTCCAGACTTCATTTGCTTCCGCATCAAACGCTATGTCATAACCTGCGCCGATTGCGAGCGGCGCATTGTCAGCCACCACACGCTCTGCCAGCTTTATCAAATCCACCTTCTCAGGTTTCATATTACTTTCCTGAATCCGGTGCACATCCAGCAGCTGACCTGTCAGCATGGTAAGACGGGCTGTGTCCGACAGAAGGCGGTTTTTGAGTGGTCCCGGTGGAAGTGTTGACAGCCTTGTATTAAGAATGGTTATAGGCGTCCGCAGCTCATGGGCGGCGTCTATAAGGAAACGCTTCTGGGATTCCAGACCTTTATCAAGTCTGTCGAAAGCACTGTTCACCGTATCCACAAAGGGGGCTATTTCTGAAGGAACCTCACTGCTTTTTAAGCGAATTCCCGCTTTCGTGTAGTCAATTTTTCTGGCATCGGCGGCGGCCCGGTTAATTCCGGTCAGTGCACGTCTGATCACCCATGGCATGACAATCAGCATGGCAATGACAATGACGATGGAAAGGAAGATAACTATCACGATATTTTTGACACCTGACAGCCTGATGGCCTGCAAAAAGGTGATTGGAATATTCGGCGTGGTCATTATTTTGATAATGCCGGCAGGCGAATGCGCCCACTGTATCGTGCCCATGGGGGCATTGTTTTTGTTGATATTCTGCCCGAGGTCAGCATATGCGACGGCATCCATAGCAGGTATCGCAGATACGACACTGACCGGGATGTTACCGTACTGACGCTGCTGGCCGGTGTTGTCTCTGATGACGTACCAGAACCCGGGAATGTGATTCATATAAGCTTTGAGCTGTGGACTGGCGTTAACCTCTAATTTCCCCTCTGAATTCCGGAATGTTGACTCAGCAACGGCATTTGCCGCCGCCCACGGGTTTGAGCCGTTATTGATTTTCCCCACAGAAAGAAAATAAGCCTCAGCGATGAGTTGCAGTAAAGCCAGAAAGATGAGGACAAGTATCTGAGCAGCTATAATTCTGAAAGTAAGACGCCATCGAAGAGAGCGCGGTTTGAAAAGTTTCATGATTCCTCATTCATAAAGTAGCCAACACCGCGCACCACATTGATTCTGAGACCACTTCCGGCCTCAGACAGCTTTTGTCTGAGCCGGGAGATGTGTAAATCGAGGGCATTTGGCTGAACCTGGTCGCTGAATGAGAAGACTGAGGACATCAGTGTTTCCCTTGACACGACGCGCCCGAAGCGGCGCACCATCGAATCAAGCAAAAGCGTTTCTCTTCGGGTGAGCCGTATAACCGCGCCGTTTACGCTGGCTTCACCATTAATATGGTCGAATGTCAGAGAACCCACAGTAACCACGTCATCCTGTAACGCCGACGGTCTTCTGATTAGCGCCCGGATACGGGCCAGAAGTTCGGAAAAATCAAAGGGCTTGGCCAGATAGTCGTCGGCGCCTTCGTCCAGCCCCAGGATTTTATCAGTGATGTCACCTCTGGCCGACAGAACGAGCACAGGATAAGTCTTACCTGCTGACCTCATACTCCTGATCAGTTCAATGCCATCTCCGCCCGGAAGCTGACGGTCCAGAATGACTAAGTCGTAACTGTATTGCGCAATGGCTTCAGATGCTTCAGCCAGCGTCGCTGCATGGTCAGTGAGGAAATGGTGATTTCCCAGTGCTTCGGCAAGAACCTCTGCCATTTCTGGCTCATCTTCCACAAGTAAAATTTTCATTTTCAGTGCCAGCGTAGATATCAATGTGAATATTTTATCAACTAAATCATAGGGTTCATAATTATAAAAATTTTCTTCAAGACAGACTAATGACAGGTTCAGTAACTACTATTGCCAGCGTATTTAAGGTTGATTCAGTCCCCCGGACGAAAATTATCGGTTCAAGCAAGGAGATTTACAGTGAAAACCATCAAACTGGCTTTGGCAACAGCAGCAGCATTAACCATCGCAGGCTGCTCTATGGCATCAATCAAAGACGAATATAAATTTTACCTTGCCGGTCCAGGCAGTGACTTCTCTCAGCCCGTCGGTACGCTGGACCGCAGCGGAAGACTGAATATCACTTACAAAAACGAGACCTATACCGGTCAGAACGCGAACAACGTTATTGAGGCTAAGGGAAGCAATGGCGGAAAAATGCGCTGTGCCTATAAAATGCCGGGTGAAGTGGCGACCGGGACCTGCACAACATCCAACGGTACTGTCCTGAATATGAAATTCGATTAATTCACCGGGGTCAGGGTTCTTCCAGTGAAGCCTCAGTAATTAATATATCAATATCAAAAGCCCCGTAACGTTAGCGGGACTTTTGTATTCCTGCTGGCTTCAGATTGCTCATGACCCGCTCCCGGTAAACTAACATACCATGATGCAGGCAACGTCCGCTTCTGGCACGAAGTGGACTCACGAACAGAACAATGCCCGTTATAAGCGAAGAGCAGGACTTAGGATTTTTGTTAATATATCGTGGGCTTAAAGCGTAATCGCATCGCTACGCGCCGCGCTGAATTTAAGCCCATTTTAACTTCCTCAGCTTGCCGAGTTATCAGGTGTGGCGGGCACGCCTGCCCTTCCACAATCTCAAAACCTAACGCGGCGTAAAATTTGGCATTGAAGGCGGCCATGTTATCCGTTGTGAGTGTGGCCCCGGCAAGACCGCGGTGCAGCCCATCAGACAGGATTGCTTGCATCAATAATGTGCCGATTCCACGGCGCTGCCAGTCAGGATGGACATCAATTTCAGCAATGTGCAGCCATATGTTTTCGATATTACCAGCAACGAACCCTACAGGTGTTGAATCAGACACAAAGGCTGCAAGCAGCAGGCCCTCTCGGCTGAAATCATGAAATTCTTTTAGGCTGTTTGCTACAGCCTGACCTGATACCGCACCTGCTTCACGGAGTGTTTCAAAAGCCGCTAATTCAATGGCTCGGAGTGAAGAAAAATGTTCAGGCTTCGCAGCATTTACCATAATGTCCAAACTCAGTTCTCCTTTTTATTTTTCAGTTTAAATACTGTTATGACTTGCCCCTTTGAATAGCATAAATATGTCAGCAACGTCCGCTTCTGGCACAAAGCGGACAAGGTAACTAAGTTGAAGGTCTCGCTATGAGCGAGAAGCGGACATGCGGCTGTTGCTAACGAGCATGACGAAAGCATGAGGAACTGCATCAGGCAACATGCAGTTCCTCAGCGTTTACTAGCGGAGCAGTGACAGCATGGTCTGTGGAACCTGGTTGGCCTGCGCCAGCACAGAAGAACCCGCCTGCTGAAGGATTTGCGCGCGGGACATGTTCGACACTTCCGTCGCGTAGTCCGCATCCTGAATTCGGCTACGTGCAGCGGTCAGGTTGGTCACAGTGTTGTTCAGGTTGCTGATGGTGGACTCAAATCGGTTCTGAGACGCACCCAGCAGGCTCCGCTGGTTGTCGACTGCTTTGATAGCTTTATCAATGTCGGCCAGCGGCGTAGTACCGGATGCTGTACCACCAGACCCGCCGGTAACGGCGCCTTTCAGCACGTCGAAGCCGATGGCTGAAGTACTGCGTGCATTACCGTTAACCGTCTGGCCTGTGGTAGAACTGGTGTTCTGAGTCGTACCGGTAGAGGCATTGCCCGCAGCCGCCAGGTCGAACCCGTCGCTTGAGCTCAGCGTAATGCCGATTGTCTGACCATCTTTGGCACCCACCTGGAAATTGTAGGTGGTGCTGCCTGAGCCGGTGTTCAACACTTTGATACCGTTGAAATCAGTCTGTTTGGTCACACGGTCGATTTCCTGCATACGCTGGTTAACTTCAGCCTGGATTGAGTCGATGTCAGACGCTGAGTTAGAGCTGTTCTGCGCCTGAACGGTCAGATCACGTACGCGCTGCAGGTTGTTGTTGACTTCGGTCAGCGCGCCTTCGGCGGTCTGCGACAGAGAGATACCGTCGTTGGCGTTACGGGCTGCAACGGTCATACCGTTGATGTTTGAGGTGAAGCGGTTGGCGATAGCTTCGCCGGCTGCATCGTCTTTGGCGCTGTTGATGCGCAGGCCGGAGGACAGGCGCTCAATCGCCGTGCCCAGTGAAGACTGTGACTTTGTCAGGTTATTCTGCGTAACCAGTGACAGCGTATTTGTGTTGATAACGGCCATGTTAAAATCCCTTGAGTTAAAGCGTGAAAATCACGCCTTAATGTTATCGTCACGGAAGTTACTTTCCTTAATAAGGAGATGCTGAAATCGCATTTTTTGATATCGCCACACTGTATTTCACCTCAAATAAAGCTGCCTTTATGCAGATTCAATATAAAAATCAAACTCTGCCCATTAAAAGACATGATACCAGCAGACGCTCGGTCTATTCATAAATTAAAGGCCAGTTTTCTCTCCTGGAAAGTTAATCTCCAGATAACTCGTTAGCCCCCTCCATTAAGAGTTAAAATCATTAACGGCCAAACCTAAAAGCAGATGCATTAATAAACAGGAAAAATTTAACCCGCAACATGTGTGAAACTTTTATGTTAATACTTATCCAGAATCACGGTGTTTATCTGCTTCTTAACAGAGTATAAAATCCAGGTCACTTCCCCTGATGATGGCAGGGGCTCTGCGCGACTGTAAGAGCATACAGCCTGATGGCGCTGGCGTGAACTGCTCTCCGTAATTTAGTACATCCTGATGTTAGCAATGTCCGCTTCTGGCACGGAACGAACCCTTGCGCCGCTATGAGCGATCTACGGACATTGCAAATACCAGGGATTATTAATCAAAGTGGCGCAGGTCAATTCCATAGAGATAAACGAAAGTTTATGGCCTGACCCGAACATCAGGTCAGAGAAAGGCGCCAGTTAGGCGCAACAAGATTCGACCTGGCACGAAGCCCATCAGATTACTGCGCTGTGTCATTTATCATGAGATTATATAGCGCCAGATGTATTCCAGCTTTTTTACAATGCCCGACGACACCAGACAGATTGACTAAAATTAAAATCCGGAATAACTATCCGGTAAAATTGTCGGGGTAGTCATGCTTCATATGATATGTCGAATGAATGACAGATTAGTCGCATTAACACGGAGGAGACATTAATGTCTCCTCCGTGTGCGCAGAAAAAAAGATCAGTTACAGTCTGAGGCGTTATATCTCCAGCGTTTTGCTATAGCTGTTACTGGTGGATATGGATTCATTTAATGGTAAAAGCTTTAACGAGTTCGTTCAATGATAAAGCCTGTTCCTGAAGCGACCGGGAAGCGGAAGATATTTCTTCAACGAGGGAAGCATTTTGTTGAGTTACCTCGTCCATCTGATTTACAGCAAGATGAACCTGATTTATGCCCTCAGCCTGCTCACTGGCAGCCACAGAAATTTCATCAACAAGTTCCGTCACCTGACGTACCGCTCTGTTAACCTGCTGAACGTTTAAACCAACGGCTTCCGCCTGGGATGCCCCTTTTTCAACATAGTGCATCGAAGATTCGATCAGCTCTTTAATTTCTTTTGCAGAAGAGGATGAACGCTGTGCAAGATTACGCACTTCTCCGGCCACTACGGCAAAGCCTCTCCCCTGTTCCCCCGCACGGGCCGCCTCTACAGCCGCGTTTAATGCCAATATATTGGTCTGAAATGCCACACCTTCAATGAGTGTAATAATCTCGGTGATCTTTCGTGCGCTGGAGCGGATATCGGACATTGTCACCAGCATTTCATCAACTCTGACGGAACTGTCCTCCGACATTTTACTTGCGCTTTTCGACAATTCAGTGGCGTGCTTAGTGTTTTCAGCTGTCTGCCTGACGGTTTCACTTAACTGCGTCATGCTGGCAGCAGTCTGTTCAAGTGACGCTGCCTGCTCTTCCGTTCTGGAAGACAGGTCTTCATTACCGGCTGTAATTTGTGCTGACGCGGTACTCACCGATTGTGCTGTCTTATCAACGGTTGCAAGTGATGATGAGACACTTTTAATGAGATTGTTGAATGCCAACGCTGTAAGACCTATTTCATCTTTCCTGTCTGTATCAGCCTGAAGAGTGAGGTCAAGAGAAGTGCTGGCAACCTCCATGGTGCTACGAATACTGTTAAGGTTTCTGCGGATACCTGTAATAGTTTTAAAAGTACAAAAGCCTAAAATCAATGTCACGGAAAGAGAGCCTAAAATAAGAGACCACAACGTTTTGCTATAAATCCTTGTATTATGCGCGCTGAAATTTTTCCCAATATCAACATTAAATTTCACATGACTCTGATACTCACTAATCAGATGGCGTATAGACGCGCCATATCCTTCTCCACTTTGAAGTGCATTAAGTGCAGCTTCATTGTTACCCGTATCTGCATCTTTCAGGAATGTCTGGAACTGAGTTTCAATCTTACTTAACAACTTAAGTTCTTCCTGCAGTCTTCTTTTGTCTTCAGGGTTTGCAACGTAATTATCGAGGTAGTAAGTGTTTTGTTTTTTTACTGAAGACAGATATTTATATATATCTCCTTTAATTAACTCTCTTTTTTGCTGGTCGCTCATAAGTATATAACGATAGGACAGGCTGGCAACTCTGTTACTGCCATTTACTATATCATCTAAAATGACAATAGAAGGCATAACATTCAACTGCATAAACTCAAACCTGTCCTGAAAACCTTTTACCACCAGAACGGAAGTGATCGTTAAAGCAACTAAGGATGCAGTAAGTAATGAAAAGGATAAATAAAGTCTTTGCGATATGGTCATCTTGCTCTCCATCATAGGTTTATATAAATTCCTTGCAACCTGATTTATATCGGCGAATTGAGCGACATATTTATTTTTTTTCGTTTAATATTAAACGCTTTAATGTAATGGTGATTACATGAAGAGTTTTAATTATTACCCGCTCACAATTCTGCGACGATAAAGCCCGCTTTTAAATTAAAGAGCTAACTAATAAATAATATTTCACTCAAAAAAAATATCACACAAAGCCACTTTTCGTTTTTGGATTTTACAGATGAAAAATATCTATAACTTATTGATTTTTATGATATTATAAAAGGCAGAAACATTGTGTTAACCCAACATATCTCAATAAAATAATATAACTAATAAAGTTATTTTATATTTACCCATCTCTTTCAGTTATTTTTATTGAAGCAGAAAACATCGTGTTGATTAAATTTCACTTGACTACCCACATTAAATTCCCATGAATTTACACAGACGATTACACCTGATACATTTATTAACTGTGCAAAAGAAAGCCATCGCTACAGGATGAGTTAAAATACTTTAAGCAGCAAAGGTGCCTTACGTCAGCGATTAAGCGACGAGACAGAGTGTTACCAGGGGTTTATATCATGTCAGCTTACTGAGATAAATCTTTCGGGCAATAACACGCATATTAAATGCGTGTTATATTTTATGACAGGAACATCAGGCAATATTTTGCTAATATAACTGGCAAAACATTGCCTCTTGGCATGCTGTGAATGGATGAGATTTACTCTCTGACTCACCTCGTCAGAGCAGACACTCATTTTTCAGGTGAGTCCCGCTTATACCAGACTCCAGTAGGAACCATGCTCAGGCAGGATATGTATTTTTAACGTTTCCAGTGCTGCCTCATAGTCATTCTCACGCAACGCACTGGCGATTGCCACATGCTGCTTTATTGAAAGCCCCATGTGTTCAACATTATTTTCCATATGGTGACGGAGCGTCGCCATCCTCGAAGAGATGAGTGAATTCGCCTGAGTTAAATAGGCGTTCTGGCACCAGTTAAAGAGGGCTTCATGAAACATATTATCCAGCCGGAAGTATTCGACCTTTGAACCATTTTCGACACAGTAATTCATATTGTCGATTATTGATGAAATTTCCTGTACTAACAGTTTTGGATTTTTTTTCAATGAAAGTGACATGGCTTTAGCTTCAATGTAAAAGCGAAATTCCAGCATGTCATTTAATTCTATGTCACTGAGGCTGAATACGAAGGTCCCACTTTTGGGTTTTTTCCTGACTAAGCCTTCGTTTTGCAACCGTTGTAATGCATCGCGGACCGGGGCTTTACTGACAGCTAACCGTTCTGCAAGCGCGGACTCTGACAACTTGCTGCCCATGGGTAGTGAACCGTTGATAATCATGTCTTTGATTCGCTTGTAAACCACGTCTTTGAGAAGGTCCTGCGTCATGCTGTCTTACGTCCCCGATGCCTGCGTTTTACGTGTGTGGCAAAAGTCATCTTTATACCAGATAACCCTCAGGCCGGACATGTTTGAAAACATACCGCTCACCCCGGAAGGTGATTACATGGGCGAAAGGAAAATGCTTACACACCGCTCAGTCAGCGAACGCTGTCATCTTATGCCCTGATGAATATTCAGGGCATAACGGAATAGGGCATATAAGACTGAGCTTCAACCCGCTTTCAGGAAATGCGTCGTACACACACGTCAGTTTTTTTTGGCCCACTGTCCGCAATGAAACCCCAGCAGACTCAGGAACGCTTTGACCTGTAATACTGAGTTACGGGTTAACCCAGTTAAGAGGTTTGCTTCCTTCAAACACACGCAACACCTCCTGCGCGGCTTTACGCTGCAGTTCGCTGGCCGACTCTTCAGTGAACCATGCCGTATGGTCGGTACAGATAACGTTTGGCAACGAAAGCAGAGGATTATCAGGACTGACGGGTTCCTGCTCGAAGACGTCCAGTCCTGCGCCAAACAGACGTTGTGTGCTGAGAGCCTCGTAAAGTGCCGTCTCATCAATCAGCCCCCCGCGAGAAGTATTGACCAGCACTGCCGTCTTTTTCATCAATGCCAGTTCTGCAGCACCAATAATATGGCGGGTTTTGGCTGACAGCGGCACATGGAGGGAAATCAGATCTGATTGCTTACACAGTTCCTCAAGTGTCGCTTTTTCGACCCCAGCGGCCTGAGCTTCACCATCGCTGAGAAAAGGATCGCAGACCAGTATTCGGCGGAAACCGATACCGCCCGCCTTTTCGGCAAGACACCGTGCGATGCGTCCAAACCCAACAATGCCTAATACCTTTCCTCCCAGACGATACATTGGCTCGGCCTGCCCAATATTCCATTCGCCCTGATGGACCTGTGTGTTACGTGAGGCGATACGGCGTGAAGTGGCCAGCAGCAACGCAAGCGCATGCTCAGCCACATCCTGTGAACCATAATCGGGCACGTTTGCCACATAAATGCCCTTGCCTTTAGCGGCATTTAAATCAACGTTGTCGACGCCAACACCATAACGCACGATTGCCTGGCACTTATCCAGTAAATCAATGTACTCCACAGGCAACGGTGCATCGCGGATCATCAGTGCATCGGCCTGGGACAGCGCTTTTGCGCGCTCTTCCATTGATGCCGCCTGAGGCACTACAATAAATTCCGGGCTGAATGCAGCAAGCACGCTCAGCTCTTCCCGGTAATGATCATAACCCGGTTCAAGCACAACAATTTTTTTCATAATTATTCCGATCTGGTCAGTGTCATACATCTCTGGCGAATGGCATCCGGTTTCAACAAACGGGCGAAACGGGATGTAGGTATTCGCCATATTCATTCGTCTCTAACGCGGTGTCAGTCTGCGACCGGGGCTGACGCCACCGTGGCTGCCCTGCTCTGTAATCTTTTAATGATTATCAGGGTACAAATGCCGCCGACCAGCATCACGAGGCCCAGATAGAGCATGGGTGCTGACGTGCTCTGCATTTTATCTCTCACCAGTGGGATGGTGTTTTGGGCAAAAAATCCACCGAGGTTAGCCAGTGAGTTAATCGCAGCCAGGCCCGCAGCTGCTGAAGCACCCGACAGGAATTTGGCCATGTTCCAGAAGCAGGGCTGAATAGCGAACACGGAAAGTACGACGCCGCAGATAAAAATAAAGCTGATGACGGGTTGAGACAGGAACCACACCGAGCCAACCAGGCAAAATGCAGCGATGAACATCGGCATTGCGACGTTGATAAACGGGTTTTTGGTACGCTCAGGATTTTTAGTCAGCCAGTGGAGTAATACCATCACCATCGCCCACGGAATCATGTTGATGAAACCGTTGGTCATATCCGAAACCCCGAAGGATTTAACGATAGTTGGCATCCAGTAGCTGATGCCATAGGCACCAAAGCAGATGAAGCCGTAAACCAGCGCCAGTGCCAGAACGCGTGTATCCGTCAGTGATTTAAAGACCGTATCGACTGATTTGTCTGTCTGTTCAAGTTGTTCGGCTTCCAGACGTGCCAGTAGCCACTGTTTCTGTTCTGCCGACAGAAAGTTTGCGTGTTCAGGGGTGCCCTGAAAGAAAAAGATTACCGGCACGACCAGTATCAGCGCTAACAGACCGGTCACCAGGAACACCCACTGCCAGCCCTCATAGCCCATAATACCGTGCATGCTGAGCAGTGAACCGTTCAGCGGCGCGCCTATCATATTTGCAAACATGCTGGCAGTGACCAGCAGGCCAACAATGCGTGGGCGGTATTTAACCGGAAACCACCTGGTGGTGAAGAAAATGAGGCCCGGGTAGAAACTGGCCTCAGCCAGGCCCAGGATAAACCGCAGCGAGTAAAACATTGTCAGACTTTGCGTAAATGCTAACGCAATGGTAATGACGCCCCATGCGCTGAGACTGAAGGCGAACCAGCGTTTCGCCCCCACTCTTGAAAGAATTAAATTCCCCGGCACGCTAAACAGCAGATAGCCTATAAAAAACAGTGATGAACCCAGGCCAAAAGCAGACTCACTCCAGCCCAGGCTGCCCACCATCTCTAACTTCGCAAAGCTGATATTTTGCCGATCAATATAGGCAACGACGTACATGGCCAGCATCAAAGGAACCAGCATTATCATTGTTTTACGTATCGTGGACGTTTCGATTTCATCAACGCTGTCAGGCGCCGACCGGGGGGCATGTATGCTCATGTTGTTAACCCTGTTTCTAATACCCTGTAAGGAGACCAGTGAAATGATGACCTGAGCTGCTCTGTCAGGAGATCGCTGGCAATGTTATGGTCTGTTGCAAATGCACCAACCAAATGTGACATGTCAGATAAGCTATCAAAGGCAAAATTTTGCGCATGTTACTTGTATGTAATTTGTTATTTGGATCACGTAAAAATGTCAAATGCTGAGTGAATTGTGATCAGCGTCACCAGTAAAATTATTACTTAAACGCAGGTGTTAACCAGACTATGCTGTCAGAGCTTCTGCCTGAAACACTCAGAAATAACATTTTAAATAACTGTATTTTATAATTTTTATCATTATTCTCACACGATTATATTAAGTGAGTTGTGTAACGCCGCCATTTACCCGGGAAGGGTTTTCAGCCTAAAATCAAACCTCCTCCTTTTTGCAACCTGATGAAACACGCAATAAATTAACATCAGGTAACAACAATTACCTTTCTGACATGTCAGATTTATTATAAATATTCTGTGATTTAGTGCTGTAACTACAGGTTCTGCTGCAGACTCACTACTGATCGCGCAACCGCATAGCCAAACGTGGCCTCCACACCTGCAACCTGGTATTTCTTGATTTACAACAGCGATTTAGGATGCTCAAGGCACGGCGGAAGGGGATGATGTCCCCAGTAAAAACACGGTAATAAGCATTTATCAGAGAAATAAAAATGAGAATAACCGGTATTGCCCCAGGGGTTGGCCTGCTTATGCTTTTGTTGGGGCTGTGCGACGGCACTACGCTCAATACGCCCTATAAATCGCAGGAGAGTACAGATGAAGTCGTTAATAACATGAAAAAGTATCAGCCCGCGCAGGACATGCTGAGTGGCTTCATGGAGAAGTATCGTGTCTGATAATAATCAGCTTTCGGGTGAACAGCGGATGGCAGCTGCGGTAAAGTCGATGAAAACGGATATCGACGTGCTTTACACGCAACTGAGAAAAGGGACCTATGCCAGCCCTGATACCTTTGCCAATAACTGGGCGCACCTGATCAGAATGGTTGAAGAAATGAAACCCCTCTTAACCAAGCCAGACGTTAAAGAAGCCCTGCTGCGCTCGGATGTACTGCTCGTGGCGGATCTTCTGGCCATCACTTATTCTGTGGAAATAATCGAAAACTTTCTGGTCTGTCTGGAAAATCAGGCCAGAGAAGGCCGCTGTCAGACGCAACAAACTCCTACTTAGCCATAACCGATGAAGGGCTGGCTAATTAAGCTTAATGCCACGTAATCGCCCGCTCTTGGCACAGAGCTGACTCGAAGCGAAAAGCGGACACTAATGCTTCATATGCCGATTGCTGTAAGAATTAAAAAAAAGAAAATCGGTGGAATTAATTTGCTTAAGGGGGCGATATCAGATGGATATGATGCTTAAATTTATGCTTTCCCAATATGCAGAGCTCCCTTTGCCGCAGAAAACCCTACATAGCTGACTTGAAAAATGGATTAGTGAACAGACAGAAAGATGCGCAGACAATGCTTTTGCGGCAAGGTTTCCGTGGAAAGAAACGGGTTTACCCCAGTCCTGTTTCTTACAACGTAAGCTTTGTATAGATGGTCAATATTTTCTGACAGGCCCACGTTACAGAGGGGGCGATATTAACCGCCCTTTCGTTGATATTGTAGCTTTGAGCGCTGACATTGATGATTCCGTGCTCAAAGCTGTCAGCCGGGAATGGGCAGATTTAAAACCACTACATATTCGCCAGCTTGCGCCCGGTAACAATACCGTCCAGGGGATGGCAGACCAGCTTGTCTATGCATCCTGCCTGTTTAATCAACCACAGTATCATGACGATGGACTTACCTTGAAGCCCGCCTCAGGCACTGATTTTGACTGGTGCCAGCATGCTCTGCTGGAGGCCTATCAGCACTCATGGTCTACAATTCCTGCCTTATCAGGCAGCCTGTGTTCGGTAGATAACGAAGACCTTTGTAACCATATTTCTAAAGGCCATACTTATATTGTTCATGAACAAGGCGTTCAGGTCGGACTAATCATTTGCGAGAAAGAGAAAGTCGCCTTTTTAAAGGGTTACCGCATTTCGGAAGAAGTGATACTACCCGCGTTTCGCGGACGCTCTCTGGCTTCCCGGGCACAGCGTTTGCTTCGTAACCAGCTTTCGCACTTTAGCCGGGAGGCTTGTCTGATTACAGGAACCATTCTTCCGGAAAATTTTCCGTCTATAAAAACAGCTGAAAAAGCAGGGCGTACCTGTGTTCTCAGATATAAGTTTTTGCCCGTGATTTTTGATTAGCGATACATTGCCATAATGCGCCAACGTCCGTTCCTGGCACAAAGCGGACAGGCTGACTGAGCTGAAGGTTCGCTGTGAGCGAAAAGCGGACTTCAATATGATGGCGACCGTCAAATGTGGTCAAATTAAACATGACAACCCGGACGCGCACCGTAAATGCGCATTCTCAAATCTGTCAGGGCTGCGCGTTCTGGTAGAGATCCCAGCGGTTGCCGTAAATGTCCTCAAACACCACTACCATTCCGTAATCCTCCTCGCGCGGCTCTTGGCAGAAGTGGACACCCTTCGCCTTCATGGCGTTGTAGTCGCGCCAGAAGTCGTCAGTCTGCAGGAACAGGAATACCCGTCCACCGCACTGATTGCCGATAAAGTCTTCTTGCAGCTCGTTTGAAGCACGGGCCAGGAGAAGATTACAGTCGCTCTCCGGGTTCGGCGTCACCACAACCCAGCGTTTGCCAGGTTGTGGCGTATCTTCAACCAGCGTAAAGCCCAGCTTATCGGTGTAGTATTCAATAGCGCGGTCATAGTCGTCGACCACGATGGCCACATAACCCATGCACCGTTTTTGCGTTCTCATTTTTGCTCCATCAGGGTTCAGATACGGCTGTCTTGAAACAACTTTTTAACACAATCTAACTCTTCTAGCTGTAAAGATGAGGCCAGAATATTAAAGTCCGCTTATGGCACAAAGCGGACGTTTAAATCTGAGTTAACCCCGGCAGTGATAGCCGTATTCAGAATGCCGCTTCAGCGGCATGAAGGCGCCAGATGAAGTAAAAGATGGCACAGAAGCTGAACGGCGCCGTACGCCCGGCGTAGCCGGTTACAGACGTATAATTCGTGCTATACCCTACCTTTCCCTGAACAGCCCTGCGGGTTTTCAGCAGTGAAGAAGCTTATGTAACCCCTTTTAACCCCGGTGAGCGGTCTTCACGGCGCCTGCGACGTGAAGGGCGTGATTTCCGCGGCCTTGGCGTCGGCAGCCTGCTGCTGACGCTTAGGGGGGTGATCATCAAAAATTTCAGCGACGGATGCGGAACTTAACACGGTAGCTGTTTAGCCATACCCGCTTACCGCAGCACGAAAGCCACTGTACGCCGTCGGAGTGGTCACGACAAGGCGCAGCCGCAGTCGGGGCGTATCTCCGCGTTAGCGGGCCTTAAGGGCCGCTTACGGGCGTGTTCACTGTACCCTGCAGTGACACGACTTACAGCAATGCAATAGTCTGTATTTACATCATCCATTAGAAGCCACTCCAGTTCCGGCCCCTGGGCCGGGGCGGGGGCGGCTTTTTATGGGGGAGAGGGGCGATGGGTTATCAGGTACAGCTCCCTGCCCTTATTACAGTGAATGAATGTATGATGTAACTAAACTTGTTTTTGCCCGCCTCTGGCGGGTGCGACCTCAGGCCGCGTAGCGGACTCATCGAACCGGCGCGGACGCAGTCCGCTGCAAGGTCGTTCGCTTATGGAAACTGTCCACAGGACAGGTGACGTTTAGGTCAGTCATTTAAATGAAAGTCTTTACTGTTTTTTAAAAGAGAGAAGATCAGAAGTTTAAAAGGATCATGGCGGTTTAGGAAAAGTTCGCTTGTCAGCTACTGCAGCCCCCGAATGTAACTCATGGGAATTAACCTCTGTCAGTTAATGGGAATAACTCAGCGCTTACGTGCTGAAAGAAGCATTCCGGTGTTAACCGGCGCCGGTGATGTGGCAATTAGGGCCGCGGGAGTTTCCCGTCAGGGCGAATGATTTCATCGTTTTGTGGCCTCGCCTGCTCAATCTGAACTGCAGGCTGCCCGAGGGCCTGGCCTTGTTTGCGCTGGAACGACTCCGTGACTGAAACGCTTTTCTGCTGTTGACTGTCTCTGACGGTGAAACGCCGGCCGTCATTGTCCTGCAGATTATGCATCGAACCGGAATACAGCACTCTCCTGACTGCGTCAGCATTGCCTTTCACAAACTGGGCACCTTCACTTCTCCAGGCTGTCAGGGCAGCAGCAAGATCGTTATTGAAACGCTCAGACCGGGCATCAGAGGAGGTATACACCTCTACCCTGTTTCCAAAATCCGTGACAGCGGGCTGACCGTTTCTGAGGTAGGTAACGGAACCGTCGCGTCGCAGCTGCGTGTCATGCTCACTGGAGCGGAAAATCGGCGCGTCATCACCGTGAGCGCAGACAATGACGGCTCCGGGAGTAGCACTGTTCTTCTCACTCTGACGGGCTTTGCGTTTTTCACGATAGGCCCAGCCGCGCATCTGGCTGAGTGCGGCAATATCACCGTTTACCGCTTCACGCTCCACCCACTGTTTCCATGACAGAGGCCTGAACATGCCGGTATCCGCCAGCACCTGGCGTTCCTCACGCAGTTGCAGGCGGAGAGTGGCCATGGCTTTCATCTTTTCAAACTCGGCCATGCGGTACATAAGCTTGCGCAGCAGCGGGTCACGGACCGTTTTACGGACATGTGCTTTCATGGCCACACAGTGTGAGTGAATCTCACGGAACCGCTCGCGCGCCCTCAGGTCCGGTTTTTCCCAGCCTTCACGGTAGGCGTCAAAACGGGCGCGCAGAATTTCTCTGGCCACTGCCCTCGCCTCACGGCGCTCCTGACGCAAATCCTGATCGCGGACGTGAAGCTGGGGATTGTAATGACTCAGGATACCGGTGATGCCATCCTGCGGTCGCTCCGGATTAAATGCCGGCGGTGCAGGAGAGAATTCACCACACTTCGCTTCCATGGCCGGCAGACTGATGGCCGGATGGATGTCAGACGCTTTTACGCTTACACCGTCAGGCTGAAGCAGATCATAAACAGCAAGTCCGCCGCTCTGCTCACGCAGACCGAGACCGCGGGTATGCAGCATGGTGTGCAGCCATGGCCAGTCAAGCCGGTCATCCTGCTGCGCCTTGCTGATGACGTCGCGCACTTCAAGCACGGCGTACCCGTGAAGACTTTCACGGTCGGAAAAAATCTCACGGCGTGCTGCGCCACGCGGCGCGGCGGGCATGTCCCGTGGGGTACGGTGCAGGTCGCCGAACTCATCCATATGCCAGCTGCCGTTGTCAACCTTGAAGCCTAAATCTCGCTCCAGTACGCGACAGCATTTCTGCAGCGTGTCCGCATCGTTCCACATGTTCTGCGCCCTGAACGTTTCCGGATGAACGCGGTTAGCGGAAACGTGACAGTGGATGTTGTCAGTGTCTTTATGAATGGCAGCGACATACTGATGGTCTTTCATGCCCAGGCTTTCCAGGCAGTAACGCGCGGACTGAAAAATCGCATCATCGGAGGGATTTTCGTCTGACTGCCAGCTCAGGATGAAGTGATAAACCGGATCCTTACAGTGACGGTTCTGCATGGCGGTCATGTTCATCTCTGCAGCAGCAGAACCCAGCGACCAGCAGTTGGTCTCGCACCGCACCTCACCGGAAGACACTCGCTGGATGCCCTCCGGTGAAATGCTGTGAACCTGAGTGACGGAGGCTGTGCTCTTACGTCCGACGTAGTTTACCAGCTGCCCGAATCCGGGAGTCGTCACATACTCAATATCGTGGGTATGCTCCGCTGTACCATCCGGTGTGACGATATCGCTGGCCTTCTTCTCCTGACGCGTGCTGACGTACTCAACCAGCTTTTTGAAACTGGTTTTTTTGTCACGACGTTTTGGAGGAATGATGACGTTCATCAGTCTGTTATCTCTTCAGCCGGTACCGGCGTCATGTCCAGAGCGTTAAGTGTCTGGGTGATGGCCACAAGCACGTCAGAAAACTGGCGGCTCAGCTCCGTTGTCATGCTTTTCTCCATCTGCGTGAAGAGATGCTTTTGTAGTCCACCGAGGCGTTTGACTTCATTCATCATACGGATATCAGTCCGGACGGTTATGCGCCGGTTGAGCGCGGAACGCCGCAGCAGTTCCGATCGCGTCAGGCCTGCTGAGGCAGCCTTTTTATCAATGGCCTCAAGCTCAGCCTCGGTACACCGCAGCTGAACAATCACGTTCCTCTGACGCTTTTCACTTTTCGCCATAACTCAACCTCAGCTCGGGACCGGGGTGTAGGGGCAAAGCCCTGATCAGTCGTTTTGGCGTTACTGTCTACGTGCAGACGGTAATGACAAAACATTTCCTGCCCACATTATTTAATTAATAACATGAATTTTGGCACTAAAGCGCCATGAAGTATATGGCGTCATGGGAGGCAGGTGCCGGATTTTTCCGCAGGTTCGCGGCAGAATCATGGTTTTCGGGTTTTCCCACTAGGAGGTTTTATGGCTACGCAGCAGTTTTTCACGCAGGAACAGATTAACGAGGCAAAATCCCGGCTGGAAAATTTGCCGGATTTGTCACCCGCACGCATTACCAGAAATGAAGCGCTGGACAGCCTTCGCGGCACGATTTTGATGCTGGCAAAGGAAAAGGGCTATAACGCAAAAGATATAAAATCGGCGCTGGATGACATGCAGTTTGGTTTCAGTGAAAAGGCCATTTCTGATGTTATTAAAGAGAATGGAAAAGCCAAAAAACAGGCGCGTGTCCGGAAGGCGAGAAGTGCGGGAACCGGTGCAGGTAATGAGGTGCGTGACGCGGTAACGAAGTGATTTCGCTCCCAAAAAAAGGGGCTTTTCAGTGCCCCGTATCAGGAATCAGGATTTCAGTTCTTTCATTTTTTCGGCAAGACACCACAGAAAACGGTTGTTTATTATGTCGCCGTCAATGCCGTTTATCGCACGGGTTTTTGTCACTGCACCCTTTGCGGTCTGCCCACGTAATCCGCCACGAATGATGTTTTCCTGGGTACGCTGATAAACAGTCCAGAGGTCATTCGGGTTGTCTGCCTTGCGGCGGGGCTGCGAAACTGTATCAGCCGTGACCGGAATATGCTGACCATCATAGCGAAACGCCAGCGCCGTTTCGGCAAAGGCAACCTGTTCACGATGGTCAAGCCGGATAAGCTTCATTTAGTCGCGTGAATATTCAACCACCTGACTGACAATGTCGCCTTTATGCGGTACACGAATTTCGCCATACACTTCACCGCATACCATGCCGTTGGAACAGACGCTGCGAAACTGTCCGGGGATCATCTGGTAGCTGCTGCTGCCGTCATGGCTGTTCAGCAAAATAATTTTCGATACTTCTGAGGCAAGAATCTGATCACGTTGACACAGGCACAGCAGGTGTTTTGCATGACCGACACGCCCCTATCGCGCACGCGCTGCTGACAGGCATAGAACGGCTCTGCGCTTGCGGACGCAGTGCACTACGTGACGGACACGTGACCGAATTTCATCCGGAATTTCAAGTACATACTGATCGGTGTGACGATGGTGTTTATGAGATGATTTTCCGGCGGGCTTTACATCCCGGCGGAGGGTGTGATGATGCTGCGGTCAGCAGTTTTCATGATTTACTTCTTATTGCTGTTGATGTTCCAGGCGGTCATTAGGTCGTGGCGTCCGGGCTGAAAGGACGGCCGGCGGATAACGGTGTAACCGATATCAAATTCGTAGACAGCGACCGGCCAGCCATCACGCATATAAACTTTCAGCGCGTCCGGTTCTTCTGTCGGCTCATCAATCACCACCAGCCCGTTAAAATCATCACGCGAAAAACCAGACGGTCCCAGAAATTCGCCGTGCATCCATACGTAGTCGCACAGATCCATAAATGCATCGACGGGCAAATCCTGCGTGTCCGGGATGCCGGGAGCTGATATTTTTTTCATCATGAAATCCTCATGCTGTGAGATCCGGTTTGTACAGCGCGCTGCGGTATGACCGGAGGGCTGCAGGTGCCGAAAAAGCCTTCCTCTGACGCGCCTTTTTTCTTTTTCGATCTGGCCTTTCGCAACGAAGGGCAGAGTTGCGACGACGAATAGAGGGCATAACGGGGCGACGACAAAAAGTTTTTGCCGCCCCTGGCGAAAAGTTTTTGGCGGCGTACATTTCACCCCTTTCTGCCCGAACCGGCGGTGCTACGACAGGTCCTCCGCACAAGGCACGACCGGAACAGCAGGAAAGACGTCAGGAGGGGAATTTGCAGCCCGCCAAGCGGGCTGGCCACAGAGCCCCGGCAAAGGCGACGGCGCCAGTCGTCAGCCGTCAGCAGCCATTGACGTTGACCTTCGCCATCAGACTCTATACAGCATGGCGGGTGTGCCGCCTTAGCGGAGTGAGCCTGACGACTGCCTGAGCAGGAGCCGAAGGGGGCCATGGCCCTGCCCGTGAAGTGGCATTTCGGTCAGTGAAAGTAAGAAATCGCAAGAAGCCGGGGGATAAAATTAAGACGACCAGATAACGTATGACAGGCACAAAAAAGTCGGACAAGACCGGTGCGCCAGCACCGGGTCTGTACAGCTTTTGAGGTATTTGCTACGCAGCTCAGTTTCAGACGAAAAAGTCGTGCCTTTCAGGGCGGGGGGTTAGTCAATACTGTTGACCCTGAAGGTGGACGCTTTCTTAATGCTGTCTTTATCCAGTGATTTTAGCGTTCAACAGGCGGATCTCGTCCTGGTCAATCCCTGCCAGTAGCTGCGCTACAGTTTTCCGCCCACGCGGTACCCGACGGGATGGGCGTATCTTAACGGCATCACCGTCTGTGCTGATGTTCATAAGTGTGCCAGCGCGCCAGCCAGCCCTTTCGGCGACCTCATCAGGAATGGTCAGAACAAGCCCCCTGCCCTTCTGCCTCAGTGTAGTGACTGACATACTTCCTCCGTAGTAAGTGATGTTGTCTGACAGCTTACAGAATTATACCGCTTAGCGATGTCAGCTATACCAAAATAAAGTCAGGAAGTGTTATTGATAAGAAATAATTATCATAGGGAGCTAAAATGAATCACACAGTGCAGGATGTACTCGATGCAGCAAATCAACAGAATTTTCCTTAACCCTTCACTATCGACGATGGTCAAAAAGTTCTTGATGCAAGCCCTTGGCGCATAAAAATAGGTAGATGCTATTTTATCTGGGATGATGTTGACGGGACCCTGACTATAAATTGCCCTGAAGAACCAAAGCTCGATCACAGGCATCCGGCAGACCCAAGAGCATCTAAATCCCGGGGACCCCGTTAGTCATCATAAAACAAAGCAATATTTACGCCTGTGAAATTTGCGTCAGCCCCTGCCTAGCGGGACTGACGCATAAAATTCAATATCCTGTAAACATTAATTCAGAAATTCACTCCTCATGCCGCCTTAATTGGCTTCGGCTTGTTCGGAACCAACCATGTGTCCATCCCCCGCACGGCCTGCGTTGATTCATCTGAGAGAAACCTCGCCTCAACACTCAATCTCCATAATGGCTCACCTTTAAGCGTCCAGCGGTCTAGCTGTTTCATCGAAGAAAAATGCTCACTCCATCGGTAAAACATACCCTCCAGAGCGTAATGGTTGACCTGCGAATCCGACCAGCGTGACACCCAGCTACCGACCGTTTCCGGCGAATGAAAGACCAGCTCGTTTCGGCCTGAGCTTTGAGTGCCAGGTAAGCCCGTTCCTGATCATGAACCTGCCGTGTTATCTGGTTGGAATATTTTTCCTCCTGTAGTGCTGTTTTCATTCGCTGCCGTTCTGTCTGCTGGAAACGTTTTTCAGGGAAAATATCCCAGACCTCATAGCCGCTGAGCGGTAGCGGGCAGTGTGCTCCTGCACTCAGTATCAGCTTATCAATGGCTTTGAGCCACGACTGTTTTCGCCCCGAAAGTCAGACTCCTGTAGCCAGGGACAAAACACATGGACTTCCTTCAGCGTTACCCGCTTACTGTCCATCAGAAAGCGGAAAAACGCCCGTGCATAGGGGGGAATCTTGCGCGCTAATTTCTGCTCAACGTCAGCAATCGCCTGCATGGCGGCCCCCCTTTTGAGCGACAGCGGAACCAGAGACCGGTTTGTCGGGATCATACGTTTATCTCCTCCGCCAGGTAATCCGCCAGCCCGCTAACGTTGTAATCCATCAGACACACCTGCGCCCTTGCAGCGAGAACGGCACTGATGCGCGAAGGATCGCACGGCGTCAGCCGCCGGGGGACGTCGCGCACGCGTCCCCCGTCCGCCGACACATACACACGCTGGAGATTTCGCCAGGGCTGCACACACAGAGGCAAAACGCCTCATCCGGTGGCATAAAGCTCAGTTGCACCGAAAAGAAGCGGGCAAATTCGCTGCCGTATTCACCGCTAAGGCCGGTGTGTCAGCACCGGCTTATTCCGGCCCGCAGGGCAGCATTTTTTTGCATGGCCTAGCTGGCCGCTACAAGCTAAAAAAAACCGCGCAATATGGCGCGGTCTTTCGGCTGTACCGTCCGGAAGTATGGGGATCAGAGCCGTGCCAGTGTCTGGAGGGTTTCAGGATTCTGCTGCACCATACGGATCAGCAAAACCGCCTGCGCGTTGGGCTTTGCCCTGCCCTGCTCCCAGTTCTGGTACGTGGTTTCGCCCGTATGAAGGTAATGGGCGAAAACCGCCTGAGACAGATTCAGTTTTTCGCGCACGTCGCGCAGCTCCTGCGGCGCTATCGTGGCAGGCTCGCGTCGGGTCGCCTTGTAGGATTTGAGCGTAATCTTGCCGTCCTGATGGTCTTTAAGCTCCTGCATCCCTGTCATGAGTTCACTGAAAATATCGCCTTTAGTCACGTCTCAGCCCTTTCTTAATCATATTCAGCGCGTCTGCCAAAGCATCACGCTGCTGTTTAGTCAAATCGTCACGCTGGTCTTTATCGTAAATGGTGAACAGGATGAACTGGCCTTTATCGTTCGTCCAGTAATAGATAACCCTGATCCCGCATCGGGTGCCTTTATTCCTGCGCTCGTCCCGGAAGCGTACTTTGCCGAGTCCGCCCGTATCGGTGATGATGTCGCCCTTTTCAGAGTTGGCCAGCAACATGTTCTGGAAGACACGAAACTGATCATCGTCAAGATATTCATGGCTGTACTTCTGAAAGCTGGTAAGTTTGATGAATGTTACTTGTATAATTTCATGTGTCCCCAACTAAGGGATAGTATACCCCTAGTTAGGGACACATCAAGAAAATCTGTTATGCATAACTCTCACTGAGCAGGGTTCTGAGTTCATTTTTTTCTGACTGCCAGAGATATAACGCGAGGCCATCCGCCTCAGTGAGAACAAGCCTTCGCGCCTCTGACCACGCATGGACGGAAGAAAGGTGCAGCCGGGGGAGGGCCAGTGTCCAGTTCGTCACGATTCCGGTGATCTCACTGGCTAAACGCCACAGCGTGTCCAAAATCAGTTCCTCCCGGTCTTACTCATCCGGCTGGTTACAAGCACACGCAGTAAACTGAGACATGCCTTAATTTCTTTGAATTTTTGTTCTGAATAGAGAAAAATTATGAATAAAACGATTTTGACAGCAGCCGCCGTTGCAAGCGTTACGGCCTTCGTGCCGTTTATGGCTCAGGCATCTTATGCGTATGTGGGAACCTATAATCCTGATGGCGAAGGGGTTTATCGATTCACGATCAATGCACAGGGTGAACTGTCGGGAAAAACGTTGGTGAGTCAACTGCCCAATCAGGCGCAGATGGTCGCGTCAGCCGATGGTAAACATCTCTATGTGGCCAGTGAGACCGAAAAAGGGAGTGTTACCGCTTATCAGATTGGCCCGGACGGCTCGCTCACGGCATTAAATCAGGTTGACACCCAAGGTAAGGGGCCGGTTTATCTGTCTCTGACACCCGACCAGCGTTACCTGATGGTCGCCAATTATGTCAGCGGCAGTATCACAGTGTTTGCGGTGACGTCAGAGGGTAAACTGAGCCAGGCCATCGATCATCATCAGGACAGTGGCCCGGCAGGCGCAGGCAAACCCGCGGCGGCGCCCGAGGGCAGCTTTGCTATTAGCGACCACAACGGTCCGCATGCACATATGGTCGCCAGCGATCCTACGGGCCAGTTTGTGTACTCGACAGATCTGGGACTGGATCGCATTTACCAGTATCACCTGAATAAAGACGGTACGCTCACGCCCGCTAAACCCGCATGGATAAACGCCTCGTCAGCAGGAGCAGGCCCGCGCCATTTCGTCTTTAGCGCCGACTGCCGTGCGCTCTGGTTAGTCAATGAAGAAGCCTCGACGCTCACGCATTACCTTATTAATCCGCATACCGGTGCCTTGCAGGAAAAGGCCACGGTTTCTACGCTGCCTGCCGGTTATAAAGGCACCAGTTTTGCAGCCGGGTTAGTTATTGATAAGGCCGGG
>Ga0157367_1000310_pt1 | contig 25191 bp, 24 predicted proteins | sample AttbisABBM2_FD_113142 | JGI IMG/M metagenome (GOLD analysis project Ga0157367, IMG submission 113142) | Fungus gardens microbial communities from leaf cutter ant in Botucatu, State of São Paulo, Brazil - Atta bisphaerica ABBM2 | ecosystem: Host-associated > Fungi > Mycelium > Unclassified ... | reverse complement strand
CCGCGCGACGCGCGACGGCACGCGCCTCGACCTGACCGCGCAGGAATTCCAGCTGCTCGGCGTGCTCGCGCGGCGCAGCGGCGAGGTGCTGTCGAAGACACGATCGCCGAGCTCGTGTGGGACGTGAACTTCGACAGCAACGCGAACGTCGTCGAGACCGCGATCAAGCGGCTGCGCGCGAAGCTCGACGGCCCGTTCGCCGACAAGCTGCTGCACACGATCCGCGGGATGGGCTACGTGCTCGAGGAGCGCGAGGCGCGCGACGACGCCGACGGCGAGAGGCGCCTATGAAACGCTCGATCGCCCTGCGCCTGTCCGCGATGTTCGGCATCGTGTCGTTCCTCGTGTTCACGCTGGTCGGCGTCGGCCTGTTCGTGATGATGGAGCGGCAACTGTTCGCCGAGCTGCGCGCGACGCTCGACACGCGTGCGAAGGTGGTCGAGATGATCGTGTCGCACGCGACCACGGCCGCGCGCTGGCACATCACGCAGGAGAAGCTCGCCGATCTCGAGCCGCCGGACGGCTCGACGCATTACCAGGTCGACAGCGCGAACCCGGCGTTCCGCTTCGGCCGCCCGCCGAACGGCACGCCGCACGGTGCGCCGTTCGGCGCGTTCCAGCGCTACCGGCTCAACGACAGCAGCTACGACGTGATGACCAAGACCGTCACGGTGGCCGGCAGCGGCGAACGCCCCGAGCTGAAGCTGATCGTCGCGACGTCGTGCGAGCGCACGCAGCGGATGCTGCGCCGCTTCGGCTGGACGCTCGCCGCGCTGATCGCGCTCGCCACCGGCATCACGCTGCTGCTGGGCCGCGCGGTCGCGCGCTTCGGGCTCGCGCCGCTCGACCGGATGTCGCAGGACGCGGCGGCGATCGGCTCCGCGAACCGGCAGCAGCGGCTGCAGACCGACGCGCTCCCGGCCGAGCTGCGCGATCTCGCCGCGTCGTTCAACGGCGCGCTCGAACGCATCCAGCAGGCCTACGAGCGGCTCGAGGCGTTCAACGCCGACGTCGCGCACGAGCTGCGCACGCCGGTGAGCATCCTGATCGGCCAGACCCAGGTCGCGCTGACGAGCCGCGACCGCTCGGTCGAGCGGATGCGCCAGACGCTGCAGTCGAACCTCGAGGAATTCGAACGGCTGCGCGTGATCGTCAACGACATGCTGTTCCTGTCGCGCAGCGATCGCGGCGAGCGCGCGAGCGACCTGAAGGACGTGTCGCTCGCCGGCGAGGTGCGGCGCATGCTCGATTTCCTGGAGATCCCGCTCGACGAGGCGCAATTGCGCGCCGAGCTGCACGGCGACGCGCGCGCGAGCGTCGATCCGTCGCTGTTCCGCCGCGCGATGACGAACCTGCTGATCAATGCGATCCAGCACTCGGCGCCCGGCGCGATGCTGCAGGTGACGATCACGCGGCGCGACACGCTCGTCGAGGTGTCGGTCGCGAACCCCGGCGCGCCGATCGACGTCGCGCAGCGCGCGCACATGTTCGAACGCTTCTACCGGCTCGAGGAGGCACGCGCGAACAGCACGGAAAACCACGGGCTCGGGCTGTCGATCGTCAAGGCGGTCGCGGAAATGCATGGCGGCAGCGTGTTCGTCGCGTGCGCGGGCGGCCTCAACACGTTCGGGTTCTCGGTCGCGGCGCCGGCCGCCGAGCCGGCGCGGGCGGCCGACGCAGCGCCGGTTTCCGCTCCGGCAACGGCTCCCGCGCCGCGCGCGCTGCACTGACGCCCTTCGGCGGCCCGCGCCGCCAAGGGCAGTTTTCTTCAATACACCCCCGCCCCGCGCCTTTAGCCTCGATGCGACTCTCAATCCGCATGGAGGCACCGAATGAGCATTCTGGTTTCAATGGCGGCGTTCGCGCTCGCGTCGTCGATCACGCCCGGCCCGGTCAACATCGTCGCGCTCAGCGCCGGCGCGCGCTACGGCCTCGGCGCGAGCCTCCGGTACGCGGCCGGCGCGACGCTCGGCTTCGTCGCGCTGTTCCTGCTGATCGGGCTCGGCCTGCACGCGGCGCTCGTGCGCTGGCCGGTGCTGACGGCCGCGACGCAATGGGCGGGCATCGCGTTCCTGCTGTACATGGCGCTGCGCCTTGCGCTCGACAGCGGCCAGCTGTCGCCCGATGCGCGGGTCGCGGGCCCGTCGGCGGCTGCCGGCGCGGCGATGCAATGGCTGAACCCGAAGGCATGGCTCGCGTGCGTGGCCGCGATGGGCGCGTACGCGGCCGACGGCGACCGTGCGCTGATCTGGCAATTCGCCGCGCTGTACCTGGTGATCTGTTTCGCGTCGATCGCGTGCTGGTCGTACGCGGGCGCGTCGCTGCAGCACCGGCTCGCGAACGCGCGCCGGATGCGTGCGTTCAACCGGCTGATGGCGCTGCTGCTGGCCGGCAGCGCGCTTTTTCTGCTCGACGCTTAGCGCCGGTCCGGCAGACGGCGTGCCGCGCGGTGCCCGAATCCCCGCGCGGCTGAAAGAGGTTGCCAACCGACTGGGCATAGTATTTATTGTATGCAGATACGAAATAGTCTGACATTGGCATCGGCGGCCTCGAATCAAGATGAACGCCAAACCGGCTCGACCGAAAATGGACGAATCAGATCAATAGCACGCCAGACCCGCTTTTCCGAGCGAATAGGGCCACGCGTCGGCAAGTGTCTCTTGCGCGTGAATGGTTCCTTGACGCAGTTCCGTGTATCGCGCGGCCAGACCGCATTGCTTCCGCGACGCACGGGATTGCGCGGCAATCGTGACGACGCGAGTTCGACCGCAACCGGAGATTGTCATTCATGTACTTCGATATGTTCCCGATTTTCTACGTTGCCGATCTGAAGCGTTCGTTGAAGTTCTATACCGAGTTGCTCGAATTTAAGGAAGCCTACAGGTTCCCGGAAGAGGAAGGCGCGGATCCCGAGTATGTGACCCTCGAGCTTGCCGGTAAACGACTGGGCCTCTGGACCTTCGTGGCCGCAGGTTACTTCCAGCAGCGCATGCTGCCGCCGCCGGCGGGCCCGAAGGGCGAATTGTGCCTGTACGTGGAAGACACCGAAGCCGCAATCGAAAAGCTGCGGCGTGCCGGCGTCAGGATCGTCAAAGAGGTCCAGCCGCAGCCGTGGGGAAAGGTGATGTCCGTCGTCGAAGACCCCGACGGAAACCCGCTGCACATCACGACCCCTGCCAACCGGCCGAATGCGCATGCGCGCCGTTGAATTCGATCCGCGGGTATTCGAGCACAATGATGCCGCATTCATTGCGGATCCCTATCCGTTTTATGCCTACATGCGGCAGCACATGCGCCGCTATCGCGCCGACCACCTCTTCGGCGGCGCATGGCTCATGTTCGCCTACCGCGACGCTTGCGAATTGCTGCGCGACCCGCGCTTGTCCGCGCCCCGCGCGCGATTGCCCGTGGCTGGACTGCCGGAAGCGGCGCGGCACGAGTTCGAGGACATGTTCTCCGTCTTCGACGACTGGATCGCGTTCAATGAGTTTCATCGTCATATGCAAATGCGTCGGCAGGCCCATAAGGCGATGGGACGACTCATGCCCGAGCAACTTCGGCCCGCTGTGCGCCGCATCGTCGACGGGTTGCTGCGCGAGCGCAATGAGCAGGATCGAATCGATGTCGTGACGGAGCTGGCCGCCCCACTGCCTGCCCTCGTTCTGGCCGAGTTGCTTGGCGTGCCGCGCGCCGACGCCATTCAGTTGAAGTCATGGTCGGACGACATCGCACGTCTTTACGGGTCGACCAATCTGCCGCTGGACGAGATGCGTCGTATCAGGCGCAGCGCGCTGGCCCTGCTGTCCTATCTCGACGACCGCGCCGTGCACGGCACCGGCGGCTCGGTACTGGACGACCTGATGGCCGTCGAGGTCGACGGCTACCGGCCTGGACGTCGCGAGGCCGTGGCACAGGCCGTCATGCTCCTGTTCGCGGCAATCGAACCCACTGCCTACCTGGTCGGCAATGCCGTCGCCGCGCTGCAGCACTTCCCGGATCAGTTGCCCCTCCTTCACCGGAACCCGGATCTCGTGGGCGCGCTTGTCGAGGAAACGCTTCGCTACGACACACCGGTTCAATTCGTCGGCCGGCTTGTCAGAGAGGACTTCGTCTGGGATAGCTGCCGAATGCGCGAAGGACAGGCCGTGTTGTGCTACGTGGCTTCAGCGCACCGCGATTCCGCACACTATCGCAACCCCGATCGATTCGACCTGATGCGCGGCGATGCCCGCCATCTTGCCTTCGGCCACGGCACTCACTATTGCCTTGGCGACCCTGCGGTCCGCGTCATCGCCGGAGAAGCGCTCAGCGCAATCCTTCGGCATTTTCCATCGCTGACCCGCGACACTAACGCACCGACGGTATTCAACAGCAATCTCGGCTTTCGAGGACGCACCTCCCTCACCGTTGTGGGCGCGAGTTGACGAAGCACTGGCAGTCGAGCGCAATCCATACCGAAGGAACAGGTTCGGCGCAGCCGCATGTCCCGACGCAATCACGGCATAGCGATCACTGCGCGCGACCCGCCGCGCCGCGATATTGCCCCGGCGTCGCGGCCGCGATCCGCCGGAACGCGCGCTGGAAATGCGCCTGGTCGGCGAAGCCCGCATCGAGCGCGACGTCCGCGATCGGCCGCCCGCGGCGCAGCTCGGCGCGGCCGTACTGCACGCGGCGGTCGATCAGGAACGCATGCGGCGTCATCCCGTAGCGCGCGTTGAAGGCGCGGATCAAGTACGACGGCGACAAGTCGGCCGCCGCGCAGATCGCGTCGAGCGTGACCGCCTGACGGCAGTGCGCGGCGATGTAGTCGGCCGCGCGCGCGAGCTTCGCATTGTCGGCCGCGCACCGCGCGCGCGGCGCCGCCGGATCGAGTGCGTCGTGCAGATGCGTGAAGAAGTCGACCGCCGCGCTCTCCTTGCCGAGCGGCTCGACGCCGCGCGCGACCAGCGTGCGGTAGAAGCCGCCAAACTGCGCGAACAGGTCGCGCCGATCCGTCAACGTCTGCGAAAAGCCGTGAAAATCCGCGTTCGGGCTTCGGCCGAGCGTGTGCTGCAGCCGCGCGAGCCACGCCACGTCGACATACACCATCCGGTATGCCCACGCATCGGGCCCGTACGGGTTGCACGCGTGCACCTGCGCGGGGTCGATGATCACGAGCGCGCCCTGCCCGATCCGCTGCTGCGTCGCGCCGTTCAGGTAGGTGCTGGTGCCGCCGACCACCGCGCCGAGCGAGAACGTGTCGTGCGTATGCTTCGCGTAGCAGATCGTGCGCCCGTCGTCGACGGTGCGCGCCTCGATGAACGGCAGCGCGGCGTCGCGCCAGAACGGCGACGGCATGGCGGGTTTGATGGAACGGCTCACGCGACGGGCTCCCGGGGGGAAATGCGGCAAACGCATACCGTACAAGAGCGCGTGGCCCGAAGCAACTGAACTGAACTAAGCTGAGCTGCCGCGCTGGCGATTCGCACGGATTCGCCTAAGCTTGGAATTCCGGCCGCCGCGTCCGTCCGGCGGCTCCCGTCCAACCACCGCTGCTTACACGTATGCACATCGATCTGAATGGGAAGACCGCGGTCGTGACCGCCTCCACCGCCGGCATCGGGCTGGCGATCGCCGAAGGGCTCGCGCGCGCCGGCGCGCGCATCGTCGTCAACGGGCGCAGCGAAGCGTCGGTGCAGTCCGCGCTCGCACACCTGCGCACCGCCGCGCCGGACGCGGCCGTCGAGGGCATCGCCGCGGACCTGTCGGACGCCGACGGCGTGGCCCGCATCACGCGCGCGGCGCCGCAGGCCGACATCCTCGTCAACAACGCGGGCGTCTATGGGCTGAAGCAGTTCTTCGATATCGACGATGCCGAATGGGCGCACTACTTCCAGATGAACGTGATGTCCGGCGTGCGGCTCTCGCGGCATTACATGCGGGGCATGCTCGAACGCAACTGGGGGCGCGTCGTGTTCATCTCGTCGGAATCGGGCCTGAACATTCCGGTCGACATGATCCATTACGGCTTCACGAAAACCGCGCAGCTGTCGATCGCGCGCGGGCTCGCGAAGCTCGCGGCCGGCAGCCGGGTGACCGTCAATTCGGTGCTGCCGGGGCCGACGCTGTCGGAGGGCGTGCGCACGCTGCTGAAGAAAAGCGCCGACGAATCCGGCCGCAGCATCGACGAGGTCGCGGTGGATTTCGTGCGCACCCATCGCGCGAGCTCGATCATCCAGCGGCCGGCGACGCCGGCGGAGGTGGCGAACCTGGTGGTGTACGTGTGCTCGCCGCAGGCATCCGCGACGACGGGCGCCGCGTTGCGCGTGGACGGCGGCGTGGTCGATACGATCGCCTAGCGGCGACGGCGCGGCGCGCTATCGCTTGCCGACCTTCTGCGTCTGCAGCAGCCCCTTGCGGTCCGCGTCGATGCAGGTCTCGAAGCCGTGGCGCGTGACGGCGCCCGCCGGGTCGAACACGACGAAGTACGGCCGATGCTGGTCGCCGTGGTCGAGCTGGTAGTTGTAGCAGACACCGCTGCCGTTGCGGACCATCCATACGCTGCGCGGGTTGCCGCCCGCGCGGACAATGTCGGCGCGCGTCGCGCCGCGCGCGGCGGCCGCCTTCGGCACCGGCAGGCGCGAATACGAAAAGGGCATCATCCAGTCGAACCACGCGCAACCGCTCATCATCAGGCAGCTCGCCGCCAGGGACAGCGCCGCCGCGGGCCGGGACATCGGGATCAATCGCATGCTGGGGTAGATCTGCTGCGCCGGGCAGCCGCGTTGAAAAGCCCCCATGCTACTCGACCTCCGGGGCCGGATCGAAAAGATTTGTAGAGCGCCGTACAAGAATCCGCGTCCATTCAGGCTTCCCGCTTGTGAAAAACGTGAAGAAACCTTTCGGGAATCCCTTGGGCGCGGCCGCCGTCATGCGACCCACTCGGTCCACAGCATCGTCAGCACCGTCATCAGCGCGGGGCCGATGAACAGCCCGAGCAGGCCGAACGTCTCGGCGCCGCCGAGGATGCCGAACAGCACGAGCAGGAACGGCAGCCGCGCGGCGCTGCCGATCAGCACCGGCCGCACGAAGTGCTCGGCGACGAACACGACGACGAAGCCGGTCACGGCGACCGCCACCGCCCACGCGGTCGCGCCCTGCACGAACAGCCACAGCGCCGCGCCGCAGAACACGATCGGCGCGCAGAACGGCAGCATCGCGGCGATCGCCGTGACGAGCCCGAGCAGCGCCGCGTGCGGCACGCCCGCGAGCACATAGGCGACGCCGAGCAGCGCGCCTTCGCCGAGCCCGACGACGACGAGGCCCGTCACCGTGCCGTGCACGGCGGCCGCCATCCGCTCGATCAGCTGCGCGCCGTTGCGGCCGAACGCCCGCTGCGCGCCTTGCAGCAATGCCCCTGACAGCTTGTGGCCCGCGCGCAGGATCACGAACAGCGTGACCAGCATGAAGCCGAATTCGAGCACCGCGCGCGCGAGCTTCGAGCCGAACTGCCGCCCGAACGCGAGGAAGGTTTCGCCGTTGACGCCCTTCATCGCGGCCGACGCATGCAGCGGATGGCCGAGATGCGCCTGCCACCATGCGCTGGCCTGCGCCGCGCCGAACGGCAGCCGGCCGACGACGTCGGGCACCGGAATGCCGTTGTCCTGGATCGTGCGCAGCCACTCGCGCAGGTCGTGCGCCTGCCCGATCGCCTGGATCAGCGCAATCGCGACCGGCAGCACGACGAGCAGCGACACCGCGGCCGTCATCACGGTCGCGACGATGGTCGGCCGCTCGCGGAACAGCCGGTGCGACTCGAAGCGCTTCAGCAGCGGCCATAGCGCGATCGCGATCACGCAGGCCCACGCAATCGCTGGAATGAACGCGCGGATCACCCACAGCGCGAGCGCCAGCAGTCCGGCATACAGCAGCGCGCGGGCGATCTGCTGCGCGCTTGGCCGCATGGTGGAATCGGATGACGGCGGAACGTTTGCACCCATGGCCCCTCTGCCCGGTCGTTGAAAGAAAAATGGCGGTTCGGCAGGCCGAAGCCTGCGCGACCCGCCATTCTATCGGGGCCGGGATGCGATCCGGCGGGCCGGCCGCGCCGCGTTCGTGCGGCGGGCCGGCCGGCGTTCGCGTCAGGCCGCCTTCGCGGCGACCTTGTAGCGCTCGAGCCAGTGCGCGTACGACGCGGGCAGCGTCCACGATGGCCGCTCGACGCCGAGCTGCTTCGCCGCGTAGTACGGCCAGTGCGGATCGGCCAGATGCGCACGGCCGACCATCACCAGGTCAAGCTGCTGGTCGGCGACGACCCGCTCGGCGAGCTGCGGCGTGTCGATGCCCCATGCGGACGCCACCGGCAGCCCCGTCTCGCGGCGCACGCGCTCGGCCACCGGCGCGAGGAACGCCGGGCCCCACGGAATTTGCGCGTCGGGCGTCGAGAAGCCGACCGACACGCTCAGCATGTCGAGCCCTTCGGCCTTCAGGCGCTGCGTGAGCGCGATCGATTCGGCGAGCGTCTCGTCGTCGCGGCCGTCGTATTCGATCACACCGAAGCGCGCCGTGAGCGGCAGGTGCTCGGGCCACACCTTGCGGACCGCCGCGAGCGTCTCGACGAGGAAGCGGCCGCGATTCTCGGCCGAGCCGCCGTATTCGTCGTCACGCTGGTTCGCGTGCACCGAGAAGAAGCTCTGGCCGAGATAGCCGTGCGCGAAATGCAGTTCGAGCCATTCGAAGCCGATGTCGCGCGCACGCTTGGCCGCCGCGACGAAATCGGCCTGCACGCGGGCGATGTCGTCACGCGTCATCGCGCGCGGCACCTTCGGGAGGTGCGCGCCGCACGGCACCGCCGACGGCGCGATCGTCTGCCAGCCGCGCGGGTCGCCGTCGGCGATGTGGTCGTCGCCTTCCCACGGCCGATTCGCGCTCGCCTTGCGGCCCGCGTGCGCGAGCTGGATGCCGGGCACCGCGCCGGCCGCCTTGATCGCGGCGACCGACGGCGCGAACGCGGCGGCCTGCGCATCGTTCCACAGCCCGGTGCAGCCCGGCGTGATGCGGCCTTCCGGCGACACGGCGGTCGCCTCGGCGATCACGAGGCCCGCGCCGCCGCGCGCGATGCCGGCGAGGTGCACGTGGTGCCAGTCGTTGGCGACGCCGTCTTCGGCGACGTACTGGCACATCGGCGGCACCGCGATGCGGTTGCGCAGCGTGACATCCTTCAGTTTGAACGGTTCGAACAAGGCAGACATCCACGACTCCTTTGGTTGGTTCTGCAAAGCAAAGCGACAACTCGGCCCGCCGCGCACGCGGCGCGGTGGAACGATTCGATGCGCCCGCCGGCGCGAACCGGCGGACGGGTGACAGGGCGGCGCCGGCGCGACCGGCGCCGCGCGGCGGTTACGCGCGCTTGAGGATCCCGAGCAGCGCGTCGGCCGCCGGCGCCGACGACGCCGGGTTCTGGCCGGTGATCAGCAGCCCGTCGGCTACGACGTACGGCGCCCAGTCGGGGCCGTGCTCGAAGCGCGCGCCGTTGGTCTCGAGCATGTCCTGCACGAGGAACGGCACGACTTCGGTCAGCCCGACGGCGGCTTCCTCGCTGTTCGTGAAGCCCGTCACGCGCTTGCCGCGCACGACCGATTCGGCCGTCCGCGGGTCCTTCACGTGGCGCAGCACGCCCGGCGCGTGGCACACGAGCGCGACCGGCTTGCCGGCGCCGAGCGTGCGCTCGATCAGCGAGATCGAATGCAGGTCTTCGGCCAGATCCCACAGAGGGCCATGGCCGCCCGGGTAGAACACGGCGTCGTAGTGGTCGGGCGACACGTCGGCGAGCTTGCCCGTGGCGGCGAGCTGCGCCTTCGCGGCAGGGTCCGCGTCGAAACGGCGGGTGGCGTCGGTCTGCGCGGACGGATCGCTGCTCTTCGGGTCGAGCGGCGGCTGGCCGCCGTTCGGCGATACGAGCGTCAGTTCGGCGCCCGCGTCCTTGAACGCGTAGTACGGCGCGGCCAGCTCCTCGAGCCAGAAGCCGGTCTTCCTGCCGGTGTCGCCGAGGGTGTCGTGCGAAGTCAGGACAACCAGAATCTTCATGATCGGTTACTCCACAGAAAGGGTTGAAACGGGGCCGTGCGGCGCCCGGCCCGGTTCAGAGGCTCGCTTCGAGCACGCGGCGGCTGACGTCGAGCGTCACGTCGCCGTGCTCGCCGAGCGCCGTCATCCCGTGCGCGTCGAGCTGCGCGACGAGCCCGTCGATCGCGTCCGCGCCGATCCCGTAGTCGGCCAGGCGCGTCTTCACGTCGAGACTGTCGAAAAACGCACGGGTTCGCTCGATCGCCGCGTCGATGCGCGCGTCGTCGCTGCCGCCGATCAGGCCCCAGACCCGCGCGGCATACTGCAGCAGCTTGTCGCGCTTCGCGTCGCGGCGCACCGCCAGCATCGACGGCAGCACGATCGCCAGCGTGCGCGCATGGTCGATGTCGTAGCGGGCGGTCAGTTCGTGCCCGACCATGTGCGTCGCCCAGTCCTGCGGCACGCCGGCGCCGATCAGGCCGTTCAGCGCGAGCGTCGCGACCCACATCAGGTTCGCGCGCACCGTGTAATCGTGCGGCTGAGCAAGCGCCTTCGGGCCGATTTCGATCAACGTTTGCAGCAGCCCTTCGGCGAAGCGGTCCTGCGCGAGACCGCCGGCCGGATACGTCAGATATTGCTCCACGACGTGCACGAATGCATCCACGATTCCGTTCGCGATCTGGCGCGGCGGCAGCGTGTAGGTCTTCACCGGGTCGAGCACCGAAAAACGCGGGAACGTGTGGGGGCTGCGAAACGCGAGCTTCGCGCCGAGCGCCTTGCGGGTGATCACGCCGCCGTTGTTCATCTCCGAGCCCGTCGCGGGCAGCGTCAGCACGCTGCCGAGCGGCAGCGCGTCGCGCACGTCCGCGCCGTGCGTCTCGAGAATCCGCCACGGCTCGCCGTCGTAGCGCGCCGCCGCCGCGACGAACTTGGTGCCGTCGATCACCGAGCCGCCGCCCACCGCCAGCAGGAAGTCGAGGCGGTCGCGGCGCACCAGCGCCACGGCCTCCATCAGCGTCTCGTACGACGGGTTCGGCTCGATGCCGCCGAACGACGCGACGTGGCGGCCCGTGAGCGCGGCGCGCACCTCGCCGAGCGTGCCGTTCTTCTCCGCGCTCGCGCCGCCGTAGAGCACCAGCACGCGCGCATCGGCCGGCACGAGGTCGGCGAGGCGGGCGATCGTGCCGTCGCCGAATACGATGCGGGTCGGGTTCGCGTAGTCGAAATTCTGCATGCCATCCTCAATCTAATAGACCAGTCGTCTAGTCAGCGGCGATAAAAAAACGCGACGATGTCGCGCATTGCGCCAACCGACCGAGCGCCATGATGGCCCGGCCGGCAGCCTGCCGACCGTCGCCGTAGCGCTCATGGGATGCGATGATAGACGGTTATTAGACCAGTCGTCTAGCGATCGGGATTCGACCTTACGGTCGACGTGGATTTCGTCTCACGATTGCGGGCGGCCGGGCGACCGGCGCGGGCCACACCGCCCCGCGTCCGCCGTCGCGCCCCGTCACCCGCGCGCCGGCCCGTCGGTATCGCCCGCTTCGATCACCGGCATTTCCAGCCGCTCGCCGCGCACGCCGCCGTCGATCATGCCGAGCATCAGCTCCGCGATCGAGCGCCCGGACGCGTGCCCGGTCGGCTGCGCGATCGCGGTCACGCGATGCGGATGCGCAATATCCGCGGGCACGCCGTCGTAGACGATCAGCGACAGGTCCTCGCCCAGGCGCCGCCCGCTGGCGGCGATCGCGCGAAACGCACCGCCGCCGGCGATGTTGTTGTCGACGAGCACCGCGCTCGGCGGCGCGGGCTGCGCAAGCAGCGCCTGGGCCGCCTGCAGCCCGCCGTCGCGCGTGAACGGGCACTCGACCAGCAAGGCCGGATCGGGCGCGATGCCGGCCTCGCGCAGCGCCGCTTCGAAACCGGCGCGCCGCTGCGCGGCGAAGTTCAGCGTGAGCGGCGCGCTGATCATCGCGATGCGCCGGTGGCCGAACCCGATCAGCCGCTGCACGGCCGCCTTCGCGCCGGCCTCGTTGTCGAAGTCGAACCACGCGTACGGCTCGGCCTGCCGGGTGCGCCCGTAGGCGACATACGGAAACCCCCGCGATTGCAGGAACGCGATGCGCGGATCGTCGACCAGCGTGCGCGCGACGATCAGCCCGTCGACCAGCTTGCCGTCGACCAGCCGCCGGTAGCTGTCCAGCTCGGCGTTCGGCCGCGCCGACACGATGATGAAATCCAGGTTGCGCTCGGCCAGCCGCTCGGTGATCCCCGCCACGACTTCGCCGAAGCGCGGATCCCCGAGATCGCCGGCGCCGAACGGATAGACGATCCCGATCGCGTCCGCCCGGCCGGTCGCGAGACGGCGCGCGGTCGGATCCGCGACGTAGCCCATCTCGCGCGCCGCCCGCATCACCCGCTCGCGGGTCGCCTCGCTCACGTCGTCATAACCGTTCAGCGCACGGCTGACCGTCGTGCGCGACAGCCCGAGCGCATCCGATAGCGCCTTCAGATTCACCTTCACCGTCATTCCTCGCAGTCTGGTGCCGCCCGACCGAACCGGTCTTTCCGGGCAATTATTTCCACCTGGTAAGCATTACCGTCAAATAAATATCTTTTGACGTCCAAACCGGTTTGAAATAGCATCCAAACCGGTTTGGACATCGATGCCACCCTCAGACGTTCCCGTTCACCCAATTTCGAGACAACGCCGAGATGACATACTTTCCCCTTTTCCGTTCGCTCCCGTGCAAACGTTTGCTGCTCGCTGGCGGCGCACTGGCCGCCTTCGCGGCCGGCACGACCGCGGCGCACGCGCAGGCCGCCGGCGCCCCCGCGCCCACGCCGCATACGCAGCAGGCCTACGACCCCGAAGGCAATTTCACGATGCGCTGGACGCGCGCCGACATCCGCCAGATCGTCGCGCAGTCGCACACGCCCGGCGCCGACCGGAATTCGCTGCCGCAGGCCCTGTCGATGCCGAACATCCCGCAGGACTTCCCGCTGATCAACCCGGACGTGTGGGTGTGGGACACGTGGCCGCTCGCCGACCTGCGCGCGAACCAGCTCAGCTACAAGGGCTGGGAGGTGATCTTCTCGCTCACCGCCGATCCGCATGCCGGCTATACGTTCGACGACCGCCACGTGCATGCGCGGATCGGCTTCTTCTACCGCCGCGCGGGCATCCCGGCGGCGCAGCGGCCGGCCAACGGCGGCTGGACCTGGGGCGGCCATCTGTTCCCGGACGGCGCGAGCGCCAAGGTGTTCGGCACCGCGCCGATGACCAACAACGCCGAATGGTCGGGCTCGGCGCGCCTCACGAACGGCGACAACGTGAGCCTCTACTACACCGCGACGTCGTTCAACCGCTCGGCGCCCGGCGGCGCCGACATCACGCCGCCGCAGGCGATCATCACGCGCGCCGACGGCCACATCCATGCCGACGACAAGCACGTGTGGTTCAGCGGCTTCGACGATCACAAGGCGCTGCTGCAGCCGGACGGCAACTATTACCAGACGGGCCAGCAGAACACCTACTTCTCGTTCCGCGATCCGTTCGTGTTCACCGACCCGGCGCACCCGGGCAAGACCTACATGGTGTTCGAGGGCAACACGGGCGGCCCGCGCGGCGCGCGCACCTGCACCGAAGCCGACCTCGGCTACGCGCCGAACGACCCGTACCGGGAAGACCTCAACGCGGTGATGAATTCGGGCGCAGTGTATCAAAAGGCCAATGTCGGCCTTGCGGTCGCGACGAACCCGCAGCTCACCGAGTGGAAGTTCCTGCCGCCGATCCTGTCGGCGAACTGCGTGGACGACCAGACCGAGCGCCCGCAGATCTACCTGAAGGACGGCAAGTACTACCTGTTCACGATCAGCCACCGCACGACGATGGCGGCGGGCGTCGACGGCCCGGACGGCGTGTACGGCTTCGTCGGCAACGGCATCCGCAGCGACTACCTGCCGCTGAACGGCGGCGGCGGCCTCGTGCTCGGCAACCCGACCGACTTCACGGCGCCCGCCGGCGCGCCGTACGCGCAGGATCCGAACCAGAACCCGCGCGAATTCCAGTCGTATTCGCACTTCGTGATGCCGGGCGGGCTCGTCGAGTCGTTCATCGACGCGATCGGCCCGCGCCGCGGCGGCACGCTCGCGCCGACGGTGAAGATCAACATCAACGGCACGTCGACGGCGGTGGACCGCCAGTACGGCCGCGGCGGGCTCGGCGGGCTCGGCGGCTACGGCGACATCCCCGCGAACCTGCCCGCGCAGGGCCCCGGCCACTGACGGCGGCCTCGCGCGCATCGGGCGTGTCCCGTGCGCGCGTGCGTCACCCTTCAGTCAACCCGCGCGCCGCGCCCTCTCCGGATCGCGCGGCGCGCTTCCCCGCCTTCTTTCCGCTTCGCCCCGCCGAAGCACGGCTGCACGCATGAAATTTCCGTCCGCAAGCTTTACGTTCCGCGCGGCGGCGCTGCTTCTGGCATGTGCCGCGAACGCGCACGCATCGGCCCCGCCGTGCCCCGCGCCCGCCGCCGACGGCACGCCGCAGTGGCGGCCCGCGCTCCATTACACGCCGCAGCGCCACTGGATGAACGATCCGAACGGCCTCGTCTACGAGAACGGCCGCTATCACCTGTTCTATCAGTTCAATCCGGCCGGCAACGACTGGGGCAACATGTCCTGGGGCCACGCCACCAGCACCGACCTCGTCCACTGGCGCGAGCAGCCGGTCGCGATGCGCGCGAACGCCACCGAGGAAATCTTCTCCGGCTCGATCGTCGCCGACACCCGCAACACGTCCGGCCTCGGCGCGCCGGGCCAGGCGCCGCTGGTCGCGCTGTATACGAGCGTCTACAAGGCCGGTTCAGGGCACGCGCCCGGCACGCAGGCGCAGTCGCTCGCGTACAGCCTCGACCACGGCGCGACCTGGCAGCCGTACGCGCACAACCCGGTGCTCACGCTCGATCCGGAATCGAAGCAATTCCGCGACCCGAAGGTGTCGTGGTACGCGCCGGGCGGCTACTGGCTGATGACGACCGTCGTCGCCGACGCGCAGGTCGTGAAGCTGTACCGCTCGAACGACCTGATCCACTGGGATTTCCTCAGCGACTTCACGCTGCCCGGCGTGCCGCATGCCGGCGCGCTGTGGGAGATGCCCGACCTCGTGCCGCTGCCGCTCGACGACGATCCGCGCCGGACCAAATGGGTGATGATCGTCAACGTCAATCCGTGGTCGATCGCGGGCGGCTCGGGCGCGATGGCCTTCGTCGGCACGTTCGACGGCCGCACCTTCACGCCCGACCGGGTCGCGCCGGCCGGCTCGGATCCCGCGCAATTCCAATGGGTCGATCACGGCGCCGATTTCTATGCGGCCGGCACGTTCTCGGGCGCGCCCGGCGCGCGGCCCGTCGCGATCGCGTGGATGAGCAACTGGGATTACGCGGCGCAAGCGCCCACCGCGCCGTGGCGCGGCGCGATGACGCTGCCGCGTGCGTTCGCGCTGAAGACGATCGACGGCGAACCGCGGCTCGTCGTCACGCCGGCGCCGGCGTTCACCGCGTGGGCCGACGGGCGGCCCGCGACGCATCTCGGCGACGTGGGCGTCGCGTCGGCGCTGCGCGAACTGCCGGCCGCGACGCGCGGCACGGTGCAGCGCATCACGCTGACGCTCGCGCCGCAAACCGCCGCGCGCGCGGGAATCGTCGTGCGGCGCTCGGCGGATGGCGCGATCGGCACGCGGATCGTCTACGACACCGCGCAGCGGACGCTGACGCTCGACCGCTCGGCATCGGGCGAGTCGGGTTTCTCGAACGCGTTCAGCCGGCAGCACATCGTGAACCTGCCGCTCGTCGACGGGCGCCTGCCGCTCGAGATCGTCGTCGATCGCGGCTCGGTCGAGGTGTTCGCCGGCCACGGCCGCGCCGCAATCACCGACCTCGTCTTCCCGCCCCGCGACGCCGACCGGATCGCGGTATTCGCCGAGCATGGCCGCGCGACGTTCGGCGGGCTGACGGTGACGCACCTCGCGGAGCCGGGCGGCGCCGGCCCCGCTTGCCGCGAACGCTAGCGTCGCGGGCCGGATCGCCCGCCGGGCGTGCGGCGCGCGGGGCGACAGCCCCCGCGCCGCCGTCCGCTCAAAGCAGCCCCATCCCGCCCGACGCGATGATTTCCGCGCCGACGATGAACGCGGACTCCGGCGCGCTCAGGTGCAGCACGGTCGACGCGATTTCCTCCGGCGTGCCGAACCGGCCGATCGGCACGAGGCCCTTGATCTTGTCGGCGGTCGCCTCGAGCGTCGCGGCGTCGAGCCCGAGCTTGCCGTACAGCGGCGTCTGCACGGGCCCCGGGCTGACGACGTTCACGCGCACGCCGTTCGGCAGCAGTTCCGTCGACAGCGTCTTCGCGAACGAATTCACCGCGGCCTTGCTCGCCGCGTAGAGCGACGAACCGGGCATCCCGATATGCGCATTGATCGAGCCGTTGATCACGATCGACGCGCCGCGGTTCAGCAGCGGCACGAGCGACTGGATCTGGAAATACGCGCCCTTCACGTTGGTATCGAAGACCTGGTCCCACAGCGCCTCGTCGATGTCCGCGAACGGTGCGAGCTTCGCCACGCCCGCGTTGACGAATACCGCGTCGAGCCGCGCGCCCGCGGCGGCGATCGCGCTCGCAAGCTCGCGCGCCGCCGCGACGCTGCCCGTTTCGTTGCGGATCGCGAGCGCGTCGCCGCCGAGCGTGCGCTGCGCCGCAGCGAGCGCGTCCGCATCGCGGCCCGTCATGATCACGCGCGCGCCTTCGGACGCGAATGCCTGTGCGGCCGCGAGGCCGATGCCGCTGGTGCCGCCCGTGACGAGCACTGTCTTGCCGGTGAAACGTTCCATGATGTTCTCCAGTGATTCCGGTGAATGACCGTGACTGCATGGTGCGCGTGAAGCCGCGCGCTGCCGTGCCGCGCGCGTGACGAACACGTTCGAAATCGTCGAACGTTTGCGGTACTCGCGGTACGTTACGGCAGCACGTCGATCCCGTCGAGCAGCCGCTGCGCGAGGCGCGGCTCGCGCAGCCGGTCGAGCCACCATTGCAGCGCCCGGCCTTCGCGATCGCCGTGCCACCCGACGTACAGGACATTCGGCTCGCGCGGATCGGCGGCCGGCATCTCGACCAGTTCGCCGCGCGCGAGCAGCGTCGCGGCGCGCCGCCGCGGCACCCAGCCGACGCCGAGCGCATCGCGCTGCGCGAGGATCTTCGCGCGCATCGACGGCACGGCCAGCACCGGCTGCCCGCCCAGCACGCCGTATACGCGGCCTGCCGCGCTGCGCGACGAATCCGCGACCACCACCGCGCGATGCGCGCCGATCGCGTCGCGCGTGAGCGGGCCGCGCGCCGCCGCGAGCGGATGGCGCGGCGACACCGCGAACACCCAGTCGAGCGCGCCCAGCTCGAACCACTTCAGCCCCGGAATCGCCGGCGGCTCGTTGGTCGCGCCGACGATCAGGTCGGCGCGGCCGTCGCGCAGCGCTTCCCAGGTGCCGCCGAGCACCTCGTGCGTGAAGCGCAGCGACACCCCCGATTCGAGCGCGTCGAACGCGCGGATCACCGGCATCATCGAGTCGAATTCGAGCAGCTCGTCGCTGACGATCCACAGCCGGTCCTCCCAGCCGTTCGCGATCTGCCGCACCCGCTGCGTGAGCCGCGCGACGTCCAGCATCAGGCGCGCGGCCTCGTCGGCCAGCAACTGGCCGGCCGGCGTGAGCTGCAGCCGGTAGCGGCGCCGGTCGAACAGCAGCGCGTCGAACCGCGCCTCGAGCTGGCGCGCCGCGTGCGACACCGTCGACGGCGCCTTGCCGAGGCGCGCCGCCGCGCGCGACAGGCTGCCGGTCGCGCGAATCGCATCGAGCAGCGCGAGTTCTTCTTCTGACAACATGGCCACGCTCCGGGTCCGGGGATTGACGTGCATCGTAAGGCCGCCGGGCGCGGCGGTTCAACCCCGGCGCGGCGATTCACGCGTCATACTCGCGGTATCCCGATTCCGGCGAAATCCCCAAACCCGAGGTAACCACCGCGATGGACATCGCGATCCACATCGAAGGCCGTCACGACCTGACGGGGCAAATCTTCCGCCAGCTGCGCACCGCGATCGTCGACGGACGCCTCGCGGGCGGCGCGCGGCTGCCGTCCACCCGCGATCTCGCCACGCAGCTCGGCGTGTCGCGCAAGACGACGCTCGACGCGTTCGAGCAGCTCGTCGCCGAAGGCTACCTGTGGACGCGGCGCGGCGACGGCACGTTCGTCGCCGACGGCCTCGCGCGCGTGCCGCACGGGCCGGCGGCGGCGACGCCGGCGATCGCCGCGGAAGCCCGCCCCGCCGATGCGCCGGACATCCGCACCGTGTGGACCGACCTGCCCGACGCGCTGGCCATGCCGGAACCGCTGCCCGGAGCCGGCTTCGACTTCCGCGGCGGCGTGACCGACAAGACGCTGTTCCCGTTCGACGCGTGGCGCCGCTGCCTGCATCACGCGCTGCGCCTGCAGGCGCGCGGCCCCGGCCAGTATCACGACCCGGCCGGCGACCAGCAGCTGCGGCTCGCGATCGCGCGCTACGTCGCGTTCAGCCGCGCGGTTGCCTGCAACTGGCAGGACGTGATCGTCACGCAAGGCGCGCAGCAGGCGCTCGACGTGCTCGCGCGCGTCGTCGTGCGGCCCGGCGACGTGGTCGCGGTGGAAGATCCCGGCTACCCGCCGGCGCGCGCCGCGTTCGCATCGCTCGGCGCGACGGTGGCCAGCGTGCCGGTGGACGCGCACGGGCTCGTCGTCGACCGGCTGCCCGACGACGCGCGGCTCGTCTACGTGACGCCGTCGCACCAGTTCCCGCTCGGCATGCCGATGAGCCTCGAGCGGCGCGTCGCGCTGCTCGAATGGGCGCAGCGGCGGCGCGCGGTCGTGATCGAGGACGACTACGACGGCGAATTCCGCTTCGAGGGCCGGCCGATGGAATCGCTGAAGAGCCTCGACCGCGCGGGCCTCGTCGCGTACGTCGGCACGTTCTCGAAGACGATCTTCCCCGAGCTGCGGATCGGCTACGCGATCCCGCCCCGCGCGCTGCACGCGGCGCTCGCGAAGGCGAAGCAGGTGGTCGACTGGCACAGCTGCACGCTGACGCAGGCTGCGCTCGCGCGCTTCATGCTCGACGGCGATTTCGCGCGGCACCTGCGCCGCGTGCAGAAGCACTACGACGCGCGCCGCAAGGTGCTGCTCGCGCACCTGCGCGGCGGCCTCGCGCCGTGGCTCGACGCGATCGTGCCGGTGGCGGGAATCCACCTCGCCGCACGCCTCAGGCCGGGCCTCGACGAGGCCGCGCTGGTCGACGCGGCGCGCGCGCACGACCTCGGGCTGTACGGCCTCTCGGCCTTCCATGTCGACGTGCCGCGCGAGGCGGGCTTGCTGTTCGGCTATGGCGGCATCGACGCGACGCGCATCGATACGGCGCTCGCCCGGCTCGCCGCGCTGCTGCGGGCGGGTGTCTGACGCCGCGCCACTGGTTACCTCGATATACCTGAAATTGGTCATTCCGGAAGGCCAGCGCGGTCATTAATCTGGGTCCTGTCGCGCCACCGTGCGCATCAACCGAACGAGGACCTGCCATGCAACCGCGCCTGAACTTCTATACCGCCAGCCCGAACGCGATCAAGGCGATGCGCGCCGCCGAGGAATTCCTGGCCAAAAGCGCAATCGAGAAGCCGCTCGCCGAACTCGTGCGCCTGCGCGCATCGCAGATCAACGGCTGCGCATTCTGCGTCGACATGCACACCACCGACGCGCGCAAGGGCGGCGAAACCGAGCGCCGTCTCGCGACCGTCGTCGTGTGGCGCGAAACGCCGTTCTTTACCGACCGCGAGCGCGCGGCGCTGGAATGGACCGAAGCGCTGACGCTGGTCGCGGACAACCACGTGCCGGACGCCGTTTGGGAAGCCGTGAAGCCGCATTTCAGCGACGAAGAGCTGTTCGACCTGTCGATGCTCATCGCGACGATCAATTCGTGGAATCGCTTCGCGATCGCGTTCCGCAAGATGCCCGAGTAAGGAGGCGGCGATGACCCGCAGCATGTATCTGCGCGCCGCCGCCGCGTGCGTCGCGCTCGCGCTGGGCGTTGTCGCAACAGCCGCGCATGCGCATGACGGCAACGCAGGCAGCGACAACGTCCGGCCGGTCATGAAGCAGGCCGTGCCGGAAGCGCCCGGCAAGCTGGCGGTGGTCGCGACGGTCGACTATGCGCCCGGCCAGGCGTCCGAGCCGCATCGGCATCTCGGTTCGGTGTTCGCGGTGGTGTCGAAGGGCGAGGTGCTGTCGCAGGTCAACGACGGCCCGCTGCGCCGCTATCGCGCAGGCGAAGGCTGGTATGAGCCGCCCGGCTCGCGGCACCTCGTGTCGCGCAACGGGAGCGCTACCGCGCCGGCGCAGATCGTCGTGTTCGGGCTGACGGGCGAGCACGATCCGCTGAAGTCGCCGCTGGAACACTAGCGGCCCTGCGCGGAGCCGGCGGCCGGGGCGGCCAGCCGGTCCGCCGCTTCAGAAGGTCGTGCCGCCGACCGTCGCCGAGTCCAGTTCGCGCGTCACGACCTGGCCCCCGCCGTTGCTGGCGACCGACTTGACCAGACCGACGCCCGGGGCCAGCCAGTCGTCGGCGATCGTCGTGCTCGTCATCGCCGGACCGGTCAGCTTCTCCGTCGCGTGATAGTGGCAGGCGTTGTTGAAGACCTTGCCGTTCTTGAGGGTCACCGATTCACGCGCGACGTATGCACGGTCGATCGACACGCTCGTCGAGGCCCCGGCGGCCGGCGCGACCGGCGTATCCACGTAATTCGCCGATTCGCTCCCCGAGAGCCCGATCGTCTCCGCATACGGCGGTGAATTCACGTCCCGCATCACCAGCGCGCCTGCACTGACGACCTCCCCGCCGTAGTACGTGCGCGCGCCGTTGCCGACCAGATAGTAGCGATTGGTCTGGATCGGCGAGCCGGGCGTGGTTTCGGCCTGCTGCGTCAGCGAGACGCCCTGGAATGTCGCCGGCGCGTAAGTCCGCGTGTAGATGCCGTTGTCGACGATCTGACCTTGCGGCGACGCCTGCAGATACACGTGCAGCTTCACGGTATCGCCCGGCTGATAGACCGGATCGCATTCGAGATTCGACGTCGGCGTCGGGCTCGCGCTGCCGGTCGCCGCGGCCGGAGCGGGCGAATCGTCGCCGCCTCCGCAGCCGGCCAGAATCATGGCGGCAAGAACCGCCATCGGCCACCCTGTCGTGTGCTTTGTCGTCATTTTTCCCTCGGAAGGCAATGCTGTTCGTGCGCTCGGACGGCGCTTGGCTGTTGCGAGCCAATGATATGGCGATGCGTCCGGCTCGAAGGTGTCGATGCGTCTCGATCTGGTGGCCGTCCGTCTCCTCGGATACAAGCATTCGCCCTCCCCGCGTTTCTATAGCTGCTCCCTTCATTTCCGCATCGCGGCGCCCCGCACCATGCGGCCTTCGGCCCGCCCACCCGCGCCGCCATTCGCGCCGCGCCTGACACCCGTCAACTTCGTCGAAAACCCTTCCTTGAAATTAACTAACCCGTCAATTAGCGTCGACTGCATGAACGCGAAATCCACCGCACCGAAACCGCGCGGGCGCCGCCCGTCGGTGGACGATTTCGACCTGCGCAACCACATGCTCGACGTCGCGACCGCGCTGTTCGCCGAGCGCGGCATCGCGGCCACGACGGTCGCGCAGATCGCGGAAGCCGCCGGCGTCACGTCGGCGATGGTCCACTACTACTTCACGAATCGCGAACAACTCCTCGACGCGATCGTCGAGGAACGTCTCGCGCAGGTGATCGCGTTCGTCTGGCAACCAACCGAGCCACAGGTCGAGAACGACCCGTTCGCGCTCGTCGGCGAACTCGTCGCGCGCTTCTTCGACGTGACCGCCCGGATGCCGTGGCTGCCGTCGCTGTGGCTGCGCGAGATCGTCAACGAAGGCGGGCTGCTGCGCGAACGGATGGTCAAGCGGATTCCGCTCGAGCAAATCGGCCGCTTCGCCGAACGCATCCGGCGCGCGCAGCAGGCGGGCATCGTGAATCCCGCGCTCGAACCGGCGCTGCTGTTCCAGTCGATCATCGCGCTCGTGATGCTGCCGCTCGCCACCGCGAAGCTGTGGCGCGGCGCGCGCGGGATGCCGCCGATCGATCGCGACGGGCTGCAGCGGCACGTCGGCGCGCTGCTTGGCTTCGGGATGCAGCCCCCGCCGCCCGCCCGTGCAGCCAGGAGGCGATCGTGACGACGAAGCGCGCCGCCGCATCGTTCGCGCTCGCCGCCGCAGCCATCGCGCTCGCCGCCGGCTGCAAGCCACGCGCCGATGAGCGTCCGACCTACCAGGGCTACGTCGAAGGCGAATTCGTCTATCTGTCGTCGTCGCAATCGGGCACGCTCACGCAGCTCGCGGTGCAGCGCGGCCAGACGGTCGCCGCGAACGCGCCCGCGTTCGCGCTCGAAGCCGTCAACGAAACGGCCGCGCTGCAGCAGGCGCAGCACCAGTTCGCCGCCGCACAGGCGCAGCTCGCGGACCTGCGCACCGGCAAGCGGCCGCCGGAAGTGAACGTCGCGAAGGCGCAGCTGGCGCAGGCCGCCGCGCAGGCCCGCAAGGCCGCCGAGCAACTGGCGCGCGACGAGCGGCAGTACCAGGCCGGCGGCATCGCGAAGCAGCAGCTCGACGATTCGCGCGCGGCCGCGCAGACGAGCGCCGCCCAGGTGCGCGAGCTGCAAAGCCAGGTCGACGTCGCGCGCCTGCCCGGCCGCGCGCAGCAGGTCGCCGCGCAGGCCGCGCAGGTCGATGCCGCGCAGGCGGCGGTTGCCGAGGCGCAATGGAAGCTCGACCAGAAGCGCGTCGCCGCGCCGGCGGCCGGGCGCGTCTACGACACGCTGTACCGGCTCGGCGAATGGGTGCAGGCCGGCAGCCCGGTCGTGCAGATGCTGCCGCCGCAGAACGTGAAGGTGCGCTTCTTCGTGCCCGAGGCCGCCGTCGCGGCGCTCGCGCCCGGCCGCGCGGTCGAGATCCGGTGCGACGGCTGCGCGGCCGGCGTGCCCGCGCGCATCACCTACGTGTCGAGCGAGGCCGAATACACGCCGCCCGTCATCTACAGCAACGAAAGCCGCACGAAGCTCGTGTTCATGGTCGAGGCCCGGCCGGCCGCCGCCGACGCGCCGAAGCTGCATCCGGGCCAGCCGGTCGCCGTGAGGCTGCCATGAACGCCCCGGGCGCCCCGTACGCGATCGACGTCGACAAGCTGAACAAGCGTTTCGGCGACAAGCACGTGGTAAAGGACGTGTCGCTGCGCGTCGCGCGCGGCGAGATCTTCGGCTTCCTCGGGCCGAACGGCAGCGGCAAGACGACGTCGATCCGGATGATGTGCGGGCTGCTCACGCCCGATTCGGGCAGCGGCACCTGCGTCGGCTACGACATCGTGCGCGACAGCGCGCAGATCAAGCGCCGCGTCGGCTACATGACGCAGCGTTTCTCGTACTGGGAAGACCTGTCGATCCGCGAGAATCTCGACTTCGTCGCGCGCGTCTACCAGATGCCCGACCGCAAGGCGGCCGTCGAGCGCGCGCTCGACGGCCTCGGCCTGACGAGCCGCGCGAGCCAGCTCACCGGCGCGCTGTCGGGCGGCTGGAAACAGCGCCTCGCGCTCGCCGCATGCATGCTGCACGGCCCGGAACTGCTGCTGCTCGACGAGCCGACCGCCGGCGTCGATCCGGCCGCGCGCCGCGATTTCTGGGAAGAGCTGCACCGGCTCGCCGCGCAGGGCATCTCGGTGCTCGTCAGCACGCACTACATGGACGAGGCCGAGCGCTGCCACAAGCTCGCGTACATCGCGGACGGCGCGCTGCTCGCGCAGGGCACGTCGGCGGAGATCGTCGCGTCGCAGGGGCTCGCGACCTGGGCGATCACCGGCGAGCATCTCACCGAGCTGTCCGCGCGGCTGCGCACGATGCCGGGCGTCGACCAGACGGTCGTGTTCGGCACCGCGCTGCACGTGAGCGGCCGCGACCGCCGCGCGCTCGACGCGAGCGTCGCGCAGGTCGCCGCCGACGCGGCGCTTGGAGCCGCGCCGATCGACACCGGCCTCGAGGACGTGTTCATCTTCATGATGGGACGCCACGCGGCCGGCCTGTCCGGAGGCGCGCGGTCATGAACACGCCGTCCTGGTGGCATGTGTCGTTCTCGCTCGCGCGCTGGTGGAGCATCGTGCTGAAGGAGTTCCTGCAGCTGCGCCGCGACCGCGTGACGTTCGCGATGATCGTCGGCGTGCCGATCATCCAGCTCACGCTGTTCGGCTTCGCGATCAACACCGACCCGAAGCACCTGCCGACCGCGGTGATCGTCGCGGATTCGAGCCCGTTTGCGCGCAGCTTCGTCGCCGGGATGCGCAACTCCGCCTACTTCGACGTCGTCGCGACGCTGCCCGACGAGGCGACCGGCCGGCATGCGCTCGCGCGTGGCGACGTGTTGTTCGTGCTGAGCATTCCTGCCGATTTCTCGCGCCGGCTGCTGCGCGGGGAACGACCTTCGCTGCTCGTCGAGGCCGATGCGACCGATCCCGTCGCGACTGCGTCGGCCATCGAGGCGCTGTCGGGCCTCGTGCAGCCGGTCGCGGACAAGGACCTGACCGGCCCGCTCGCGCGCCTGAACGGCCGCCCGGCCGCGTTCGACGTGCGGCTGCATCGCCTGTACAACCCCGAGGGCATCACGCAGTACAACGTCGTGCCGGGGTTGATGGGCGTCATCCTGACGATGACGATGGTGATGATGACGGGCCTCGCGATCACGCGCGAACGCGAGCGCGGCACGATGGAGAACCTGCTCGCGACGCCCGTGCTGCCGCTCGAGGTGATGACGGGCAAGATCGTGCCGTACGTGTTCATCGGGCTGATCCAGGTGTCGATCATCCTCGCGGCGGCACGCTTCGCGTTCCAGGTGCCGTTCGTCGGCGGCGTGCTCGCGATCTACCTGTCCGCGCTGCTGTTCATCGCCGCGAACCTGACGGTCGGCATCACGCTGTCGTCGCTCGCGCAGAACCAGTTGCAGGCGATGCAGCTCGCGGTGTT
>Ga0157367_1000309_pt1 | contig 25289 bp, 23 predicted proteins | sample AttbisABBM2_FD_113142 | JGI IMG/M metagenome (GOLD analysis project Ga0157367, IMG submission 113142) | Fungus gardens microbial communities from leaf cutter ant in Botucatu, State of São Paulo, Brazil - Atta bisphaerica ABBM2 | ecosystem: Host-associated > Fungi > Mycelium > Unclassified ... | reverse complement strand
GCAAAAACATCTAATTTCAATTTTACGACTTAAGCCTTCAAATCCACCGTAGTAATCCAATAATTCATCCAAAATGTCAGCAAGTTTTTTGCCCTGTAAAGGGTCATTGGAGGCGTTCATAATAGATCAACAATATTTTGGGAGTCCATTATTATAACCTGAGCTAGTTGGAAAATGAGAGGGATTGCGAAAACACATCCCGAAGCGTATTCGGTTGTAATTGATTATCGAAATGTATTGTGGTGATAGAAATCTAAAGAATAGCTGTACGCATGTACTATATCAGTTTTTCTAAGCCTGTAAAGGGTATTTGTAAAATATATTTATAAATTTCAATGTGATATAAAATATTCTGCGTATTGCAATTTAGCCTAAGCAAATTAATAATTTTAATGTTCAAAAGGTGATTTAGGGAAAGAAATCTGTATCGCAGTAGCCAGTAGCCAAAAATGAAGCCCGTAAAGGTGGTAAGTAGCTTACGCGTTCTAGCTAGGGCAAATATAAAAGTGTAATTACATTTTTTAGAAAGCTGCCTAGAGAATTATTTGGGCTAAGATTAGAAATAGGGTTATACCACGTTAAGTAACTAAAAGCGCCAAGGCTTAGCTAGGTGCTTGAGCAACAGGTACAACTGAACAAGCTAATAATTTATTGCTGTAAAGAATAAACGGCGTAGCAGCACCATAGAGTAGCAAAGCATTATATATGGTAAGGTTTCCAAATATCTTATTTAACATAATATACATTATACGAACAGTTGTATAATTCATACTTAGGCTGCTTGGTATTACTGAGTTTTCTGCTCTGGTGCTTTATCCTTACTACGCCTGCGCTCAGTTTTTGTTGCTAGCCTCTGATAGAAATATTGCATCTCATCTTTCTATTTAAATTTATGCTGTGACTTTACGTATTAGAAATTACTGCCATGTTTTTCTCAGTTCGCTTTTTTTGGGCCTTTACTATCCTTAAACGCCTTAGATCATCATTTGGCTAAAAATTTAAAATTTGAATTAAATTACAGATGTGAAATTCATCTATCAGCTGAATAGCCAAATTTCGATAACCATATCTTCTCTACAACCATAAAGTAATTTCCTTACACTCATCTGATCTTGATTTTATTTAAGGACATAATTTAAGAATTAAATTCGATAAATTTAAGTCGTATTGTAGCTTAGCTTTATACTGAGACACTTTATTAATTAAAGCTAAATATTCTTAATGATTGTTTAAAATACACTCAATATTGTTTTGATTGATTTAAGTCATTTATATTTTAATTTAGATATAAATAATATGTAGAGCTAAAATCATAATTATATAATTAATTTTTCTTCCTATATATTACTTCATTAAATAATATTTATTTCTAAAGTATTGAGATTTTAAAAATACATTATAAAAAATAAGATTATTTTAATTAAAGTATTTATTATCAATAATTTAATTTTACACAAACCAAGATTCAATATTTTGTAAAAGTGTGATTTGATTAGCATTTTTAAAAGTACACCTATAAATTAATAACCATTTATATAAATAAAATAATTAATGAGACATAAGTCACATGTTATTTATTATTTTTTTAGAGAAATGAATTTACATATTGTTTTAAAATAAAAATTATTGTATCACTTGTATTAACTATTTAATAAATAGGTATATATAAAATGAAAAACAATATATTTAAAATTGTAGTTTTGGCGGTGCTTTCCACTTCCCCACTATTTTGTTATGCAAATAACACAATAATGATTAAAGGAAATATTGTTGAAGATACATGTTCTACAGTAAATATTGAAAAAGAGTGTGCTCAAATCAATACTTTGAATACGACTATTAGTACTCAATATTTAAATAAAGATAATGTATTCAACTTGGCACGACATACAGAGAAAATGGATACAAGCATAGAAACGATAAGTGCTAATAAAAAAGTAGTTCTTGTTAACTACCATTGAATATTAGGGCAATCTTAAATTTACTTTTTACTTGTTTTATTGCCTGTCTCAAGAGCGAATCCGTCAACTTGAGTTCCATAGTTAGCTAAGCTGATAATTCGCTCTTTTTGCTTAAAAAATGATAAATTGTTCACGTTTTTGTAAGCACAAGCAAAAATTATCCTATATAATCGCCTCATTAAAATTTTCTTAAAATAATTTTCCTTTATTGTATTGTTTCTTTTTCAGCTATTGTTGTAGTTATATAATATTAAATTTCATTTTTAAAAACAATCACTTATCATGAAAAGATGTATATAATTACATCTTAATGAATTCTGCATTTTTTCTTATTATTTACAAATAGTGTGATGTAGTTTGCATTTTGTTTAAAAAATGTTAGTATCGCCGCATTACTTTTCAAGATGTCAACCTCTGGAAAAGTAAGAGATTAAACTTTTATCCAGACTTTTTGAGAAAACACTATGAAAAAACTTGCTTTGATCGCTGCTCTTTCAGTTGTAGGGATTGCGAACGCTCAAGCGGCTGATGGTACAATTACAATTAATGGTTTAGTAACAGACAAAACTTGTGACATCGTTACACCTGCTGGTAAAGATTTCACAGTTACTCTTCCAACTGTTTCTAAACAAACTTTAGCTGCTGCTGGAAACGTTGCTGGTCGTACTCCATTCCAAATCAAATTAGCTAACTGTTCAGAAGGTAAAGTTGCGACTTATTTTGAACCAGGTGCAACGGTTGACTTCAATACTGGTCGTTTACTTAACCAAGACGCTGCTGGTGCTAAAAACGTTAACGTTCAACTTTTAGGTAGCAACAACCAAGTAATTCCAGTTCTTGCTGCTGGTGCAAATGGCGCTCAAGCAAACTCTCAATGGGTTGACGTTGCAGCTGCTGGTAGTGCAGACCTTAACTACTATGCTGAATACTATGCAACTGGCGCTTCTACTGCTGGTAAAGTGAACACTTCTGTTCAATACACAATTATCTATCAATAATTGATGGATGGTAGGGTTTCTATATTTTTATAGAAGCCCTATTTTTGTGTAACGCTTTCCCGAACTTCCTTGGCTGAGAATCCTGAAATGAAATTGAACAGTTATAATTTTTTGTTAGGTTTGGCATTTGCTTCAGCGGTAGCCGCACCTGCCTCTCATGCAGAAATTGTAATTCATGGCACTCGTGTAATTTATCCATCAGATGCTCGTGAAGTTACGCTACAAGTTAGCAATAACGGTTCAAAACCAGCACTTGTCCAAGCTTGGATTGATGAAGGCGACCCAAAAAGTACTCCGGATCAATCAAAAGTTCCTTTTATGATTGCTCCTCCAATTTCTCGTGTTGAAGCAACAAAAAGTCAGACTTTTCGTATTACTGCTCTACCGACTGCTTCTCAGCTAAATCAAAAGCAAGAAACAGTTTTGTGGTTAAACGTTTTGGATATTCCTCCAAGACCAACTTCAAAGAGTTCAGATGCGACACCTGATAATTTTCTGCAATTAGCAATTCGTTCACGTATTAAATTCTTCTATCGTCCAGCTTCGATTAAAGATGACGCGAACTTAGCTGCAGATAAGCTTCAATGGGTTAAATCTGGTCAAAACTTAATGGTAAAAAATCCAACTCCTTTTCATATCACAATGACCTCTGTTTATCAGAAAGTGGGTGATAAAAAAGTTGATTTGTTACCTGAAGGGCTCATGGTTAAGCCTTTTTCTGATGCATCTGTTCAGCTTAAGAATGGCAATGTTCAGGATATGAGTTTTATTAATGTGAATGACTACGGTGGTCGAGTCGAACACGCAATAAAGCTTCAATAATCAGATTTATCTTTTAATAAATTTTAAGCACCTATTATGTGAGTAGGCGGACTTAGCTATGCCAAAAAAAGGGCAAGAATCTTATAAATTATTAAAACGCCATATTTGTTATTACTTGGCTTCCGGTGTTGTTACAATGACAATGCCTGTATTCGTGCATGCCGAAGAAACGGCTGCGAGTGCGCCTGTCGAAGCTGAGTTTGATTCTGCTTTTTTAATTGGCGATGCAAAAAAAGTTGATATTTCTCGTTTTAAATATGGCAACCCTGTTTTACCTGGCGAATATAACGTTGACGTATATGTAAACGGTCAATGGTTCGGTAAACGTCGTATGGTGTTTAAAGCAGTAGATCCGCAACAAAATGCAGTGACTTGCTTTACAGGAATGAATCTTCTTGAGTACGGCGTTAAACAAGAGGTTTTGTCTAAGCATGCTCCTCTTCAAAAAGAAAATAATACTTGCTACAAAATAGAAGAATGGGTAGAAAACGCATTTTATGAGTTCGACAACTCTCGTTTACGCGTAGATATTTCAATCCCTCAAGTCGCATTGCAAAAAAATGCCCAAGGTTATGTCGATCCAAGTGTTTGGGATCGTGGTATTAATGCAGGCTTTTTATCTTATAACGGTAGTGCCTATAAAACGTTTACTCATTCTAATGATAGAAGTGAAACGTCCAATGCATTTATGGGTATTACGGCTGGACTAAATATAGGTGGCTGGCAATTACGTCACAATGGTCAATGGCAATGGCAAGATACCCCTGCTGAAAATCAGTCTAAGTCGAGTTATGAAGAAACCAGTACTTATTTACAGCGTGCATTCCCGAAATATCGCGGTGTTTTAACACTTGGTGATAGCTTTACAAACGGCGAAGTATTTGACTCTTATGGCTATCGTGGTATCGATTTCTCAAGTGATGATCGAATGTTACCAAACAGTATGCTGGGTTATGCTCCGCGTATTCGTGGTAATGCTAAAACCAATGCAAAGATTGAAGTTCGTCAGCAAGGCCAACTTATTTATCAAACAACCGTTGCACCGGGTAACTTTGAGATTAACGACTTGTACCCTACTGGTTTCGGTGGCGAGATTGAAGTTACTGTTATTGAAGCAAATGGGGAAATACAAAAATTCTCTGTACCGTATGCATCTGTTGTACAAATGTTACGTCCTGGTGTAAACCGTTATTCACTTACCGTGGGTCAATTCCGTGATCGTGACATTGATCTTAATCCATGGGTAGTTCAAGGTAAATATCAACAAGGTATTAATAACTATTTAACGGGCTATACTGGAATTCAAGCTTCTGAAAATTATACAGCTTTATTGCTGGGTGCTGCTTTTGCAACACCTATCGGCGCTGTTGCATTTGACGTTACGCATTCTGAAGCTGACTTTGAAAAGCAAGCTTCACAGTCTGGGCAAAGTTTCCGTTTAAGCTATAGTAAATTAATTTCACCAACAAATACGAACTTAACACTCGCAGCTTATCGTTATTCGACAGAAAACTTCTATAAATTACGCGATGCCCTACTTATTCGTGATTTAGAAGAGAAAGGTATTAATACTTATGCTGCGGGTCGCCAACGTAGTGAATTCCAAATTACCTTAAACCAAGGACTTCCTGAAGGTTGGGGTAACTTCTATATGGTTGGTTCATGGGTTGATTATTGGAACCGTAGTGAAACCACTAAACAATATCAAATTGGTTATAGCAACAATTACCACGGTTTAACATACGGCTTATCTGCAATTAACCGTAAAGTTGAATACGGCGCAAGTAATCAGTCACGTGATACTGAATACCTAATGACATTATCTTTCCCACTGAACTTTAAAAAGAATTCAGTCAATGTCAACATTAGTGCATCTGAAGATAGCCGTACAGTGGGTGCAAGTGGCATGGTGGGCGATCGCTTTAGTTATGGTGCTTCTATGTCGCATCAAGACTATACAAATCCATCATTTAACGTAAATGGTCGTTATCGTACTAACTACACAACTGTTGGTGGCTCTTATAGCGTAGCAGATTCTTACCAACAAGCGATGGTGAGCTTAAGTGGTAGCATTGTTGCTCACTCACAAGGTATTTTGTTTGGGCCAGAACAAGGTCAAACGATGGTACTGGTGCATGCACCTGATGCAGCTGGAGCAAAAGTGAGCAATACGGTTGGTCTAAGCATCAATAAAGCAGGTTATGCGGTGGTTCCATATGTTACTCCATACCGTCTTAATGACATCACGCTTGACCCACAAGAAATGTCTAGCAAAGTAGAACTTGAAGAAACGAGTCAACGTATTGCCCCATTTGCTGGTGCAATTGCTAAAGTAGACTTTGCAACTAAAACTGGCTATGCAGTTTATATTAATAGTAAAACTGTAGATGGCAACAGCTTACCGTTTGCAGCACAAGTCTTTAACCAAAAAGACGAAGCTGTAGGTATTGTTGCACAAGGTAGTATGATTTACTTACGTACCCCACTACCTCAAGATCGACTCTATGTAAAATGGGGCGACGAAAGCAATGAGCGTTGTTCGGTTGAGTACAATGTAAGTAACCAGTTGCAAAACAAGCAACAAAGTGTGGTAATGACGGAGGCTGTCTGCAAATGAAAAGAATATTATTAACGGGTGCTCTATTTACTGCTGGCTTTGGCGTGTATGGTGAAGCTTATGCAGCCTGTACTCCTGATACTAGTTATGGTAAACAGTTTAAAACTGTAGATATTCCTATGGCTGTTGGTCGTGTTGTTGTTCGCCCTAGCGACTCAGTCGGTGCAGTGTTAAGAAAAGCTACCTTCCCAATTACTCCTAATGGTTCAACTTATTGGTGTGATGGATACGGTGGGTATTTAGAAGCTAATCTTTCGCAAAATTATGCTATCAGCCCCATCGGAAATAGTGTCTATTCAACAAATATCCCTGGCATTGGTATACGTTTGTACCGTGAAGCAGAAAATGCTACAAATTTTTCAGGTTATTATCCTTATCGGGCAGCAACACAAAGAAATACAACATATTCACTAGCTACAGGATACTTTGTAGTTGAGATTGTTAAAACAGCCACACAGACTGGTTCTGGTACTTTAGTTCCTGGACGTTACAGTACATATAATGCCTCAGGCTACTCAGCTGTTCCATGGCTAACAAGTACCGTATATGGTAATGCAATTACGATTGCATCTTCTTCATGTGAAATTCAAGGTAATATTAATAAAGTTGTACAGCTACCGACCGTTACAAAAGCCGGATTTAAAGGTGTCGGTTCAACTCAAGGTGAACAAACTTTTGATATGAACATTCTCTGTAATGGTGGTATCAACCCTACTGGTTATGAAGAGAAAAACGTCATTAGTTTGACTTATGACTTTACGCAAGACGGTACAAACAATCAGGTTTTAGCGAATACAGCTGCAGCTTCTGAAAAAGCAAATGGTGTAGGCGTACAGTTACTTTGGAATTATCAAAATAAAAATCAGGTCATTAAAAAAGGTGACAAATTAGCCTTAGGTACATTGTCATCTAATCAGACACTTCAATATAACGTACCGATGACTGCTCGCTATTATCAAACCGCAACAAATGTGACCGCTGGTAAAGTTCGTGCCATGGCAACTGTAACTATTGAATATGATTAATCATATTCAATAGTTTATAAATTTAACAATATCAAATATTAATAATAGCATTTTTATCAATACTTTCTAATAACTTACTTAACTTTATAGGAACATCTATGAAAAAAATAGGCATAGTTGCTGTTAGTGCAATTACATTATGTTGGGCCATGTATGAAGTATCTTCTGATAATACCAATACAACACCGCGTAATGAATCCAGCCAAAAAGTAACACCTAAAAAAGTTACAGCCAATACAAAAAATGAAAAATTGGCAACTCAAATGCTACTAACTCAAACTAAATCCCTTAATTCTGCACCATTCTGCGAATATCATTTTGATGCGACTCAAAAAGATTACGATCTATGGAATAGTGATCATCCTGATTATTATCCTATGAAAATATTTCCATTGATAAATGGTCAAAAATTTGGTTTTAAAGTAGAACCAGTCACTGAAGATAATTATGGTTATTTTGATTATAACGCAAAAAGTAAGGAGAAAATGAATTCAACAAGTTATGAAGGTGATTTTTTATTACCCCATAAAGGTATTATTGCTTTTGAGATGCAACTTAAAGTACCTACACTTTCTTCAAGTACTTCCTCTTATTCAGCTGACATTAGTTTTAATGGTCTAACAGATAATCACTATACGATTAGATCATCTTATCATTTTGATATTGGTGTTCATGATTTTGAATTTGGTGAAAATCCTCCACGTTTATATTATAGTTTAATATCTCAAGTTACTGATTATGATCTCATCGATAGTTACTTTAAAAACAAGAAAATGGCAGATAATACAAAGGAATACCAACGTTTAGGTGTTTACATTAATCAGGATACCAAACAAGTCGGATTTATTTCCAATGGTATTGATGAAGGATATCAATTTAAATTACCTGGTACTCTACAGAAAGTAGCTTTCTCAATAAATGGGAATATAAATATTATTTCTACAAATTTATTCGGACAAGAGTTTTCTAGTGAACTCATTACTGATCGTAATGCGCTACAGTTTAACTATCCACAAGGCACAACTGACATGTGCGGTAATGCAATTTAAGATATAAAACTATAAGTCGTAAAAAAGGGCTGAATCACAGCCCTTTTTTATTTCATTTAGAAATGAATGACAGTACGAATTGATTTACCTTCGTGCATTAAATCAAAAGCTGTATTAATGTCTTGTAGAGGCATAGTATGCGTTACAAACGGCTCAAGTTGAATCTCACCTTTCATGGCATCTTCGACCATTTTTGGAAGCTGTGAACGGCCTTTTACCCCACCAAACGCCGTACCTAACCATTTACGGCCTGTAACTAACTGGAATGGACGAGTTGAAATTTCTTGACCTGCCCCAGCAACACCAATAATAACGGATTGACCCCAACCACGATGTGCACATTCTAAAGCTGAACGCATAACGTTGACGTTACCAATACATTCAAATGAATGATCTACGCCCCAACCTGTCATTTCTACAATGACCTGCTGAATAGGTTTGTCGTAATCTTTCGGATTTAAGAAATCTGTGGCGCCAAATTGTTTAGCAAGTTCAAATTTATCAGGGTTAGTATCTACGACAATAATGCGTCCTGCTTTTGCTTGGCGTGCACCTTGTACAACAGCTAAACCAATACCCCCTAAACCAAATACAGCAACCGAGTCACCTTCTTGTACTTTTGCAGTGTTATGCACGGCGCCAATACCAGTCGTTACGCCACAGCCCAACAAACAAACTTGCTCGTGATTCGCTTCAGGGTTGATTTTTGCTAAAGATACTTCCGCTACTACGGTATATTCACTAAAGGTTGAGCAGCCCATGTAGTGGTAAATCGGTTCACCATTATAAGAAAAACGTGTAGTGCCATCTGGCATAACACCTTTACCTTGGGTCGCGCGTACTGCAACACACAAGTTAGTTTTACCAGATTTACAAAATAAGCATTCTTTACATTCAGCTGTATAAAGTGGAATAACATGATCACCCGGTTGAACGCTCGTTACCCCTTCACCGACTTCAACAACAACCCCTGCACCTTCATGCCCTAAAATTGCGGGAAATACACCCTCAGGGTCATCACCAGATAATGTAAAAGCATCTGTATGACATACTCCGGTATGAGTAATTTTAATTAAAACTTCTCCCGCTTGAGGTGGTGCAACATCCACTTCCACAATTTCTAAAGGTTTTCCTGGGGCAAAGGCGACAGCTGCACGAGATTTCATCTTTGGGTTTCCTTTAAATCATTCGGTATTTATAGTCGAGCAAATTAGATAATGTAACCGTAATACAAGAGCTTAATTTTGCTTAAATTAAAATTAGCTTTCATAGCAATCCATCACAGCATAGCCAGTCAATTACGTCTAAGCAAGCCTGTATTTCAAAAAGAAGAAGCCTCTTATGTTAAGAGGCTTCTTATCAAATCATTTATATATCAAACAATATATATTTACTTAAAGGTAAATATCCGGTGGATATGGTGTGTTATCACTAATAGGTGTATAGAGGGTATTCTCAACAAAGAATCCATCTGGTGCTTGAGTCATATCAATTGTTATTGAATCAAACATCACCTGTGGATAGGCCCATATAAACTGCTTCATCAACCCAAGAGAATTGTTGTTTTTCATATCTCCAAAAATTCGTTGCCAAATTGGTGTTCGATAAGGCTTGTTTTTATCAAAGCCATAGATATAAGCAATAGATGCATCTGGTACGAAACCAGATAAATAAGCGACTTTATTTGCAGGATAATTTAAATCTTGGGTTGGTATTTGAGAAACAGCCTGATGAGCTAAATCTAACTTAGCTTCTAAAAGCCAGTCGTAGGCTTCTGTCATGATGTAATCAAAATTTGGATATGAATAGTGTTCACTTGGATAGTTGATATAAGTTGCAAGAGTTTGTATTGGAGAGCGAATAGATGGGAAAAAGATTAATGGACATACTTGGGCATTTGCATATTTTGCTTTAATAACTGTTCGGATGTCTTGGCAGGTCTGTCCTAATTTATTTCGTAGCCAAGTTTTAAACTCATCATATGGCGTACCAGTTTTATTCATTGCATCAGAGATGGTTCCTAAGTCTGGCGCATACAACCCCGTATCTGCATTAAAAGCTAATTTCGTTGGATAGTCGTAAACACAAGGTAAATTCGTATCGGTGTTATACCACCACCACGGTTCACCAATTTGCATATTGACGTCACATCCACCGCTAACCATAGTATCTGCAAATTCAATAAATACTTTATGCAAATATGCCAAAGCATTTTGATCACTTAAACTAAAAAAATAGCTAGGCGGTTGATAGCCTGTTTTACCTAAATTACTGTTCCAGTCACGTTGTGCCCAAAACTCATTTGCTCCGAGCGAATACATTTCAAAACTCACCCCAAAAACAGGTTGCATATTTGCATTATGCAAAGCTTGAGCATATTTCTCGTGCCATATACGAGTACATGGATTAATTACATCTTGACCTGTGACTAATGTGTCAGGAATCTGGAATTTATTAATATCACTTCTCCAGATCATTTCAGGATAATGTGACATCCCACAATAGTGATTAATAAAACCGTGATATCCCAAAGCAGCCATGTTATCTACTAAGCGCTGAGGGTTCAGATCATAATGATCATCATAACTTGTACATAGGCCATAGTTATGTTGGGGTACAACGACCCTACTTAGATTTAACTTGGCATTTGCACCTGTAACCACCGAATTTGTAATACGGATATAGCCATCTTCTGCTTGGTTTAAAGGCAGTGAAGAGTGTCCGTTATAGCTACTGGTGAAACCTGAAAATGCAATTCGCTGAATATTTGTGATTGGAAAGCTATCTGTAGCCGAGAAACCAGCCTTTACCGTATCCCAATTGATGTGAATATGAGCAGATCTTGAAGATGGAACATCGGCGTAGTTGAATAGGACAATATAAGCAATTTTATCTACCCCATTCTCATTATAATAAACCGTGAGATTTGGAGTTAAGGACTCATTATTCAAAACGGGCATAGATGGTGACAATTCAATATCAAAATCCCACACTACACCTGAGTAGCTATATTGAGTTTCATACGCTAAAAATTTGTGGTCTTTAGAATCATAAGAATCCCAGCTTATTCCAACTAGATCTGTGGTCATGCGTGAGCGAAAAGACGCTTCAAAACCATTACCATAATTCGTAATTGCAAAAGACATGGTTTGTGGACCATCTACTCTCCAATAGCTTGGACTGAACCGGTCAATAAGTATATTTTGAGTAATGGGCTGAGGTGAAACAATCGAATTATTTTGTGCATTTTCTGAATTATTAATCATGTCATCATGCTCTTAATGGTTTTAAGAAGTTTTATATTAAATAATAATTTTTTTTATATTGTTCAGATAAGTAACAATAGAGTCTAATCTATTAACAGTAGATCATTATAATTGTCTTTAAAATAATATGATGCTAACACATTATTTTAATTATAAAATGAAGTTTGCAATAAGGAGTAATTAATGCCAAATCTTACACAATTAAGCCAATTTAGAATATTGCTTATTTTTACTCCATTTATAACTGTATTAACTGCTTGTAGTGATACGGCATATTATAAAAATACTAAATTAGCGATTATTTCTGCCTCTAACACAACGCCTTACCCAGAAGCAGATACATATTTAGGCGAAAAACTTCAGCCAAATGAAAAAATGATGGCTCAAGAAATATCTAGTGTTATTGAAGAAGCAATTCGAAAAGACTATCCAGCTGGTAAGGCCTTACGAGATGCACACCCTAAATCACATGGATGTGTTCGTGCCGATTTTCATGTTCTTGAAAATATCCCAACTCAATTTGCAAAAGGTATATTCATTCCGAATAAAAACTATCAGGCATGGATTCGCTTTTCGAATGCTTCCAATGATGCTTCTAGAGCTGACATTGAAAAAGATGCTCGAGGCATGGCCATAAAAGTTTTAGGCGTGTCAGGTCAGAAAATTTTGGAGAATGAAAAAGATGCGAAAACTCAAGATTTTATTATGATTAATCACCCTGTCTTTTTTGTAAATGATGGGCAAAGATATCTTTCTTTTATGCATGCCGTTAATAGTGAGAGTGTGATTAAAAAATTTCATATACCTTTCGCTTTAGGACTTAAAGGAACAGTGAATGCTTTAGGGGCAAGAAATTCTAAAATATCTAATCCGTTATATACACGTTACTGGTCTATGGTGCCCTATCAATTAGGACTGGGTAATGAGCGCCAAGCTGTAAAATATTCCGTGAGAAATTGTTCTACAGTTACTAGTGTACTCCCTAAAAGCCCAAGCCATAATTTTTTAAGAGAGGCTTTAAAAGATACGCTGCAAAAGCAAGATGTTTGCATGGAATTTCTGGTACAACCAAGAACCTCTACAAAAATGCTTGTAGAAGATGTAATGACTGAATGGAAAGAAAATGAAGCTCCTTTTTATCGGGTGGCGACTATTCATATTCCAAAGCAAAACTTTGATACGCCTGAGCAGAACGAGTTCTGTGAAAACCTTTCTTTTACGCCGTGGCATGCTTTACCAGAACACAAACCATTAGGGGCAATAAATAGACTACGTAAAATTATTTATGAAAACATAAGCAAAGTTAGACATGAGATGAACTCAGCGATCAGACAAGAACCTTAGTCAATACTTTACAATGAATTACTACAAACGAACCGCTTATAAAAAGCAGTTCGTTTATTCGTAAATGCTTGTTGAATACATACGATATATCTACTCTCTACAAATTAGTATTTTCAACAATACAGCTTGGGTTGGCTAACAGCTTTTTTATTGAATAATCTCCCTTGCCTGTGTCTATCGTGATTCGATCAATAAAATCTGCTAACCATAAAATGAAATCTTCCTCACTTTTATAGTATGGAATTAAACTGGTGCCTAGCCTAAAAGGTAACCCATCTTGAAAGCTAAGTACCGATCCACCAAAATCCAAAAAATTATATAAAAACTTTAATTCTGTTCCTGTAATTGCTTTTTTTATTTCTACAATTAAATTATTCAAATCTTTCAAATGATCATTTGAGTGAGCTTTATTAAAGTTTTTAGAAATTTTTTCTGCTAATAGTAAGTATTTTGGCATTTCTATCTCCTTATCAATTTTTTTATAAAATATGAGTATAAGTTTAATTTTTTATAAGAAAGTTTTTAGTTTTTTATTAAAGTGTTATTTATTTTTAAAATTAATATACATTTTATGTCATTTTGGTTTTTTATTATTTTAAAAGTGTGAACTACTTGGAAATATATTCTGATTAAATTAATAGGTTTTATTGTGATTATAAAATTGAACATTTTAATAATCACAATCAATAAGCCAAATACCTTTTGAAGTTGAGCTTATTTTTTAATTGACTTAAGATGTGTAACGTACTTTGCTTTAATCCTAAGTCATATTTCGGGAAATACTTAATTTAAGCATTTCTCCAAATTTTCTGAATTCTCTAATCTGATTATGCGAAATATCAAAATCATATTCCCATATGTGCATAGAGAAAAATCATCGAAAAAAACCGCCCCAGAAGGCGGTTGCTGAATTTTGACAGCGATACATAGAAGTATGGTGGAGACACTTCTATATTTCTTATAATGTTATTTTTCTTCGTTTTTAATTTTCATAAAATCTTCTGATTTAAAATAGTTAATGATGAGTTCACCGCCATCTGTCGGCTGTGTTGGTATCGATGGGCTCTTAACACCATCACCTTCAGCATTAAACTTAAAATCGGGGGGAATAAATTTTGAAATAGGTGGAAGCTTAGTCTCTCCTCCTGTGGTCATTCTTTCTATAAATCCTGCCAACCATAAAATATATTCATCTTTATTTTTATAACTAGGCATTAAGCTAATATCAATTTTAACGGCGCATTCCTCTAGGGGCTTTGTTAAGCATTCTTCAAAGTCAATAAAGTTATATTTTAGCTTAAATTGTGTTCCTTTGATTTCTTTACGGATTACGCCTATCAAGTTATTCAAGTGTTCGGTTGGAGTATCAGCGAAAAGGGCCTTTTCTTCAATTTTTTTGTATACCTTTTCAGCAATCATTAAATATTGTGGCATTTCCTATCTCCTTCCTATTTTTGGTAGGCTGCTCACTCAGCTTTTCAAGGAATTATGATAGAAATCATGTGTTGTAATGTAGTTATTATTAAACCAATTGTAAGTAGTGTGTACTTGTGAAAATAAAACTTCTGGTAAAACACATCTTATAAAAACAAAGAGAAATAGGTTGCTGTTTTATCAGTAAAACTTATAAATTGTCGAAATATTTGTTTGCAGTAAAGTACATGCCCCATCATCAAGTTAATCGCTCAATATATAGATAAAACTGGCTCTAGTTCTCAATAACTTAAAAGCCAGCTTAGCTTATTTCAATATGGAACTCAGCCAACCCTCTAAATATGCATAGTGACTCCAAGTTGAAAAGCTCGACCTGGTAGTGGTGCAATATATTTTAAAGGAGAGTTTTGCGGTCGTGCTTCTTCATTCAGTAAGTTAGTACCATTTAAGAAAATATCGAATGATGCATTTTTTAGATTCAATTTTTTATTTATCTTAAACTCAAGCAAATTGTATGCAGGTAACGCAACTTCTCGAAAGACATTTTTACCTAAATATTCTGGCTCATCATAGTAAATACTTGAGACTCGTCCTGACCAAGAGTCCTGTTTCCATTCGAGATATGAGCCATAACGATTTGTAGGCATATTCGGTAAGTAAATCCCATCATTAGATAACCTTATGCTTGAGGGGTGAGTTGCCTTATTTTTAACTAAATCAGCTAACCCACCCACTTTGATCGTTCCAATTTTATTAAGATTAAATTCGTAGCTTAAATCTATTTCAAATCCTTTAACTTCTGTATCTGTCTGTCTCCAGTACTTCAAAGGTAAACGATTTTGCATTTCTACCCCAGAATGAGTTAAATACATGTAATTCTTAAAATCTATTTGATAGCCAACAATTGCTAACTCAGCATTTTTCCAATTTAATAACATGCTTAATTCTAAATTTTTAGCTTTTTCAGGTCTGAGAGATTGGTTTCCTTCTTCTTGCATCATGACAGAATAGTGAGCATTACTTGCATAGAGCTCATTAACCTCCGGGGCTCGTTCTGATATGGTGTAATTGGCTTTTAGATTTAAATAATCGTTAACCTTGAGGCCAGCTCCAACATAATAATGATTTAAATCATAATGTTGATCTTTTTGTTTTTTAGTGCTTGCATTTCTGGACAATTTAAAATCTTGATCTTGAATTTCGTGTTCAACTTTCTCAAGTCGATACCCTGTATTTATATAGAATTTTTTAAAATTTAATTCTTCTTGTAAAAAAATAGCTTTATTAAAAGTGTTAACATTTGGCAAATAGCGTTCTTTACCGCTTCCTTCGATATCTCTATTTCTGATACTAAAACCAAGTGACCTCTTTAATTTTTTAAATGGTTCCTGTGACATTATTACTTCAAGTAGCTGATCACTAATCTTGTATTCATTTGCTTGTGTCGTACCTAGATACTCACCTGATTTATTCGAAAGCTGTTGAAGTCTTATGCTTATATCATTAAGCAAAGGAACTGGTTGTAACCATAAAGAATCCAAGGCAAAACGATTTTGTTCAATTTTGACACCAACAGGTATGGTTTCATATTTGTCTTGAAAAGATTGATTCTGCATTGAAAACCCAGGTACGCCGTACTCACTTTTTTTTCTGTCTGCGCTTAAACCAATGTACCCTTTGTCAAAAAAATAGGTTGTCCCGATCCCCACACTCTCATTTTGGGCATAACTATTTCCTAATTTTTTATAATAATTTGGTGTAATGTCATTATTAACCTTCTTTATGGTATTTTGTGGAGTGTTAGGAATATATGCAGGGTTCTTGGGGTTGATATATGTTTTCCCTCCCCATTTCGATGTTGGTTTATCGGTATAAAATGAAAATTCGCCGTCTGCCCAATCCGGATTTTCAGTCATGAACTGATCTATATACTGTTGCGATGCTTTGTTATAAATCTTTTGAATTCTACTATCTTTTTGACAAGATTCTGCTAAAGCACTATTGGTCCCGCCCGTATTAAAAAAAACCTGATTTTCGCAGACGCTCGCTTTGCTATACCCCGGTATCTTATAAGATGAGATTTCCTGTTCTGAATATCTTAAGTTGGTTGACCAATGATTTTGATCATTGATATTCAAATTGAAACCTTTTGCATCTAAATCATTAAATCCTTTTCTATAAACGATATCCATATTGTGGGGTTTATCTTCAATTGTTTTAGATATCAAACCTGATTCTATTTGTACACTCCCTCCTATTGCACTTCCACCATAACGAACACTATTGGAGTTTTTGTTTACTATAATTTCATCAGTAAACAGAGGATCAAATGGGATATTAATATTTCCACTGATTGCATTCATTCCATTAATAGGTTGATCATTTTCCAAGACGAGAACTCTATTGCCACTCAGACTGCGTATCATGGGGGCACCGGAGTTTGGTCCAAATGAAGTACTTTGTATTCCTGAGATATGTTTAAGTGCATCTCCTAAGGTATTGGTCGTATTAATATTTTCTTTGGTCACAACATTTGATTTTTCCTCTGATGAATTCGCCTTAAAAATAAGTGGTTTTAGACGAGTTATATTTTCTTCGGCCTGTACTTGTTGAATTGCTAACAAAATTAAAGGTATAGCTGTAAACGATTTCATAAATTCCCCCTAAGTATCAAATGTTACGTTATAACATAACATTTGATACTTAGAAAATTATTTAGATTTCAGTTTTAATTGGTGCTTCTAGATGAATCAGTTCTTCCTTTGAGTAATATCTATGGCCATCGTTTTGAATGCTTTATTTTTCTAGTGGAGATTTCTTTTTACTTTAACAATCTTGTGTCAAAAATAGCTAAAAATAACCTTTCGGTGTAACCATAGATGGGAAAATTAAGGTTAAACATAACTATTTATCTTCATATCTATTTGTATTTTATAAATAATAAAAAAGATTAAAATCATATATGCTTAGTTTACATCAATTATATCGCCAATATAGTACTATGGCCCTAAGCGCTTGGGGCTTTACTGATTTACCTTCTTATACAGATACATATGATCCTAATGAGAAAGATATAGTGATAAAGACAAATAATTGGTTGAATGACATTACCGCAGAAGAAAAAACGCGTCAGGGCCTTACAGCTTTTGTAGCTCTTGATGATGCATTTATGAGTATCGCTTCACGTATATATTTGATTAGAAACGCTAAGGAAACGATAGACCTACAATATTATATTTGGACCAATGATTTTGTGGGTAATCTCATCTTGCATGAACTGCTTAAGGCCGCAGATCGGGGTATTAAAGTCCGCTTATTAATTGATGATCAAAATGGCATAAAGCTAGACGGTATATTAAGAAGTCTTTTACAGCATTCCCACTTTGAAATTAAATTATTTAATCCTTATAAATTTAGATACTTACGTGTTTTTGACTATATTTTTCGCTTCAAAAAAGTGAATCACCGCATGCACAACAAGCTCATTATTGCGGATGCCTCGATAGCAGTAACAGGCGGTAGAAATATTAGTAGTGAATACTTTGAAGCAAGTAGTAAGTTTCAGTTTACAGACTTGGATATCTTGTTTTACGGAGATGCGGTACGGCATGCTCAAGCTGTATTTAATGATTTTTGGGAAAGTACCTTAAGTGTAAATGCGACTGACATTATTGGAACTTGTGCTGAGCATCATTTAAAGGCTTTAAGAGAACATTATGAGCAATTGCACCATGAAAACCATAGCTTAACTGAAGATAAGCTATACGATGCTCAAAGTTACTTAAAAGAGCTTTTAGAGCACAATCCTATTCAATGGTCTAAAGCGCATTTTGTTGCGGACTCTCCAAAGAAAATTTTAGGTACAGCCACTGAAAATGAAATGCTTTATGGGCAAGTTATGTCTATTATGGGTAAACCTAAAGAGCATTTAGAATTAGTTTCTGCTTATTTTGTACCTACCCAACAAGGTACTTATTATTTAAAGCAGCTAAGAGTTCAAGGGATTAAAATTCGTGCTTTAACAAACTCATTTGCTGCGAACGATGTTGCAATTGTTCATGCCTTTTATAGTCAGTATCGCGTAGAAATGCTTAAAAATGGCATTGAGCTTTATGAGTTTAAACCTGTTTTGGAACGGCGCCGTAGAACATGGTATGAAGTCGTAACAGGTAGCGTTATTCCTGCGAAGGGCAAAAATAAGTCAAGTTTGCATGCTAAATTTTTTGATGTAGATGGCAAAGTATTTATCGGATCATTTAACTTTGACCCCCGCTCTACTTATTTAAACACCGAAGTCGGCTTAGTGATCGAATCTAACCAATTACAAGACCAGATTTCAGTTATGTTAGACCAACATTTACCGCAAGTGGCCTATCAACTTAAACTCAATAGCCAAGGGCAAATTATTTGGCTGGATTATCAGTCAAATGGACAAATCGTTGAACATGATAAAGACCCTGGTACGAGTCGTTTCCAAAGAACAATGATCAAAGCTGTTTCTTATTTGCCGATCGAGTGGATGATGTAATTATGAATATTACAGGAAACCTATTTCCTTAAAGAATCTTTGGTAGGCATCTGCTTTCTTCTCGAGTGCTAATGGATATGCTCTTGATGAAGATGGTAAACGATATAAGTCGATATTACGCTCAGCAAAATAAGTCGATGTAGAGGCTCCAATAGACGGTTTTTCCGTATTTTCAGGTAAAACAGAGATTAAGGTATCTGTGGCTTTATCACCGGTAGTCATAATGGTTTGACATAACGGAATTTGCTGAAGTAGAACGGCCAAATCTGTTGGAGTGACAATTTCAAGAAATTTGTCAGAAGCATTACCTTTTAGGCGTTTAATTTGATAAGCCGTATCAAAAATAGCGATTCCCGTTTCAATTAAAAAGCCTCGGATGCGTTCCTCATTAAAACTTTTCTGATTTTCAGTTAAAAAATGAGTCTTATCTTGAAAGAAAATTAAGCCAAAAATTCTCCACATATCGTTTTGGAAATTTGGATAGTAAAAGTCCATTTTCCATTTATTACGTGGTGGTGGGAAACTCCCTAGCATTAATAGACGAGCATTTTCAGGTAAAAATGGTTGTAGTGGATGGGTTTCTATCTCAATTATCATAAAAAATCGGTATTTACTTCAAAATTTATAAATAACTTAACGCATTTTTAAATTAATCACGAGTCAAGAAATGCAAATTCTTTTAATTAAACGTGTGAAGGCGAAACGTTTTTATCGTTTCGCCTCAATGATTTCTAGGAGTACTAAGAGTTGAGTACTTTAAAGACTTTCCCCGTTCTAGGATGAGCGAAAGTATTATCTTGATCTAAATTAATGACTTTATCTGAAATGACAATCTTGGAAAGTGGTAGCCAATTTTGCTCTGTTTCAGAAGAAGCCAGACTTTTCTCAAAGGCATTTTCAAAAATTTGCTCAACGACAATTTGCATACCACACATACTCTTTGCATTAACTTCTTTTAAAATATGGCGCTTGGACATTTTAATCTCCATTTTTTTATTCTTAACGTAAAAAATGATAAAGAGTGTTTTGCTACAGTATGTAAAATTTAGCATTTGAAGTGTTTTTTTTGTTTTAAAAATATTTGTAGCTTAATTAAATGAATAGTGAATTAAATATTTAAATTAAACCTTTTTAAATTTACTTATTAAACTAATAATTATTTTAGAAAAAGTTAATTTATTTAAAATGAAATTTTAAAGGGGCCAGTTATGAACCCCTCTTTATTTAGCTTTAGACCTGAACAGCATTATCCAGTGAACTATCATCTTTAATTTTATTATTATCCTTACTAATCAATGAGTCAGAATCACTGTCGGTACTAAAGCTTTTACTGTTTTTTTGCTTTTTCTTGTACACACACATACCAATCGCAATACCTGTTCCTAATACTAAAATTGACTTTAACATATTGCACCTCTTCGATTGACGGAGAAACTTTTGAGAAATCAACTTAAATTAATAGCACATTCTTTGTTATTTATGGGCTATCATTTGCTCCGCTTTTGTAATGTATTTAATTTTTATGTTAATTAAAGCGTATAACTATCTAAAATATAAATTTTGATACAAAGCAAAAAGCCTATTCTATAAAAGAATAGGCTTTTTACTGTATTTCAGGATTAAGCAGTATTATTAATTGCTTTAAGCAATTTTATTTATCTTTAAATACAATTCCAATGTATTTAATGCTGAACTTTTAGTCAAGATGGGAAAGCAATGATTTGCAATTAATTAGTCATTCTTGTGATGAGTTTCTCATTTTTTATTTGCGCAAAAGAAAACGCCCAATTCTACTTCTCATAAAGAAATGGGCGTAAGTGAAAACCACTAAAGACCTGAAATACCAAATGTTCTTACATTTAGTATTTTAATTTTAGTTAAAAAAGTGAATGAATAACAATTAAACCAACTGTACTTTTTTTAGTCATTTCGGCCAATAAAAAACCTAAAATAATTCGTTATTTTCAATATGTTTGTTTATAAATTACTGACCAAGAATACGAGTTAGCACAGTTAACCAGTTAGAAAAGCAAATTTTCTCTATAAGGTCGTTTGGATAATGCCTCTTTTGCATTCTTTCAATAAGAGTTTGTAACCCACCTACATCTTCAATTTCATGACTAATCAGCGCTCCATCAAAGTCAGAGCCCAAACCAACATGATCTTCCCCCATTTGATCTATTAAATATTCTAGATGTTCTAAAATGACATCTATAGGTGTGTTTGCATCACGCTGCCCATCTTTACGTAAGAATGCGACATCAAAGTTCACTCCAACTATGCCTTTAGAGTCTCTAATTGCTGTGAGTTGAATATCTGTCAAATTTCTAGCTTGTGGGCATAAGGTATGAACATTCGAGTGAGTGGCGACAATTGGCTGTTGAATAATGTTAGCAGTATCCCAAAAAGCTCGTTCATTCATATGGGAAACGTCAACCACTATTTTTTTATCAGCACAGCGCTTTATAAATGCTTTGCCCTCGTGTGTAAGACCTTCACCCGTATCAGGTGAATGAGGGAACTTTGCGTTTAAACCATGACCAAATTGACTTGGCCTGTTCCATAGCGGCCCAATACTACGAAGTCCTGCCTCATAAAATACATCGAGTAAATCTGGATTGTGTTGTAATGCTTCGGCACCTTCCATATGCAGTATCATAGCTAACTTATGTTTTGCTATGCAGTTCTGAATATCCTGAACAGTTGTGCAAATTTGAATATCGTTAGAATACTCGGCAAGTTGTTTTGCGATTTCGAGTTGTTCTAAACAGATTTGTTCAATTTGCTGTTGTGTGAAGTCAGATGAAGTTTGATCAAAAAGCTTATAAGGGTGATGCTGCTGAACATAGGCAAAAGGTGGCAAGAAAATAGCAAACATTCCACCAACAAAACCTGCTTCTTGACAGCGTTTTAAATCGAGATGCCCCGCTAAGCGCTCTTGAATAAAAGCTTGAGCAGGATTGCTATGATCGCTTAACCATAAACGTGTTAGTGCGTCATTATGGCCATCAAAAACAGGAATTGTGCTGTCGTTCATGTCTACTAACTCAGAGCTATTCATCTGCAATATTTCGTACAGCAATGTTTTGTTGAGCCGTAAATTGTTTCGAGTTTCGGCTATTACGGAACACCAGTTTTTCTAGAACCGAATCGAACTCACTCTCGCTACGTGCCTGTTCAATCAGTTGATGATAAGGTGATTTACCGCAGACAGGGTCTGCATTGCTTGCATCGCCTGTTAACATATAGGCTTGGCAACGGCAGCCGCCAAAGTCACGGTCTTTATCTGGGCAACTCCGGCAGCCTTCTGGCATCCATGCATCACCGCGGAAGTGGTTAAAACCTGTAGATTCATACCAGATTGTTGAAAGCCTTTGCTCACGAACATTTGGGAAAGCAATAGGTAATTGTCTAGCGGCATGACAAGGCAATGCCATACCATCTGGCGCTACAGTAAAGAAAATTTTACCCCAGCCATTCATACAGGCTTTTGGTCTTTCTTCATAATAATCGGGTACCACAAAAATCAATTTACACGGATGATTTTGCGCTTTTAACTTGTCACGATATTCGTTGGTAATACGTTCAGCACGTATGAGTTGTTCTTGTGTGGGTAATAAACCTTGACGGTTTAAAAAGGCCCAACCATAGAACTGACAAATTGCTAACTCGACCGTATCAGCATTAAGTTCAAGGCAAAGTTCTATAATTTTATCAATCTGGTCAATATTGTGCCGATGGATCACAAAATTAAGAACCATCGGATAATCGTATTTCTTAACAAGTCGGCACATTTCATATTTTTGTTCAAAAGCATGTTTCGACCCTGCCAAAGCGTCATTAACGACTGGGTCACTTGCCTGAAAGCTAATTTGAATATGATCTAGGCCTGCTTGCTTTAAATGGGAAATACGCTGCTCGGTAAGCCCCATACCAGAGGTAATTAGATTGGTATAAAACCCTTGTTGGTGTGCATGTGCCACAAGCTGTTCTAAATCTTGACGTACCAGTGGTTCACCACCAGAGAAACCAAGTTGTACAGCACCCATTTGACGTGCTTGATCAAAAACATCAAACCACTCTTGGGTGGTTAACTCATTTTTGTGCTGAGCATAATCTAAAGGGTTTGAACAATATGGGCATTGTAGCGGACAACGATACGTGAGTTCCGCTAATAGCCATAGTGGTAAACCAACACCATGGGTCATATAAAATCAATCCAGTGCTGCTGCTGGGCAACTAACATATAATCAATAACATCATTGTCAATTTCAGCTACATCGCCAAACTTTTGCTTGAGCTGAGCAATAATTGCGGAAACATTATTTTTCCCATCAATATACTGCCCAATCGCCCCTGCACTTTCATTTAACTTGATCATGCCTTCAGGATATAAAATTACAAAGCCATTTTGAGCAGGTTCGAATTGAAAGCGGTAACCTTGTCGCCATGTCGGCACAAGATTGATATCAAATTGTTCTTTATTCATTTAAATAATCCTTTGTGCCATACCCGTTCTTTAGTCACGCTGTGATACGGTGCTTCGTTGTGTACATACGCCAGTGTTAAGGCATCTAAAATGCTCCATAAAATATCCAGTTTAAACTGCAATATTTCTAGCATTCTTTGTTGTTGCTCATGAGTGGTAAATGAATCTAGCGTAATTGTTAAACCATGTTCAACGTCACGGCGCGCCTGACTTAGACGTGAACGGAAATATTCATAGCCCTTATCATCAATCCAAGGGTAATGTTGTGGCCATGACTCAAGACGGGATTGATGAATTTGGGGTGCAAATAATTCAGTTAAAGAGCTGCTTGCTGCTTCACGCCATGGTGCACGGCGTGCAAAATTTACGTAGGCATCTACAGCAAAGCGTACACTTGGTAAAACTAATTCTTCGGAAATCACTTGTTCACGGCTCAAACCAACAGCTTCTGCTAAGCGTAGCCATGCCTCTCGACCACCACCATCAGGATATTCACCGTCCTGATCAATCATGCGTTGAATCCATTCTTGACGAACCCGCTGATCTGGGCAATTTGCCATAATCGCAGCGTCTTTTAGCGGAATATTGATCTGATAATAATAGCGGTTTGCAACCCAAGCCTGTATTTGTTGCTGGGTGGCTTTACCCTCATACATCATCACATGAAATGGATGATAGATATGGTAATACTGCCCTTTATCAATAATGGCTTGTTTGAATTGTTCGGTTGTTAAAGCTTCAGGTGTTTGTGTCATAGCGCACCTTAGAGTTCAATCTGCATGCCATCATAGGCAACCTCTACACCATTTGCTTTCAGTTCGGCAAATTGGGCAGAATCTTCATTTAAAATGGGATTGGTATTGTTAATATGAATCAGCACTTTTTTCGGTGTGTTGAGTTGGTTCAAATAAGATAGAGAGCCACCTTCACCACTAATATATAAATGCCCCATTTCACGGCCAGTTTTTTTACCTACACCTGTTTGTTGCATTTCATCATCTGTCCAGAGTGTGCCATCAATCATGACACAATCAGAACTTTGCATAATCTGCATGATTTGATCATCGATCTTTCCAAGCCCCGGTGCATAAAACAACTGTTTTTGCGTTTTATGATCTTTGATGATTAAGGCAATGTTGTCGCCTTCGTGCGGATCATGGCGATGTGGAGAATATGGTGGTGCAGCACTTTGAATAATTAAAGGTAAAAATTCTAAATTTTCAAAATTATCGATTTTAAACGCTTTTTTAGGGTTAATCTCGTGATATTGAAGACCACCATTCCAATGCTTCAACATATTAAAAACAGGAAAACCTGTGGTCAGGTCTTGATAGACCATTTCTGTACACCACACATTCATTGGACAGCCTTCGCGCAAAGTCAAAAGTCCAGTGGTATGGTCAAGCTGGCTATCCATTAAAATAACATTGGTAATGCCCGTGTCACGTAAATTACGCGCAGGTTGAGCTGCTTTAAAGTCAAATAATTGCTGACGGATATCTGGTGATGCGTTTAATAAGATCCAGTCTATGCCGTTTTCTGAAATCGCAATTGAAGATTGAGTGCGTACTTTGGCATTGATTGTACCTGTACGAACACCATGACAATTTGGGCAATTACAATTCCACTGAGGGAAGCCGCCTCCAGCTGCTGAACCTAAAATATAAATATACATAAAATTAATATCTTATTAGAAAGACATAAGCCCTAGAACAAAACTAGGGCTTATGAGAGATTTGAATAGAAATAATTAACG
>Ga0157367_1000308_pt1 | contig 25292 bp, 21 predicted proteins | sample AttbisABBM2_FD_113142 | JGI IMG/M metagenome (GOLD analysis project Ga0157367, IMG submission 113142) | Fungus gardens microbial communities from leaf cutter ant in Botucatu, State of São Paulo, Brazil - Atta bisphaerica ABBM2 | ecosystem: Host-associated > Fungi > Mycelium > Unclassified ... | reverse complement strand
GTGCACGATGAACGGCAGGTCGAACCCGAGCAGCGCCTCGTACGTGCACTGCACGCCGCGCGTCGCGAAGCCGACCGCCTCGCCGGTGCGCGCGAGACTGTCGAGCGTCGCGCCCTGCGTCGTCACGTTCGCCAGATCGCGCAGCTTGCCGAGCGTCATCGCGATGCCGTAGTGACGGCAGATCATCGCGAGGCATGCCGCCCCGCAATCCATCTCCTCCGCCTGCTCGACCAGCACGAAACGCTTGATCATGCGCTCGCCGAACGCGGCGTCGGCGCCGATGTCGATCTGCAGCGGGCGGCGGCGCCGTTCGGCGAGCTTCTTCTGCCGCTGCAGTTCGTGGTCGACGAAACGGATGCGCTCCTCGAGCACCTCGCGCAATTTCGGGTTGCGCTCGAGCATCACGTGCACGGTTTTTTCCGGGATGACGAGCAGGCGCGTATCGGTGACGGCGGTGACGGTCGCCGCCTGCTCCTGCCGCAGCAGGCACGCGCGCTCGCCGAAGATCTCGCCGGCGCCGAGCGTCGCGAGCGGATAGTCGTTGCCGTCCTCGTGGCACGACACGCTCACCTCGCCCTGGCGCACGACGTACAGCCGCAGGTCGCCGCCGGGCCCCTGCCGGACGATCTCCTTGCCGGCCGCGACGCGCTTCACGCCGACGCTCGACACGTATTCCTCCAGCTCGGCACGCGTCAGCTTGCCGCGCAGGTCGAACAGGCGCGTGACGAAACCGCCGGCCGAGCTGATCGCGACGTAGCTCGTCACGAACGACTGCGCGGCGGGATTGTCGCGCAGGATCGGCTCGATCGCGCTGCGCGGGATGCACAGCACCTCGGTCTTGGTCGACGCGCGCACCGACACCTCGTGCCGGCAGTCGCGCAGCATCGCCATCTCGCCGAACACCTCGCGCTCCTTGCGCACGCCGACGCTGGTTTCCTTGCCGCGCTCGTCGGCGATCAGGCGCACGGCCCCCGATCGCAGCACGTACAGGCCCTCGGCCGCCTCGCCGCGGTTGCAGACGGTGTCGCCGAACGCGTAGGTGCGCACCTGCGCATGCGCGGCCATCCGATCGAGTTCGTCGCGCGAGAACAGCGACAGCGGCTCCACCGACGCGAGAAACGCCGCGAGCGACGGGGTGCTGGCCGGAGCGGGGGCTTGGGCGTCCATCGGTGCGGTTCTCCGTGATCAGCGTGCTTCGATGATGTGTTCCTGCGCACGCTCGGCGAGCCATTCCTCGCGCAGCAGGCGGCGCACTTCCGACGCCACATCGGCGTCGAGCGCGGCCGGGTGTTTCGCGGTGACCGAGAAGATCTCGAAGAACGAGCCGTCGGGCGCCGCGAACGGCCCGAGCAGGTCGCCCACGTGCGCGTTGAACACCTTGGCCTCGATATCCGTCTTCAGCGAGCCGCGCAGCACCTTGCCGATCACCCCGCCGCGCTCGCTCGTGTCGGCGATCGAATGCTCGCGCGCCATGTCGCCGAAGCTGTCCGGGTCGTCCTCCAGGATCGCCATCATCTCGCGCGCCTTGCCTTCCGAATCCAGCACGATGTGGCTGACCTCGATGCTGTCGAACTTCGGCGAATTGAGCTTGAAGTACGCTTCGACGGCCGCGTCGCTGCACACCGTGTCGAGCGTTTTCTCCTGGTACAGCGTGTCGGTGATGAACCGCTCGAACTCGTCGAGGCTGATGCCGAACACGTCCAGGTAGCGGTTCATGTCCGCGGCGCGGTGCAGGCCGCGCACGCGGCGGAACTGGTCGGCGCGCTCCTGGATCTCCTCGGGCGTGACCTGCATGCCCATCTTCTTCGCCGCGCTCACCGTCAGCCGGTCGCGAACCTGCTGTTCGACGAGGCCCTCGAACTGCCCGGTGAGCTTCAGCACGCGGATGAAATCATCGGTGCCGATCACCTCGTCGTCGATACGCACGATTGCCGTCATGTCGTTCCCCTTGATTCGTCAACCCGCGATCTGCCGGAACGGGTCCAGCGCGAACCCGATCAGCCGGCGCTCGCGCACCACGATTTCCGCCGTGGCCGTCATCCCGTAGCGCAGCGGGTACTTCGTGCCGCCGATCACGTAGGCGTCGCGCGCCAGCGCCACGCGGCCTTCGTAGACGGGTTCCTTCGTCTGCGCCTGCGGCTTGGTGGCCGGCGAAATGTATTCGAGCGTGCCGTCCACCACGCCGTAGCGCTGATACGGAAACGCATTGAACTTGAGTTTCACGGCCAGGCCTTCTCGCAGGAAGGCGCGGTCCTGCTCCGCGATCGCGACCTTCACCACCGGCCGCGCGTCGGACGGCGCGATGCTGCCGAGCGGCGTGTTGGCGAGGATCTTGTCGCCGGGCTGCGTCGTGGTCACGTCGGTGATCACGCCGGAAACGGGCGCCAGCACCAGCAGGAAATTGTCCTTGTCGATGTTCTCGAAGCGGATGCGCGCGGCGGCATCGGCGGCGAGGCGCGCCGTCTGCACCTGCAGGCGCAGCTTCTCCTCGGTGTTCGCGATGTCGCGCACGGTCGCGTCGTACTGGATGCGCAGCCCCGCCAGCGTCCCGCCGCTGCCTTCGAGCTGCGCCTTCGCCTGCGCGAACTCGTGGCTCTGCTGCGCCTCGAGCTGCGTGAGCCGCGCCTGCGCGACGCGGTAGCTGTCCTGGGCCTGCAGGTACGCGCTGCGCTTCTGCTCCACCTGGCTCTGCGACACGCCGCCGCCGCCCGGCAGCGCGAACAGGCGCGCGTACTTGTCCTGTTCGTCCTTCGCGAGATCGAGCGCGTGGCGCGCGTTGTCGATATTGCTGCGCGCTTCGTCGACCTGCGCGCGCTGCGATTGCGCGAGCTTGCTGGTGCCCTCGGCGATGCGGTTCTGGTGGATGTGCTCCTCGACCTCGATCTGCTGCTTCAGCGCGTCGGCCTTGCGCTCCATCAGCTGTTTCTTGTCCGGGAACTGCTTCCACTCGCGCTCCGCGTCGTCGAGCTTGAGCCGCGCGTCGAGCGCGTTGGTCGCCGCCTCGATCGCGCCGCGCGCGTTGATCCGGCCGATCACGTCGTTCTTCTCGACCGGCTGGCCTTCGGCGATATAGATGTCCACGAGCTCACCGTCGACCGGCGCGTAGATGCGGCGCACCTCGGACTCCGGCGCGAGCGCGCCCTGCGCGGTCACGATCACGTCGGCACGGCCGACGAACGACCACAGCAGCGCGCACACGACGAGCCCGACCATCGCGAGGATGGCCGCCTGCGTGAGCCGCCACGGCCGCGCCGTCAGGATCGCGATCCCTTCGGCACTGTGATCCTCCAGCGCCTCGCCGAGCGAGCGCGGCGGCTCAGGGGGGGGCGCCTGCCGCGCGCGCTTAAGGAGACTGTCGAGCTTCACCGCGCCCTCCCGAGGAAGCGAGCCGTTCCAGCGTCGCGACATGGGCCGCGAACGGCGGCGTCGCGAAGCGGAACTGCCTGAGGCGATCCAGCACGGCCGGCCCGTGCCCGGCCCGCGCGTCGCTTTCGAACTGCGTGTACTGCTGCAGATCGGCCCGCACGGCATCGAGGCCGCCGAGGCGCGGATAGCGCTGCTCGTAGTCAGCGAGCAGCGCCGGAAGACCGTCGAGCCGGTCGTCGTCGAGCGCCGACGCGATCGCGCGCTGCAAGCGTTCGAGCGCGGCCACGTAGACGGAGTTGTCGCTTTGCAGCTTGCGCAGCTGGCTGAGCGCGTCGGCATACCGCGCGCCGAACGCGGGAACGTATGACGAAATCCGGTCGAGCAGCCGCTGATGCGCGCCCGGGTCGTCGTTCCAGCGGCCGGTCAATGCCTTGATCGGCGCTTCGTCGCGGTAGATGCGGATCGGCGCCTCCGGGCCGCCGCGGCCGGCAACGAACGCCTGCAGCTCGCCGATCCATGCAATCTCGTCGACGAGCGGCCGCGCGTCGGCATTGTGGCGGGCCAGCGTGCGCATGTCCTGCACGACGGCGCGGGCGCGGTCGAATGCGCGCGCGTTCATCGCGGCGATCCAGCCCGGCACGGTCGACCGGACGAGCGCCTCGGTGCCGAGCGCGAGGAAAGCCGTATCGTCCGGATCGTTCGCGAGATGGCGGTCGGCGAGCTGCGCCGCCTGCGCGGCGTCGCCGCGCGCCAGCAGCGCGCGCATCTCGCGCAGCGGCGCGTCCTGGAAATACAGCGTCGCGAGCAGCGCGGCGACCACGGCGAGCAGCCCGCCGCTCCACCAGCCGAGCCGGCGCACGTCGACGCGCCCGCTGCCGCCGAACGCCTCGCTCAGCTCCGACAGGAACACCAGGAACCTGCCGCGCCGGCGGCGTGTGTCATGCGCGGTTTCGGCGGCGCCTTGCGCGGCGTGCGGGTTCACCTCGTCGTCCTGCTGAACGGCCGGCACCGTGCAGAAGATGTCGAGGAACGAATGCGCGGTATCGACGAAGGTCGTCCGGTCGGCGTCCTCGACGGCCGCATTCGCGCCGGCGCCGGGCGACGACGTGGCCGTGATGGTGGCGTCCGGCCCCGGCTCGCGCTGCACGCCGACCCGATAGACGAAGTGATCGCCGCCGAACGCGAGCATCGCGCCGTCGGCGAGCGGCACCGCATGCTCGTCGAGGCGCCGGCCGTCGACGAAGGTCCCGTTCGTACTCCCGAGATCTTCGACGAAGACGTCGCCGTCCTGCACGTAGAGGTGCGCATGACGCCGCGACAGGTAGTTGACCTGATGCGGATACGCGTTCCGGTAGCAGGCGAAGGTGTCGTCAGTCTTGCTGACGAGGAACGGGAAGGCGGTAATGATGACCGGTTGCAGGCCGAGATCGCCGCGCTCGGGCGACAACGTGACGACGGCCGGCCGCGCCGGCCGGTGCGTCGCGCGCGGCACGAACGCGACGCGGTACGCCAGCGTGCCGGCGAATCGCAGCTCGTCGCCGTCGCGCAGCAGGTGCGGCTTGTCGCCGACGTCGACGCCGTTGACGGCCGTGCCGTTCTTGCTGCCGAGATCGGCGACATAGGCCGCGCTGCCTTCGAAGAAGATGCGCGCATGCCGGCGCGACAGGTCGGCCACCCGCTCGGGCGGCGCCGACGCGAACGGCGTGTTCGTCCGTCCGACGGCGAACAGCGCCTTGTCGATCCGGATCTCGCTCAGCTCCGGATGGGAAACCGGCTTGAGCACGATGTCGAACTGCCGATCGAGCGCGGCCTGTTTCTCTGCAATCGAAGCGGCGTCTGGAACCATGATTCGGCCAACGATCGACATGCGCCCGCCAATGGGCACGCGGCGCAGGAAGTGCGACGCGCTTGCGAACCACCCTTGTGAAGCCGCACCGCCAACGCACATGGCAGCAAGAGTGTGAAAAAAGTTTAGGCGACGGATGACGGTAGTCAATCGGCTGGCGCCGATCGCACGGCGGCTCATGGCTGGCGTGTTCATTGCATCGCTTGGCCGGTCGGCGCGCTGCTCGCATTCGAGACTTCGACCGCGCGCCAGCCGCCGCCGATCGCCTTGTAGAGCGTGACCGTGTCGCTCAGAATCTGCTGATGATTGGCGAGCAGCGCGAGTTCCGCGGACGCCACCGAACGTTCCGATTCGAGCACCTCCAGTTGCGACACGAGCCCTTCCTTGAGCTGTGCCTCGACTTGCGCTGCGACGGTACGCAGGCGCTCGCTCTGCTGCTGAAGCTGCACGCGCTGCCGCTTGTGCGCGTCGAGATCGACGAGTGCATTTTCCACCTCCTTGAACGCGGTGAACACGGTCTGCCGGTACTGCTGCTCGGCGACCTTCGTCTGCGCCTCGGTCGTCTTGATGTGCGCGCGCACGCTCGGGTCGAACATCGGCAGGTTGATGCTCGGCAGGAAGCTGAACGTGAACGCCCTGAACAGGTCCGACAGCGCGAACGCCGCGGTGCCGCCGCGCCCCGTCAGGCTGATCGACGGCAGTTGCGCGAGCTTCGCCGCGCCCACTTCGTCATACGATTCGAGCACGCGATACTGCGCGGCGACGACGTCCGGCCGGCGCGCGAGCAGTTGCGCGGGCAGCCCCATCGGCACGTCCGGCAGCTTGACGCGCTGCCGGAGATGGCCGGCAGGCATCCTGAATTCGCCGGCCGGCACGCCCAACAGCGTCGCGAGCGCGTTCTCGGCCGTGTCGCGCGCGCGGTGCAGCTCGATCAGGTCGTTCGACAGCCGGTTGATCTCCGCGCTCTGCCGCAGCACTTCCGTCTGCGGCGCGATGCCGTTCGCCAGCATCGACTGGTAGATCGCGAGGATCCGCCGGTTCTTGTCGAGCGTGCGCTGTTCCTGCTCGATCTGGTCGTCGAACTGGAGGATCTGGAAGTACGTGCTCGACACGTCGGCGACGAGCGTCAGGTAGCCCGCGCGCCAGTCGGCCTCGGTCGCGTGGTATTCGGCCTTCTGCGCCTGCACGCCCTTCTCGACCTTGCCCCAGATGTCGATGTCCCAGTTCACCTGGCTGCCGAGGTTGTAGGTCTTCGACAGCGTCTGATGCGTGCTCTTCTCGAAGTCCACGCCCGCGCCGAGGCTGGCGCTCGGCAGCGCGCTCGCCTGGACTTCGCCGACCTGCGCACCGGCCACGCCGATGCGGGCCGCCAGCACCTTGATATCGACGTTGCCCGCGATGGCCTTGTCGATGAGCGCGTCGAGATATGGATCGTCGAAGCTCTTCCACCACTCGGGATTGACCGTGTCCGACGCGGAGACGGGCCCGTGCGCGCGCGCCCACGTGGTCTTGGCCGGCATCTCCGGGCGCTGGTAGGCGGGCATGTTCAGGTCCATGCAGCCGGACAGCAACGCCGCGCATGCGCCGGCGGAACCGGCGATGCGGGCCAGCGAACGCATGAGGCCGCGGCAGTGGCGCGTGGCGGTCGGCGACAGGTGGGTGTTCACGATCGACTCCTTCGGAGTAACGCGGCGACGCTGCGGGATCGGGTGGAGGTGTTGGTGTTCGTGCTGCAGCGTGGCACGCTCGCGTTACATACTGCATGGGGCGTGCCAGCCGCTCTCGGAAGCGGCGGGAGTCATGCCGGGCGGCTTGCCGATGCGGGTTCGGACGACGAAGAGGAAGTTCGGGGGACGTGTGCGCGGCACACGGATCGATGCGGCGTGATGGGTCGTCGCCAACAGTTCGGGCCCGGACTGTGCGGCACGCACAGACACGCGCGCCGCTCAAGCCATGGGCGACGTCACTTCACGTAGATCGTGATTTTCTTCGAATAGATGGGAGGCTTCTGCGGCACGTGGTCGGCATCGCCCATCAACAGCTGCAACGTGTGCTTGCCCGGCGGAAGCTCCAGCGTGGTTTCGGTTTCGCCCGCGCCGAAATGCAGGTGATTCCGGTCGGACGGAATCGGCTGGTCCATCGGCGGCAGGTCCGTATCGACCAGCAGGTGATGGTGGCCCGTGTTCGGAAACTGCACGTGCGACGGCGCGACACCCATGTCTCGCAGGCCGAACCACACCCGGAACGGACGTCCGGCCGGCAGCACCTGGCCATCGTTGGGCCATCCGATGTAGACGACGGCCTTCGGGGCGTGCGTGGCGGTCTCTGCGGTTGCCGGCCCTGCCCATAGCAGCACCACGGCAGCGGCGAAGAGGATGAGCTTGTTCATGGCGTCGTTTCCCGGTTCGGGCGGCAGGCGCGGCGTGGCGCGCTACTTGACCGTGATCGTGATCTTCTTCGAATACACCGGCGGATCGTGCGGCACGTGATCGTGGTCGCCCATCAGCAGCTGCAGCGTGTGCTTGCCGGGCGGCAGCTCGATGCGCGCCTCGGTTTGACCGGCGCCGTAATGCAGGTGATTCCGGTCCGACGGTATCGGCTGGTCCAGCGGCGGGAGATCGGCGTCGATGAGCAGGTGATGATGGCCGACGTTCGGCCGCTCGATGCCTTTCGGGCAGATGCCCATGTTGCGCAGGCCCATGCGCACCCAGAACTTGCCGCCCGTGATCGTCGCACCGTCCGACGGCCAGATGATGTACGCCTCGGCGCCGGGCGGCGACGGCGAACGCCCCGCGGCGAAAACGATCCTCGGCACCAGGACGGTGGCGGCCATGACCAACAGCGTAGCCCTTCTTCGCATCGTGTTGCTCCTCGCGTGGGTAGCGGCGCGCGGCGTCGGACAGTGGAGCGTGTCTAACAGCTTAGGACGTAATCGACAGGAAGGCACATATCGGCGCGTGCGCGCGCATGTCTGTTTTTTTCAGGACCCGCGGGTGGTTCCGGTGATCGCCGCTGAACGTACGTGCTATCTTGAATGTGTCCTGGCCGTGCCCGCCACGACCGGACACCCGGCAACGGCTGCGCTCCGCCTTCGGCCATCTGATCCGACGGCGCACCCTGGGGGGCTGAATATGTGGCGAATACTCTTGCCCGCATGCCTGTTTGCGTCGATCTCGATGACGTCGAGCGTCTGCTCCGGCGAGATCGTGCATCCGTTTGCCGCGCCGCCGCCCGCGTCCGCGCGTGCCGAGTCCGTCCAACCGGGCCGCGTCGCGCTCGTGATCGGCAACGGCGCCTATCGCGACCGTGCGCTTGCCAATCCCGTCCGTGACGCCGATGCGATGGCCGATGCGCTGCGGGCGCTCGGCTTCGACGTCATCACGCTGCGCGATGCTACCCGGCAGCAAATGGTCGATGGGCTGGCGGCGTTCGAGCGCCGCGTGCCGGCCGGCGGCACCGGGCTGGTGTATTTTGCGGGCCACGGCGCCAGCGCCGGCGGAACGACATGGCTCGCACCCGTCGATGCCGACGTCGGCTCTCCGGCCGGCCTGTCGCGAACGGGCATCGACCTGCAAACCGTGTTCGATGCGACGTCACGGCGGCACGGCGGCGGGATTGATCTGATCATTATGGATTCCTGCCTGAGTGCGCTCCCCGGCGCCGGCAACGTGGTGGCCCGCCTGCTGCCGCCGCATACGCTCGTCGCCTACGCAACGGCGCCCGGTAAAGACGCGGCCGACGGTGCAATGCATGGTGTCTACACCGCGGCGCTGCTGCAATCGCTCGCGTTGCCGGGGCTCGGCATCGCACAGGTCTTCGACCGCGCCGGTGCGATGGTCGAAAGCGCCACCGGGCATCGGCAGATACCGTGGGTTGCGTCGTCCCTTTCCGATGCGGCAGCGACCCATGCGTTCACCGGGCCCCGTCGCGCAGGAACCGGCGTGGGGCATTCCGGCGACGGCATCGGAAAAGGCTTCGACGTGTCGGCCGACCTCAGCGTCGTCACGCTCGACAGCCGGGGCGTGATGCCGAAAGACAGCGCCGAGCAATACGAAATCACGTTCTGGGAGTCGATCAAGGACAGCAAGGAGGCAGGCGACTACGAGGCCTATCTGAAGACCTACCCGAACGGCCGCTTCGCGCAGCTGGCGCAGGCCCGTCTTGCGCGGCTTCGGGCCGCCGCGCCCAAGGCGCCCGCGGCGTCCGCGCCTGCACAGACGGCGAGCCCCGCGCCGGCCCCTGCTCCCGTTCCGGCTCCGGCGCCAGCCTCGACGTCTGCACAGCCTGCACACGCGCCTGCTTCGTCGACGAAAGCGTCACCGCCCGCTACAGCGGCGGCCCCATCGGCACCGCCGGCACTGCCGCAGAAGGCGACCGCCGCCAATGAAATCCGGGATTGCCCGACATGCCCCGTCATGCTGACGGTCAGCCCCGGGACGTTCGCGATGGGCAGCAATTCGGGCGATCCGTCGGAAAAACCGGCGCATCGCGTGACGCTCGATCATGCTTTCGCGCTCGCGAAGGACGTGGTGACCGTCGCGCAGTGGAATGCGTGCCGTGATGCGGGCGCCTGTCCGCGCCTGTCCGGCGACAGCAACACCGCACCGAACGCGCCTGCGCGCGACCTGAGCTGGGACGATGCGCAACAGTACGTGAAGTGGCTGTCGAAAATCAGCGGCAAGTCTTACCGGCTGCCGACCGAGGCCGAATGGGAATTCGCGGCCCGTGCCGGCACCACGACGCGCTACTGGTGGGGCAACGAGATGCGCCCGGGCAACGCGAACTGCAAGGATTGCGGTTCGCCGTGGCGGGCGGAGGCACCGAACAACGTCGGGTCGTTCGCGGCCAATCCGCTCGGCTTCCACGACATGGGGGGCGGCGTATGGGAATGGGTCAGCGATTGCTGGCACAACTCGTACAAGAACGCGCCTGCCGACGGCCGCTCGTGGGACGAGCCGAACTGCCAGGTCCGCGTGATCCGCGGCGGCTCGTGGCGGGACGGGGCAAGCTACATGCCGGTGTCGACACGCTTCAAGTACGACAGCAGCGTACGCTATTCGGCAAACGGGTTTCGCGTGGCCCGGGACATGAAGTAGATCGATCATGCTCGAACCCGAAATCGCGCCGGACGTATTTGGGCGCCGTATTCAATGATGTGACGGTCATTGCTTGAAAGTGGCCGTGCCATTTGATCAAGCATGCATCAGAGTCAGGCCGGGGCAATTCGGTCACACCCTGGTTGGCGCTCGGCGCCGTCGTACTTGCAGCGGCCGTTGCTTTGTCTTCGCCGTCGTTGCTTTCGCGGTCGCCGCCGCAGCTTGCACGTTTGCGACGACTCGCCCGTTCGCGCGCGGCGTATCCTCGGAGCGCGTGACGGTCGGTGTCGGCGACTGGCTTACCCTGCGCCCCGTCGGCAAGACGGACGCGACGCTGCCACTGCTCTCCATCGATGGCGAGAACGATGAAAGTATCGACGTGCGGTTTGACGGCGCCAGCCTCGACGCGACCAGCATCGACGTTCTGCGCCGGGACCTGCGATTCGCCCCGTCGACGCACAGCCCCCGCGCCGCCGCAGCCCTCAACTCTTCCCGGAACCTGCCGTTAACGCACAATGGCGCTCCCGTGACATGTGTCATCCGACGTACTGATCAGGTCGATCCGGGATCGTCAAATGCGGCATCGTGGCCAGTGCGCCGCGTTCGCCGCCGAGACGCGCCAGTCCGCCGGTCGCCGGATCGATGTTCGCCTACGAGGCTTCACTGTCTTTGGTCTGAGAATGTATCCGAGTAGCTACGATATTCCCGTTGCGCGCCTCGTCGTGCGCCAGATACTGTCCTGCACGCGAACCACGCCGGTGCGCGAGGTCGCCCGCCGCATCTTCGCCGAGCGCTGCAGTTCGATCGTCGTGATGGAAGAAGGCCAGGCCGTCGGCATCTGGACCGAGCAGGACGCACTGGCGGCCGGGGACAGCCCCGAGGCGCTCGACCAGCCGGTCGGCGACGTGATGAGCAGCCCGGTGCTGACGCTGGAGGCCAATACGCCGCTCGGCGAAGCGGCGACGCAGTTCAAGCAGTCGGGCGTGCGCCACTTCGTGGTCGTCAGGGACGGCGCGGCTATCGGCGTGTTGACCCAGACCGACGTCGTCGTGAACCAGGGCGCCGAATTCTTCCTGCGCCTGAAGTCGATCGATTCGATTCCCGTCCACGAGCCCGTCACGGTTCCCGAGCATGTCGCGCTGCGCGACGTCGTGGCGCGGATGCGGGCGGAGAAGCTCGACGCCGTCCTCGTCGCGTACGACGACGGCGGGCACGGCATCCTGACCGAGCGCGACATCGTCCGGCTGATCGCGGGAGACGGCATGTTCGGCATCGTCGGCGCGCACGCCAGCCGGCCGCTGCAGATGCTGGCCGCGAAGCAGAGCCTGTATGCGGCCCAGCGCTACATGATGCAGCAGAACATCCGCCACGTCGGCATTCACGACGACCGCGGCGCCCTCACCGGCTTGCTCGGCTTCGCGGACGTGCTGCAGAGCATCGAGCACGAATACGTGAACGAGCTTCGCAACGCATTGCGCGAGCGCGACGAAGCGCTCGGCCTCGCGCGCTTCAGCCTGCGCATGGCGGACCGGGTCTTCGAGTCGGCGCTCGAGGGCATCATGGTGACCGACCGGCACGCGAAAATCGAGCGCGTGAACCAGGCGTTCACGCGCCTCACCGGCTACACGGAAGACGAAGTGATCGGCCGCGACCCGAGCATGCTGAGCTCCGGCCGGCAGACGCCGGAGTTCTACCGGAATCTCTGGCAGGCGCTCACGACCGACGGCCACTGGCAAGGCGAAATCTGGAACCGGCGCAAAAGCGGCGAGCTGTTCCTCGAATACCTGACGATCACCAGCATCCGCGACATCGACGGCAAGATCTCGCATTACGCCGCGATCTTCTCCGATATCACCCAGCGCCGCCAGGCCGAGGAACGGCTCGCCTACCTCGCCACGCACGATGTCCTCACGGGCCTCGCGAACCGCACGCTGTTCGAGGAGCGGCTCGCGCACGCGATCGTCCAGGCGAAGCGGCGCCGCAGCAAGGTCGCGGTGATGTATCTCGATCTCGACCGCTTCAAGCTCGTCAACGACACCCTCGGCCACAACGCCGGCGACGAAGTGCTGAAGGTGGTGGCCGGACGGATCGCGTCGGGCGTGCGCGCGAGCGACACGGTGGCGCGCATGGGCGGCGACGAATTCGCGCTGGTGCTCGAGGAAATCGACGACGTGCGCGACGTCGGGCGCATTGCGCGCCTGCTGCTCGATGAAGTGGGACACGCGATCGACATCGGCGACCGCGAGATCTTCGTGACGCCGAGCATCGGCATCAGCATCTATCCCGACGACGGCGCCGAGGCCGAGCAATTGATGCTGCTTGCGGATCAGGCGATGTACGGCGCGAAAAGCCGCGGCCGGAACGTGTTCCAGTTCTTCGAGAGCAAGATGACGTCGTCGGCGCTGGAGCAGCTCGAAACGCTCGGCGAACTGCATCGCGCGCTCGAACAGAACGAATTCCGCCTGTTCTACCAACCGCAATACGATCTGGCGAGCGGCAGGATCGTCGGCGTCGAGGCGCTGCTGCGCTGGATGCATCCGCGCCGGGGGCTGGTCGCGCCGGGCGAATTCATCGCGCTCGCGGAACGCTCCGCGCTGATCGTGCCGATCGGCCGATGGGTGCTGCGCGAAGCGTGCCGGCAGGCGCGCAAGTGGCTCGACGACGGCTACGCGTTCGGCCGCATCGCGGTGAACGTGTCGGCCAGGCAATGTTTCGCCGACGGCTTCCTCTCGGATCTCACGTCGATCCTCAGCGAAACCGCCCTGCCGCCCGAGCATCTGCAGCTCGAATTGCTCGAAAGCATGGCCATGAACACGCGCGAGGAGATCGGCATCCTGCTCCGGGAACTGGCGACCCGGGGGATCAGCCTCGCGATCGACGATTTCGGCACCGGCTATTCGTCGCTGGTGTATCTGAAGGATCTGCCGGTCGACACGCTGAAGATCGACCGGTCGTTTCTCGCCGATTGCGGCGCGGACGGCGCGGACGGCCCGATCGTGCGGGCGATCGTCGCGATGGGGCGCGCGCTCGGCCTCGACGTCATCATGGAAGGCGTCGAAACCGAGCAGCAGCTGGCGTTCGTGCAGGAGATCGGTTGCCACCAGGCGCAAGGGTTCCTGCTGGCACGGCCGCAGCCGCCTGAGCAACTGATCGGGTTTGCGCGCAGCCGCGGCGATGGCGAAGCGGCGGCCGGCGACGATTGCGGGGCGGAACTGCTGGCGGAGTGACGCACGGCGCACGGCGCACGGCACCCTGAAACGATACTCGCCGCCCCGGTTCCCCATCCCAGCGCCATCCCTGAAACGACTTTTCGCGAGATGACAGCAATTTCAGGTAGGCGCCCCCGATCGTGCGAGGCGGCTCAGTTCAACCGGTCCGGCAGGATGTGGGCGCGGATCGAGCGGCCCTTCCACGAGATGTGGTCGATCCTCGCGCGAAGGTCGTAGAGGGCCACCGACGAGAGCGTGCCGAACCTGAGCAGCGTAATGGGGTCGCCAATGCCTGCCGGCACGCGTTCGATCGAATCGAACAGCGGGAATCCGTGCCGTTTCAGGAACGCGCCGATTTCGTCGTCACGCGCGCCTTCCTCGACGTTGATCAGCAAGAGTTCGGCCATGGTCGCTCCTTTGCGTTCATGCGAGCGTCGCCGCGGGCCGCTGCGCGGGCGGCGCGCCCAGCGCCGCGCGAATGCGTTGCAGCGCATCCCACTGCCGCTCGCTCACCGTTTCGCTTTGCACGCGCGCATCGCCCAACAGCTTGTCCAGCAAGGTCAGCAGCCGCTTGCGGTCTTCCGGCCTGGCGAGCAGCGCCGGAAGCGTGGCGATGGCCTGTTGCGGCTCGTAAGTCGCGATGATCTCCTGCTCGCCATACACGCGCCGCCACTGATCGGGCGGCAGGTTCGGCAGATACTCGGCGTAGGTTTCGATGAGCTCGCGCTCCGTCGCAAGCTGCGCAAGCGGCAACGGCTCGCCGCTGCGCTCGAGCAGAAACGCCGCGCGCGCCACCGCTTCGGTATAGCCGCCCTGCCCGATCGACGCGAGCGCATCCTTCACGAACGGCAGCTCGCGGGGATCCGCCGCCGCGTGCGACGCGGGTTGGCGTTCGCGATGCTGGTCCGCGGCATGCAGCATGAACGGATGGGTGTACAGCGTGAAGAACAGCGACTCGACGCTCGCATCGCGCAGGGCCCGGAAACAATCGAGCGACGCGCTGACGATATCCGAGCCGCGGCGTTCGAGTTCGCGCCACGGCCCGATATCGTCCGCGTGCTGGCGGTTGGCCTTGATCGTGGCGGCGGCGGGCTTCAGCCATTGAAGCCACGGGTTCAAGTCCGAAAACGCCCAGCGCTGGAAGCGCAGCGGATGAAAATCGCGCAGCAGGCGCGCGGTGGCCTCGTTCGACGCCTGCTGCACGAACGGCTGCATGAACAGCTCATACGCGCGCTGCGTGAATTCGGACAGCTCGGCGACGGCTTCGAAGGCGGCTTCGTCCTTGCGCCCGAAGCGGTTGAAATGCTTCGCGATCTCTTCGAGACGGTGCTCGGCGAACGTGACCTCGTAGGTGAGCTTCCCGTCGGCGCCCTTTGCCTCCTGGAGCGACATTGCATAGAGGCCGGGCGGAAGCGTTTCGATCGCATCCAGCACGTTGACGATCTGCGCGTGCTCCTTTTTCGCGACCTTGCCCGACACGAAGATGCCGAGATGGCCCACGTCCTCTTCCACCAAGCCGATGATCACCTGCCCGCGCGACTTGATCTCCTCGGTGCTGCCGTAGATGTCCGCCACCCAGTTGAACGCCTGCTGCGGCGGCGTGATGTTGTCGCCCATCGACGCGAACAGGATGATCGGCGAGCGGATCTTGCGCAGGTCGAACGCCTCGCCCGCGCCGTCGCGCACTTCGCCGGACCAGAGCTTGTTGCCGACGAACAGGTTGCGCGTGATCCATTCGATCTCCTCGCGGTTCATCAGGTAGTAGCCGCCCCACCAGCGCTCGAATTCGAGGAACCGCGGCGGCTCGGTATCGATGTTGTCGTACACGTGGTAATACTTGTCCCACAGCGTATTCGCCGGGTTCAGGTACTCGAAGTTCTGCACGAGATGCGCGCCGTCGAACTTGCCGTGGCCGAGGTCCGACGCGAACGACGCGAGCCAGGTGCCGCCCAGTATCCCGCCGGCATAGCGCATCGGATTGTCGCTCGGGCCTTCGCTCCATGCGCCGCTCCAGTACGACATCGGCGCCCCGTTGATGACGATCGGGCCCGTGTCGTCCGCCGACGAGCTGGCGAGCATCATCGCGGCCCAGCCGCCCTGGCAGTTGCCGACGATCGCCGGCTTCTCGCTGTCCGGATGCAGCGCGCGCACTTTCCGGACGAATTCCTGCTCCGCCGCGCACACGTCGAGCAAGGTCTGGCCGGGTTCGGGATCCTGGAAAAACACGACGAAGTACACGGGATGCCCGGCGCGCAACGCGACGCCGACTTGCGAATCGTCCTTGAAACCGCCGATGCCGGGCCCGTGCCCCGCGCGCGGATCGATGATCAGGTAAGGCCGCTTGCGATCGTCGACGATCACGCCGTTAGGCGGCTGGATGTGAACGAGCGCGTAATTGACGGGCCGCGCGAAATTCCTGCCGTCGAGCACGACGTCGTAGTCGAAATGCAGCGCGGGCTTCAGCCCCTGTGCCACGCGCTCGACGTATTGCGTGCCGCGCTCGCGCATCGTGTCCCAGAACAGCAGCGAGCGCTGCACGGCGTCGACCGCATAGTGCCATGCGCTCAAGGGCGACAAAGGCGTGGCGAACGGCGCGGCGCGGCCGTCGTGGCCGTCGAGCGCTTCGCTCAACCGTTTCCCGTACTGTTCCAGCGCGTTCCCGGTGCGCTTTTGCAGGACGTGGGCAATTTCCGTGGCGATCTCATGACTGCGCGCCAGTTGCGTGGCAGCATCCATCACTCTCTTCTCCAAAGGGGGCAAGGTCGATCTCGACGCATGCCGGGGCCGGCCGCCTCGTGTCAGCCCAGCACGTGCATCCCCGCGTCGATATAGTGAATTCCGCCGGTCATCGCGCGTGCCGCGTCGCCGGCGAGAAAGGTGCACAACGCGCCGACGTCGTCGATTTCGAGCGGCCGGCGCAATGGTGCGCGCCGCGCGGCGTCGTCGAGCAGGCGATCGAAGTTCGGAAGCCCGGATGCGGCCCGCGTCGGCAATGCGCCGGGCGAAATGGCGTTCACGCGAATGCCCGCCGGCCCGAGCTCGACCGCCAGGTATCGAACGGTGGCTTCCAACGCGGCCTTGACCGGCCCCATCACGCCATACTCGGCGATGACTTGATCCGCGCCGATATAGGTCATTGCCATCAGGCTTCCGCCGGACGTCATCAACGGCTCGGCACGCTTGGCCATCCGGATGAACGAGTGACACGACGTATCCATCGCGAGCGCGAACCCTTCCGGGGAGCTGTCGACGACGCGTCCGTGCAGGTCGGCTTTGGGTGCATAGGCAACGGCATGCAGCAGAAAGTCGAGGCCGCCCCACGTTTCTTCGATGGAGTCGAACACCGCGCGCATCTGATCCGCGCGACCCACGTCGAGCGGCATCGCAATGGCCGGCTCGAGCTGCTTCAGCAGCGGCTCGACATGGGGCAGCGCCCGGTCGGACTGCCACGTCACGGCCAGTTCGGCGCCCGCCGCGCGAAATGCGCGCGCGCAGCCCCACGCGATGCTGTTTTCATTGGCGATGCCGACGACGAGCCCCCTTCGCCCCTGAAGCGGCCGCGCATCGAGGCACGGCACCCCTGACTCGCGCGCATCGTTGTTCGTCATCGCGAAACCTCCGGTCGAATTCTTTCACGCGGCGAACCCGTGAAAAGGCCGATGTGTCCAGTCCGCGCATGCAATGCACGGTTGCGACTCATTCTAGGGTTTACGCGATGACGTCAGGAGGATCGAACGCGGCATGTTTGATTTACCGCAAATCCTTTTGGAGTCGAATTGCCGTACCGGCAGTTGCCATGTACCCGCTGCTCGCGAGGTCGAGTGCCGAGTGCCGGGTGCGTCACGCTGCCGCACCCTTGTAGGAAATGCCCTACAACGCTTCCTCGACACCTACCGCAACTTCAAGCACGGCTGATTTCACCGGCGTGCGCCGACGTCCATACTGCCTGGCGAGAATACCGAACAACTGCGTGCCCGCCGGCCCCGGACCGCTCTCCCCGTCTCATGACGGTCGCGTAAACGGATCGTTCCGCCCGGCACGGGCAGCCTGTTCGACAAGACGGCCCATGCCTCGACAGGGCATGAAGACCCGTCGACAGCGCCGCGCATCGGCGCGGCTCACCGACACCCCATCGAATTGGAGCAGACCATGTTGAGCGAGGCCCAACGCCCGGCAGCGATGCCGCGGCACGCTGTTTCCCCCCTGCACCCGGTCGCGCGCGAGGACCAGCCGAAGCGCACCGCGTCGCGTTGCTCGTCGTGCTCGATGCGCGCCGTGTGCATGCCGAGCAACCTGAGCACCGAGGATTTCGCGCGTCTCGACGCGATGATCTGCACGACGCGCCACGTGCGGCGCGGCGAGGCCCTTTACCGCTCGGGCGACACGTTCCACAGCATCTACGCGGTGCGCACCGGTTCGTTCAAGACCGTCATGGTGCACCGTGACGGCAACGAGCAGGTGACCGGCTTCCAGATCGTCGGCGAGGCGCTCGGCCTCGACGGCCTGCATGGCGGCCATCACAACGGCGATGCGATCGCGCTCGAGGACAGCACGGTCTGCATCATCCCGTTCGGCCAGCTCGAACAGCTCTGCCGCGAGGTGCGGCCGATGCAGCAGCACGTGTATCAGATGATGGGCGGCGAGATCGTCCGCGAATCGGCGTTGATGCTGCTGCTCGGCACGATGACGGCCGAACAGCGCGTCGCGGCGTTCCTGCTGAACCTGTCCGCACGCTTCAAGGCGCGAGGCTACTCGTCCGCCGAGTTCGTGCTGCGGATGACGCGCGATGAAATCGGCGAGTATCTCGGGATGAAGCTCGAAACCGTCAGCCGGATGCTGTCGAAGTTCCAGCGCAGCGGGATGGTCGCGGCGCGCGGCAAGCAGATCCGCATCGTCGATGCGGACGGCCTGGCGCGCATCTGACATCCGACGGCCGCGCAGGCGAAACGCCGAAGGCGGCCGGCTGCCGTGTTGCATGCGGCGTGCCGGCGCCTTCATCTGCGTGACTAGGCTGCTGCCGCGGCTGCGTGCGCATCGTCGCCGCGCACGAGCAGCACCGGGCAGCGCGAGCCGCGCAGGAAGCGCTCCGCGACGCTGCCGACCATCAGGCGCCGGATGCCGCGCCGGCCGTGCGTGCCGACCACCGCCAGGTCGATCGCCTGCTCGTCGACATAGCGCTGCAGGCGTTCGGCGATGTCCTCGCCGATGCTTTCCGTTTCGATCAGTTCGGTATCGCCGTTCACCGCCGCGCGCGCAATGGTGCGCTCGGCGTCGCGCAGCACGGCCACGCCGTCGCGCCGGATCTCCTCGATCAGCGTATGCGGATCGACGCGCCCGGCATAGGTGAACAGCACCGACTTGTCGGCGACGTACACCGCCACCAGGCGGGCGCCGCTGGCCTTCGCCACTTTCAGGCCTTCGTCGAGCGCCAGTTTCGACGATGCGCTGCCGTCTACCGCAACCATGATCTTCGTGTACATGTCTTGAGCCTCGCTGGGTGGATTGCCGCGCATTCTCGTTGCGCGCGGCTTCATCACCATCATCGGCGCCTGGCGGGACGACACGTTGATGCCGCTCAAGAATGGCGATGCGCACGCACGCGACAAAGCGCCACGGCCGGGGCATGCGCGCGCCGCATCGCTTGCACGCTCCCCGCCCGGGCCGCGACGAACCCGCTATCATCGATTCCTTTTATGCGTCGGCCGGCGCGCACGCGCGGGCCGCCAACGATCGACGGAGACGACATGACGACCCTATTCGAACGCGTGGACGGCGCCGCGCAGCATCTGCTCGCCGCCCGTCATGCCGGCGTGGCCGGCCCGCTCCTGCCGGAGGCGTACCGGCCCGACGATATCGAGACGGCGCTGGCGATCCAGCGCCGCGTCGTCGAGCTGTCCGGCGAGACGATCGGCGGCTGGAAATGCTCGGTGCCGCCACCCGGGCGCATCGTCGTCGCGCCGATCTTCGCGTCGGCGATCCATCCGGCGGGCGGCCTGTTCCGGGTCGTCGCCGATACGCTGACCGTGCGGATCGAGCCGGAAATCGCGTTCGTGCTCGATCGCGACCTGCCGCCGCGCGAACGGCCCTACGACGAGGACGAGGTGCGCGCGGCGATCCGCGAAGTCCGCGTCGTGCTCGAAGTGCTCGGCTGCCGCTATGCGGACCCGTCGAAGGCGAGCGTGCCGGAGCTGCTGGCGGACGCGCAGTTCAACCAGGGGCTGTGTGTCGGGCCGGTCGTGCCCGACGGCCTGAACGTGCCGCTCGACACCATCGCGCTCGAGTTCGGCGGCGGCCTGAACCGCACGATCGACGGCCGTCATTCGGACGGGCATCCGCTCAGGCCGCTGCTGTGGCTCGTGAATTTCCTCGCCGCGCGCGGCGACGCCGTCCGCGCGGGCCAGATCGTGACCACCGGTTCGTACGCCGGCGCGATCGAGGTGCCGCTCGGCCAGGCGCTGACGGTGCGGTTCGGCGAACTCGGCAGCCTCACGGTGGAACTGGTCGCCTGAATCGCCGACGCCGCGCTATGCGTCGAGCTCGGCGTAGTGCCGGAAGATCCCTTCCTCGTTGAACGGAATGCGCCGCTCGGACGCGAGGTAGCGTGCGACCGGCGGATGCTGCGCCACCCGGTCGTGCAACGCGGTCAGCCTCGGATGCTTCGGTTCGATGCGGGCCATCGCGTTCGGGAACGCGTAGCGCAGCCCTTCGATCACCTGGAAGATCGACAGGTCCGCATAGGTCAGCGTGTCGCCCGCCATGCAGCCGCTCTTGTGCGGATTGTGCGCGAGCACCTTGCCGAAGTAGCCGAGGAACTTCGGCACGCGGTGCTTCAGGAAATCCCGCGCCCGCGCCTCGGCCTCCGGCATCTGATCCTCGTAGTACAGACTGCTCGCGATCGGATGATGGGTGTCGTGCACTTCGTTGACGAAATCGGCCACCGTCAGCTGCAGCTGATGGACCCACAGGCGCCCGGCTTCGTCGCTCGGCGCCAGCCCGTGGCGGCTGCCGAGGAACAGCAGGATGTTGGCGGTCTGGCCGATCAGCTGGTCGCCGGCCTTGAGGAACGGCGGCGCGAACGGCAGGCAGGTCTCGGACGCGCTGTCCAGCAGCCGCGTCATCGCCGGCATGCCCATGCCGCGCCCGGAGCGGCGCGCGACGTCCACGTAGTCGGCTTCGGCCGCTTCGAGCGCCAGCCGCACGAATTCGCCGCGGCCCTGGATGCCGGGCCAGTAGTAGAGCTCGTAACGCATGCTGCCCTCCCCGTTGCACGATGACCACCCTGATGGATCCGGCCGCGGGCCTTGCGTCTGCCGGCCCGGCGGCGTTGCGTGTTGCCGACGGCGACTGACAGTCTAGGCGGAACCGGAATGGCCGTCATCCGGCGTTGCCGGCGATCCGGGAAGCATCGGCCGTGCCCGACATCGGGCCCCACCGGCTAAAAAGTGCGCGCTTAAGCCTCGGTTAATTCACGCGTCCTACGCTGGAAGTGTCGTACCGCGACGCGGCCGTTTCGGCCCCGCGCGTCACGCGCCGGCCGATACGGCCGCCGCGACGGTACGCACGACGTCACGGCGCAAGCGGCGAAGCCGGCGCCCTCTCCGAACGCTTATCCCCGCCGGTCCGACCCCGCTCGATGCCGTGATTCGACCCGGCGCGGCGCATGCCGTCGCGCCGGGCTTCCGAAGCCGTCGCAACTGCAGTTTCTCGCGACCAAGACAGAGGGAGGCAATCATGAAAACCTCGACCCCATTGACGCTGGGCATCGCCGCGCTGGTGCTCGGCATGGCCGCACAGCCGGCGCCGGCCGCCGACGAAGCCCCGCTTCCCGCGCCCGATCACGCGGGCCAGGTCGCCTATCGGTCCGGCGGCATCGGCACCGACCAGTCAGCCGAAATGAAGCAGGACATGCGCCACTATTCGCTCACGCTCGAATTTGCGGCGCGCGCCGGCGGCGGCAGCAACGAGTACCTCGCGGACATCCCGGTGAGCGTCACCGACGCGCGCGGCCGCCAGGTGCTGTCGACGGTGACCGAAGGGCCGTTCCTGCTGGCCGCGCTGCCGGCCGGCCGCTATTCGGTGACGGCCACCTACAACGGCCGGACGCAGCGGCGCAGCGTGCAGGTGCACGCGTCGTCGCACGTTCACGAAGTGTTCCTGTGGAACATGTGACGGGCGGTATCGATAGCGGGCACGCTTGAAGGGTCAGGCTTCGGGTGCGTGGCAGACCACTTCGATGTTGTGCCCGTCCGGACCGATGACGAACGCGGCGTAGTAGTTCACGTGGTAGTGCGGGCACAGCCCGGGCGCGCCATTGTCCCGGGCGCCCGCCGCCAGCGCCGCGCGATGGAATGCGTCGACCTGCCGGCGAGTGTCGGCCATGAACGCGAGGTGAAGATGCGCCGGCTTCTCGTCGGTCTGGAACAGGCACAGGGAAGGCTTGCCCTTCGGGCAAAGCTCGACGCCGTACGCCGGCGGCCCCTCCGACGCCACCTCTACGCCGAGCGGCTCGAGTGCCGTGAGGAAGAACGCCTTGCTCGCCGCATAGTCGCTGACGCCGAATTTCACGTGGTCGAACATCGCTGCTCCTGAAGTGGGCGGCCGGTGCGAGGCCCGGCGTGTGCGACGGCGTGCTTCTGCCGGACGGCCGGCAGCTCGCCGTCCTCGTTGACTCCGTCGCTAGCCCGGCACGTCGACCGATTCGCGTGCCGCAGGCAACGCGTGCGACGCATCGCGAGCCGTGTCGCGTCGTACGAGCCGCCGATGCAGCCATGCCGACAGCACGCCCGACGTGATGAACGCATCGGCGGTCGCGATCACGTCGATCCCGGCGAAACCGTCGGCGATGTCCAGCAGGCCGTTCCTCAGCAAGACATAGCCGACCATCGACGCCGTGCCGACGCCCATGCCGAGCAGCACGAACCACCTGCGGCGCACGCGCGCGCCGATGGCGGCCAGGATGCCGCCGGCGAACGCGGATGGCAGGAAATAGCCGAAGAAGAACGACCCGAAGAACACCAGCAGGATCATCTGGCCGCAGAGCTTCAGCGTGTCCCACGACGGCCCGTCGATCATCGACCACGCGACCAGCATGACGGCGGGCCAGATGAGCGCCGCGACGAGCGGCCCGCCGATGGCGAACGACACGCAGCCGAAGATGGCGCGGCTGGGCAGGCGCAGCGGCGTGCGCGGCGGATTGGGCGCGGCGGTTGTCATGTTTGTTGTCGGTGATCGGAATGGCGGCTCGCGCAAGTGTAGCGCGACGCATTCGATTTCCGGGGCGCGCCGTGCGACCGGGTGGTCGCGCGCGTGCCGGCGCAACTGACAGGGAGCAAGCCGGCGGACGACGACGGCGCGGCAGACTGATGGCCGAAGCGCGTCGCATGGTGCGGCGCAATACGGAATAAGCGGCGGCTGCGGAACGTTTCGTGTTCGCTCGGGCGCTCGCCCGTCGACAGGAGGTTGAGATGAAATCGACAACGCTGGTCGCAGCCGTGCTCGCGGCGCTGGCGCTCGTGCTGTCCGCGGGCTGCATGTCGCAGCCGGACAGCGGCGCGTCGAACCATGCGGTCGGCCGCTACGGTGGCGGCGGCTCGGGTGGCGGCGGTGGAGGTGGCGGCGGCGGTTACTGACCGCTTGCCCCCCACCCGGCGTACCGCCGCGCGCGAGCGCCGGAAACCGGCCGCTTCGCGCGGCGGCGCCCCGCCGTTGCGCGTCAGCGCATCGCCTTCACGTCGGCCGGCGTCACGCTCGCCGGCTGCCCGCCCCACGTCGCGCGCAGGTAGTTCGACAGCTGCGCGAGTTCGTCGTCGCTCAGCGTCCCGGCGAAGCCCGGCATCGGCTGCAGGTTCTCGACGCCGGCGAACTTTTGCTCGTCGATGCCGTCGAGCATCGCGACGAGCAGGTTGCGCGGGTCGCCCTGGCGCAGCGTCGAGTTGCCGTGCATCGGCACCGCGACGTGCGGCTTGCCCTCGCCGTTCAGCCCGTGGCAGCCCGCGCACACCGCGACGTACACCGAGCGGCCGGCCGCGAGCTGCGCGGCGTCGGCCGACACCGGCTTGACCGGCTGCGGCGCCGGCGGCTTGTCGCCGAGCAGGTACGCGGACAGCCCGCGCAGGTCGTCCTTCGTCAGGTACTGCGTGCTCAGGTGCACGACCGGATACATCTCGCCGAAGGCGGAGCCTTGCGGCGCGATGCCGACCGCGAAGAACGCCTGAAGATCCGTGCCCGTCCAGCCGCGCGCGGCGAGGCCCGCCGGCGTGATGTCGGGCGCTGCCACGCGGCCGAGCGCCGCGCCCGCGAACGGCTTCGCGCCGTCGAGCTGGCCCGTGACGCTGCGCGGCGTATGGCATTCCGCGCAGTGGCCGAGCGCGTTCGCGACATAGCGGCCGCGCCGCCAGTCGGCGGACTGGCCCGCCGATGCGTCGGGCAGGCTGTCCTTCAGGAACAACAGGTCCCACACGGCCATCCCGAACCGCAGGTTGTACGGGAACTTCAGTTCGTGCTCGCGGTTCGCGACGGCGACGGGCTTCACCGACATCAGGTACGCATACATCGCATCGGCGTCGGCGCGCGTGAGCTGCCGGTACGACGTGTACGGCATCGACGGATACAGGCGCTTGCCCGGCGCCTTGCCGTCGTGCAGCGCCGCGTAGAAGTCGTCGGCGCTCCAGCTGCCGATCCCGTGGTCCTTGTCCGGCGTGATGTTCGAGCCGTAGAACGTGCCGTACGGCGAATCGAGCTTCGCGCCGCCGGCGAACGGCGCGCCGTCCTTGGCGGTGTGGCACGCGGCGCAGTCCGCGGCGCGCACCAGGTAGCGGCCGCGCGCGATCTGCTCGGGCGTGGGCGCGGCGCCGGCCACGGCAGGCGCATCGCGGCCGCCGCAGGCGGCCAGCAGCAGCGCGCAGGCGGCCGCGAGCGCGGGCACGCGCGCAAGGCGTGCGACTCGATGGGCGAATGTGCGTGTCATGCGGCGTCCTTCACGAGTCCCGGCGTGGTCATCACGACGTCCTTCACCGCTTCGTAGTAGCGGACGTAGCCCGTGCAGCGGCACAGGTGCGCGTCGAGCGCGTCGGTGATCGTGCGCTCGACGTCGGCCTTCGCGACCGGCTGGCGCTTGAGCCGCTCGATCAGCACGGTGGCCGCGTTCACGAAGCCCGGCGTGCAGTAGCCGCACTGGAAGCTGAAATGCTCGAGGAACTTCTGCTGGATCGGCGACAGCTCGACCACCTCGCCCGCGTCGTTGCGCTTCGCGTGGCCCTCGATCGTGCGGATCGCGCGGCCGTGGAAGAAGTGCGCGCCGGTGATGCAGCTGCGGACTTCCTCGCTGGTGCCGTCGGGCTTGTCGAGGATCACCACGCACGCGTGGCAGATGCCCTGCCCGCAGCCGAGCCGCGAGCCGGTGAGCCCCGCATACTCGTGCAGGAACTCGATCATCATCAGCCCTTCGGGCACCTGCATCGGGCCGACGGACTTGCCGTTGATGGTCACCGACAGCGGCTTCGGCTGGAACCGGACGAGCGGACGCTCGACCGGCGCGGCCGGCTGGGCCGGCACGGTGGCGGCGGATGCCGGCGCGGGCGCGCTGGCGCCGGCGGCGGACGCGGCGGCCGGGGTAGCCGGCGTGACGACGCCGGCGGCGCTCGCGGCCGACGCGGCGGTTTGGGCGGTCGTCATGCGAGCACCTCCTGGATCTTTTGCGGGGTCACCGGCAAGTCGGTGAAACGATGGCCGATCGCGTGCGCGATGCCGTTCACGATCGCGCCGACGACCGGGATC